>Ga0049107_10000264_pt1 | contig 14588 bp, 1 predicted proteins | sample WorMetilPIANOSA1_FD_61187 | JGI IMG/M metagenome (GOLD analysis project Ga0049107, IMG submission 61187) | Marine gutless worms symbiont microbial communities from Max Planck institute for Marine Microbiology, Germany - Olavius ilvae PIANOSA.1 | ecosystem: Host-associated > Annelida > Digestive...
CGCGACAGTAAACCAAGTTCTGACGTCTAAAACCCAAAATTTCCCGAATTTCTATCCCTTACATTAGTTTACCTGATTTGTTTGCAATACAATGATAATAACGCATTTTCACGTCAGGTTTTATTACTGCCGTTTAATAAAGAATGTTTTAATTATAAAATTGTACCTGTTAAAAGGATGCATTGCATAAAAGTTGTTGAAAGAATTTTCAAGTAAGAGATGGAACAAGCAACATCTTCAAAGGTTGCTAAAAGAACATAATGATGCCGAATCAACTGCGAACAAGCAGAGGAGGAAGACAATGCGCATATTGGCCCTTATTGGGTTGCTCGTGTGTTCTAGCATAGAAATTACCCATGCATTTTGAAGTTAGATCATCCAGGATACTGTGCACCAAAAAATATAAACATCGATTCAAGTCTCATCAAGTTATAGAAAATTACATAGGCGATATTTTTTGAGACGTGGAGTAGTAAAAATACCGTAGGCTATCTGATTAAAAATACACAATAAATAAATTGATAATGCTATTGAACAGATTTTTCACTCTTTAGATGTTGTTTATAAGTGTAGGGTACGATAACAGTGTTGATGTTCATAAGCCTACTATGCGCATACATCATGCGTAGGTCCCCCATCCAGAATGTCGCTCTTCGATCCATCACCAGCTGACAACAGACTGACGACCGAAACCTGTCTCACTCGCTACTCGCCGTGCATAAAGTAGCATTAACCTAGTACACCGATACAGAATTTTGGACAGTGGTGGAACTTCACATTTTGTCCCCTCTCCCGCAGAAAACAGTAGGCCTACGTGGGGCCCAGCGGCGTCGATCACACCTGAACATTGGGACTGGAGGGGCATGCTCAAAACTCGAACGGCGAGAACGGTGGTACGGTTTTAGGGAAGTGAAGCCAGGGTGTGGTTTTCTCTACTAAGTTTTCTGCTAAATATTACCCTGTGTTCTAAAAAAGTAAACATTTACAAAGCACGCCACTGTTTGTCGCTGAAAAGTTTTCTAAGGCGGCGCGTATCGTTGCCCTCCCAGTCCGCGGGTACATGCGCTGCATTGTGGGGTCTGTGGAGGTGGCAGTTCCGCCCTTGTTTAGTAACAGCATGGCAATGTACACGGCTAGCTGACAGACAGACTTAATGTCGATGTTTGTGCGAGACGTACATGCAGCGTTTACGCATCGCCACCCAACGTCGAGCCTCCCTTGTCACCGTTCTTCGACTGCCCAATACCGGACCCCTCCCGCCGCCGTCTCCTCTCCGCGCCGATTTTTTGTCACGACCGTCGTCGTACGTAGCCGGTCTTGTACGCCCGATGGTCGCCGCCGCCGACACGGTTCGCTGGCGACGCTGCGGCCTGTCCCGGTAGCGCCAGTCTGTTGCATTTACCGCGCGCAGCGATGCGCGGCGCAGCTGAGGCCGGCTCGACGGTCGCTACGGAGGTGTACCGATGCTATATATCTAACGATCCGCTGCCCTACAGACCCAGATCTGCAGTATCTCCTGATCATTCTGCGACATTTCCGAGATCGCAAATACCGGGAGGAAAACGCTGCAGTGGGTTTATTGTTCTATCAGTTTGTTGGACAAAGTGACATTAGCCTGGAGGAGACTTCTTTGGTTTACGCGGCGTAACCCAGAAGCAACACTCCGCGGCCATTTGACTTCGATAGCTTTTACAAACTGTGCAAAGACAAGAGTTATAGCTATCTCTGAAATTGTTATACGAGATCCGATATTGTCCATGTATAGTCTATGTGGCAATAATAACACTGTGAAGGCCTAATTGCAGGCTTATAAAATGCACTTCGTTTCAGGAACGTCATATGGGCAGTTTTTAATTTTGACGTCCACAGTTTTAGATTACAGTGTTACATCTGCGTTCTAACTACTTACTTACTTACTCTAACTGTCACTGTGTAGTAATAAACTGTTACAGCGTGGTTAGAATAGATACGCGATGCTTCTTGCGTCTGCTAATGGAATTGTGGATCGTCGGTGGACGGAATCTGGTGACTGTCGACCACCGCAGCGCCGCGCCACGCCACAGCGACGACGTCGAGTAGAAGACGACGTATGCACGCCCATCGCAGCGCCCGATCCTTGACGCTCGATTCAAGGCGTACAAGGGCGTAACTGACTATAGTCGATCTGCGTACGCGATATGCGACAATACGCCAGTCGTATAGCGAGCCACAACAGAACTCGGACTGCTCAGGTTGTTTTTATCGAGGAAGACGAAGAAGGCTGACCAAGAAAGACGATCCGCTGGCTGGAACTTATTCTCTGTGGCAGCCGTTGGTGCGGAATTGACGTTCGACGAGCGCGGAAATGACAAGTTGAACCCGGCGCTGTATTGATCAGCCTCGCCTTGAGCTCGTAGAAGTGCTAACAAGTATCTGCTTAATGACTATAGTTTGTAGCTTTGTACGCCGGATGGAGTTGCAACATCGCGTGTGAGCAGGATCGGCCTTTCGATGTCAATCAATTTCGTTATCGGCAGACTGCGTTGACGTCATCACTAGTGTCATCACAGGTAGTATAAAATATCTTTCGATTATTTAACAATTTTTCTTAAAATTCACTTTTGCAGTAATACGACTATCAGCATGGGTGCACGTGGCCAGTATATGCTGACAGTTCATAACCAGTGTTGCCGGAAAAAATATTTCTGGTCACGTGTCAGGGGGGGGGGCACGGGCGGTGACCGACTCCCGGTATCCCCGCTTCATAAACAACGATCAGCGGATGATTTGATATCTTCAGAAAGTCGTCGCATAATTAGCAATAATCACGAAAGATCTCGGTGGACTTATTGGCCTTAATGTAAAATGAGTCATTCGCTTTTGGCGCCTTTGTTGTATACGCCTTGTACCACTCGGTGTGGAATATGGACAGGGACATATTAAAGAACTATAAGTTTTTTTAGTTTTAGAAGGATAAGGGATCGTAGCACAGATGACAGAACTTCTCAGCTCCCGTTGAGGCATTTCTGTTTTGGAAAGATGGTTACAAAAATATTTGTGATAACACGGGAAAAAGTTACACAGAATCGAATTATCATGCGGCTCAGAGATATAACAGTTCTGCTGAAATAACTTCCGTTTCCACAGTCAGCGTTGCATGCATTTTCGGCTCCAATCAACAGCTGATTATTTTTGTCCGGCAACGGCAAAACTGTATATCGGTGGGCCCGAAGAAACATTCAGTGATACTGAAGTACTGATAGGCTAAAATGACTGGAATCTTTCATTAACTTTTCCATTCGTGAAACTACTTCCGGTTCTGGTTAAGGCAGAATGCATTGAACTTTGAATTTTCATACGATAGCCTTCTCTCAGTAATGTGTATTGAACGTATGATAGCAAAGCCACACGTGACCGTGACAACCAAGAAACATTTAGGAACTTGGCTGAAAACTTCCAGTTTTGTGACTGTCATATTGCATATTTTAGCAATCTATGGATAAAAGATTATACCCACTTGTAGGCCAAACAGACGATGTTGGAAAAGTCACCAAACATTTTCATAATTCCGAGACATTGCTGAATAGCAGGTGAAAATGGCCTGGTGTGATTATTCACTATATAAATAAATTATTAATGCCTGTTGGCGTGAACACAGTAATATGACTATCAGACAATATATGCCTAATGCCTGTGTCACTGCTTGTGGATCAAAGGGAAATTATTTTTTTTTACAAAATCAGTCTCCAGTCGCAATATTGTTTTAGGTGCCATGTGCGAACTACAGGATTCGCCAATAAAAAATGTCATCCGACAATCTCTTGCCGATAACTCACCAATGGTTTAAGTTAATTGAACGTTTATATCAGCATATATTTGCCAAGTTATATTTTGCTATGGCTAACAATGAGATACTGTAAATTAAATGCAGCTACCTGAAGATTTTTGAGCATTTAGTTTTCAGTTAACTAATTCTCATTTAGTTTTACAAAAAATTATGACAGCTTTACATGACAATGACATCACTCTGACGTAATGTTAGCGTTAATGTTGTTGTATGCAAACAGTAATTGAAGTTGTTTATTAAATTCTGCTCTCAAAGTTCATTGAAGAGTGCAACCGACTGCTGCCAGACGGAGCGAGCGACAGATTCAACAAGATGCATGGGGCTCTGCGCGCATTGCACGCGTGTCTTTCAACAATGCCTCCACGAGAACTGTCTGCGTATGCTTGAAAAGGAACAATAGCCCCATAATAACTATCTAAATTTGAACTGAATGAAGATATCGTGTCTGGGAAGCGACAAATGAAGCTATTCTGAAACCTTCGTCCGAAGCCCAAAACAGTTTCTGAATTAAAAGTCGCACATGGAGAAGATATGGGACAATTTTCTGCAGCTTCAATTAATAAAACTGTTTGACGTTTTGACGCAAAACTACCAAATACAGTGTGGCAACACGTGGGGAGGGGGCTTGTTTTTCGAGGGTCAATCACACCCCACCCCAAGGGGACGGGGACCCAGCGCTCTCCAATTTGGGGGATCCTTTCTATTTATGCCTACACCCTTTGTCCCAGAACTACCAAATTTGACTTGGTAAGACATATGGGGAGGGGACTTGTTTTCAGGGGTCAGCCACGCCCCCCACCCGAAGGTGGCGGGGCTTCAGCGCTTCCCAATTTTGGGGTTCTGTATTTATGCCTACGCCCATTAAGCAGAACGACAAAATTCGATATGGTAACACATATGGGGAGGCGTATTTTAGGAGATCAGCCACGCCATAGCATTTGCACAAATGCGTCGCGTGGTTTGTCATCGGCAGCTGAGTTTCGTAGCTAATGCATGGAGTTTAACCTTTGTTAGCGAAAGTCGGGAAAATGACCGCTTTGTGTGTGTGCTTAATTATAGACAATATTCATAGGATAATTCAGATTGTATTCGCGTGGCTAAACTGGCATTTGGAAAATTAATATAAAAAACTGACAGCTTGTGTTCACATGAAAGTACTCAGAAAACACAATGAAAACTATCCAATGACATTCTGCTGTTCAATACAGACACAAATATTAATTAAAATTACCTATGACATTGACATAATTCATCTTTTTATTCTTTTAATTCTTTTGCAGACTGCAAGAACTGGAAGAATTCTCTTAGTAATTTGCTTCCCTCTTTAAGACGAATGTCTTTTATAACTCCGTTAGCACGAGCCAAAAGTTACCAGCCGTCTCATAAGAGAAAAATAATCAGACATGCGGTTGTACGGAGACGCATTGTTTTATTTTTTTTGTTCTTATTCTCCGCCGATTTCTATCGCTCTCAGCATACCACGTTCCTATGTTCGTACGTCTGTCTGTATGTCTGTCCGTCACGTTGTGATGTTGTATCTAAACGAATGCACACATCGTCAAAGTCTTTCCGCCGTCTGATAGCAGCATTGCCCTAGTTTTTTTGCGCCCATCAGTCCCACTACTGTTACAAAATTCCAAGAGAATCCCCTTAGCATGGGCGTCAAATATACGCGGATGGGCAAAATGTGCGATTTTCACCAAAATCGCCGTTTTTCTCGGAAACAGTACGAAATAGGCCCACAGTTACTATGAATCACTAACAGAAAATCATTAGGAGCCGATCTATCCGTGTCGGATCTGATAATATTGAGTGACTTTGAAAGGCAGGACGAGGGGACCATTATTTCCGGCGGATCTCTGAACCGTATACTTACGTTCGTATAATACCATTTGACCTAGGACGACCAAATTCGGTATGATAACATACATGGCGGAGTGGCGTGTTTATAGGGGTCAGACACGCCACTAGTCACAATGGGTGGGGGTCCCAACGTCCCCATATTTTTACCGCGCGACGCTATGCGTAAGCGCAGTCTTTGCTGTGGCCCGATGTCCGTCCGTCTGTCTGTCTGTCACGTTCGTGCATTATATCCAGACGAGTGAAGATATCGTCAAACTTATTTGTCGACCCGGTAGCCCCATCATTCTAGTTCTTTGATCTCCGGCGCCGATACTCAATTCCGAAGGGAACCCTTCAGCATGGGCGCAAAATACAAGGGGCGGGAAAATTGTGCGATTTTCGACTGAAATCGCCGTCTATCTCGGAAACGGTACGAGATAGGCCATGGTTGCTATGGAACGTTAATAGGAAGTCACATGCGCTTTGTTGAATGGTGACATTTTCAATGACCTTGACGGACCTAACTCGGTTTTCAAGGTCACGCACGGCATTTTTGAAGTCAAATATCTCAAAAACGGTGTCTTAGGGACAAAATTATTATAGTACAGTAATAGGAAACCATACGTAACATATGGAATGGTACCATGTTTGGTGACCTTGACTGACCTCTAAGCACGTCGCACGGTTTGTCAGCGATAGCTGAGTTTCTTGTTTGATCTCCTACATGTGCGTACACGGTATGAGAAACAGCAACAAAATCTTGCACGGTGATCAAACTCGATGAGAGGAAAGTTATTACATGGTCAGCCACGCTGACGCGCGATCTGTTTACGGTAGCTAACCTTGTTAAACCAGCAGCTCTTGGAAATACTGTGATTTGTGTAGGGACTTAAGGTAAGAAACCGTCAGACATCGTCTGGCTTTTAATATCACTGTCACTGCGTTCAGTCAAGTGGCTGGAAAAAAACGAAACGTATTTTGTAGTTCACAGTCATAATTTCCGACAACGACGAAGCGACAATTTTTCCGAGAACAAAATATTTGCGATTACATCACATAGTACATATTCACCATCCACAGTACGTCTTTATGTGCATGGGATTAGATAAGCATAATTTACAACCTATAGATCTCTGTATTAGTTGTGGGTGACTGTTTTTGTGTGACTGTTTGTGACAGATATGAAGTTGCTGCTGGCCATTGCGCTTCTTCTATCATGTGCTTCGGTAAATACATGCCAGCCTTTTATTTCAATCGATATTTCTTATTTATTAGTTTAACTATTTATTTGCTGAACACACAAAAATGTCTATATGCTTATAATTACGTACGGTAGGTGAAAAATCACTGTGTAGATCTATCGTTATGTTTAGGCCGTCCAGATACTGCATTAAGTGATTAATTTCAAGTATTGTTTTTTTTTATTTTTGACCATTTTTATTTATTTAACATTGCTATTGCTCGAAATTCGGCTAACTTACTCATTTTAATAGTTTTTACTATTTTTGTTGCGCTGCCAATATGCATAATTTGACTAAAATATTTTATGCAAATATTGTACATTCCATACATTTAATACTTACAACCTTAAAATAAAAATAATGCAATATTTTCCTTTTATTGCTAATAGTAGGCGAAAAGTAACGAATTAATATTACTAAATAATGTGTTTTTGTGATATTTGAACATTAATTTATTTCGATATGTTGTTGGCTTAAATCACTTTAAATTTCACTACGGTACTGTATCACCGTTTCACCAACGTATTCCAAACTGCACTGTATATGCCTAACTGAAATAATTCACACACTGACGAGCATCAGGCGTTATAGAAGTATTGCAGCTGAGCAGCGCACGCACAGTGAATAATGTGTCAAGTCGTGAGTTTGGTGCTACTGGTGAGTCACGCCGTATACAACGCCCCGAGTCTGAGTTCATCGCGGCGTGACGCAACAGCGCCTTCACACGGACCAACTAACAAAACACTTGGGCTTGGCAGTCCGCTGCTGCCGGGATTTCTCCATGCCCACAGTCAGAACTATTGCCGACTAGCCTACCGACACTTTAACCTGAAAAGGCCTTCGTAAGATTGGGTATGTGAAGGGACGTAATGTGCTATTTTTATGAATATGATAACAAACTGGAATGGCACTCAGTAGAGCGCATTCCTTCGCCAAACCGCTGTCCCGCAAAACTATTATTGTTAAACAAACGCCCGGTAAAATATACCCAATGTCGTCGGGTATCGCTCAGCCCCGTCTAACCATAACCATAACCCTAGCCCTAACCCTAACCCTAACCCTAACCATAACCCTAAAGTAACGTGATCCGAACTACTACCAAAATCTAACGGTTTCTTCCATGGCTCATATTGTGCCATCTTTCCACCAAATTTTGAGAAAATTAGTTACGCATTTTCTCCACAATCCTTCTAACAAACAAACTAAGTAACTAACTAACGCCGATGAACACATAAACTCCTTGGCGGAGATAACAACTTAAAAACCTGGCCCAACCTACAACGCTGTGGAACACCTTTAGCGTCGCCACGGGGAGGCTAATGGGGGCAACTGCCCCCCCCCAACCGTCGCCAGACTCGATCCTGAGAATAATGCGTAAAGCCGATGAGAAACATGCCTGGAGATATTTGGGGGAGGGGGTGCGTCGGCTGTTGGCCGGATCGGGTATCCACTGTATTACTGTAATGTATATAACGTGGACATTATTTACACGTTCCTAACCGTAGTGTACGACACCTCAAATATACACTTTTCAGTGATCAAAAACGTCAAATATATCATGCAATTTAGTGAAAATGTTTCAGCTTCTGGGGACGAAGTCCCCTAGACCCCATACCGTGGCTCCGCCCCTGGACCCCGCTGGGGAGACCCCCAATTTCTACTTTGCCCCAACCTCTGTGGACTGGCGACGCCACTGAACACGTGCCTTCCCAATCCAATCCATAACAGTAATATGCGGCGTCATATTTTCAACATGCAGTTTAACTCGATTAACTTCTAAGCGCGGTAATTGAAGCTACGTGCAACTAATAGTGTAGTTCTACCGCGTTGCGTCACCTGTCATTTATGCGCGATGCGCGTGAATGTGCAAACTCGTTCATATGCGGCGGTTACAACTACGATTCGACTTCGATTCGACGGCCGTTCGACTGCTTATCAAATGACATTAAGGTCATAGTGACGTAACTCCCAGCCTCAGTCAGCCACGCTGACCTATTTATTCAGGCCTCAGTGCAGCAGTCCACGGTCGTAACGTAGGTCGTCGAATGGTCGTAGCGCGGTCGAATTGTAGTGAATGAGAGTTGACCGGTGGTCGAATCGCTGTCGTATCAAAGTCGTAGTTGTAATCATTGCCTTAAGTGCCACGAAGCACCGACCGACGAAACCCGATCGAGCAGTTTAAAACACTGTGACACAACTCGACCAATGTCCAACCGTTTCTGTTTCTGTCTAGAATGAAAGAACTGAGATGCAGAAAAACGACAGTGGTTTAGCATAGTGTCGGCCAATCCCCGATTTCTTCTTCTAAACCCAGCAGAAGTGATTGCCTAAGTAAATGAGTGAATATGCTTAGGAACTGGCGTTACGTTTCATAATTTGTTTATGGTTTCGTTCTTTTTCACTAAGACGTATGTGCGTTTTGTTTGTTTCAGATTTTGCTTGCACAAGATGGACGTCGTAAGTATACAGTATCATCAAGTATCTCATTAAATTGATATACCCCGTGAGTAAAAAAAAAAACAGGACACCCTACTCTTGTCACTAACTTTGGCAAATGTTGACCGATTTTCAAAATTCTTTCACCGTCGAACTCAGCAGTAAACATGTAATGAAATAGTCATTAAAGATCCCACCACACCTCAAATGCATAGCTACACTACCTTGTGAAAGGTAAATGTCAGGAAACTACCAACAATCTGAAACAAATGTTTCGTTTAACTTTAAATTTTAACTTCGTTTCTCACAGTTAATAAAGTTTTGGCTAATTTACGTAACGGTGAATATTCAGTATGTCCTTTTGTGGCTCGAATGCGGGCATGGAGACGTTTGTGCCACTGTTCAATGCCCTCGTGAGTAATGCTCTGTTCCACTCCAACTCATGCACACATCAGTCGGACGCTGCCTCGAATCATTCATATCCTGCGCTTTTATCTGGTAGACAGACTCGTTGCCCCAGATTTTGTAAAAAGAAAGGTATTGAGATTAGGGCTGTTCAAAGGCAAGAAATCTGGAAGTTCGTATGGGTCTCTTACATTATTGCACTTCGGACTGGAGGCAGCGGATGATGCATAGAATGTCAGGGTAGACGCAGCTCGTGGAAAAGATAAGGACCAGCAGAATCTATCAAAAATGATAATGTGATTTCGGAGCGTATATAACCAAATCACTTCAGATATCTGAAGATGCCAATAATCCTGTTTATAAGCTCATGACGGACAATCTGCAGCTGGTGTTAATTAACGTGCTAATTCGTTCAATTTTTGAACACTAAAGCTTTTTTTGACTCACGGGGTAGACCGTTATTAAATACAATAGACAAAAAGCTAAGATGCTCATTGTCTGCATTTAGTGCATTTGGAAATTTCGTTACAATACTGGTACATGGACGTACTCGCAGTGAAAGCAGTTTGATTATATGTTTGTGGCCTTTGATACAATACACGATTGTGACAGACACAGAGAGACAGACAGCATGCAAAGAAACATTTCCATGTATAGCATAGACGACGCAGTTAAACTGTACGCTAACACTAAACATTGCGTTTTATCAACGGTATAAAATGAGAATAGTGACGAAACAATTCACGATTCTTATCATTTCGATCAAATCCGAAATTATCCAAGATATTCGTGCATGCATGGGTGTTAACGAGACGGCACGGCGATGATGGTTAACTTCGCGTTATGCAGATAAATGCGATGCAGTGGAACAATGAGCAGCACTGCGTCTGTATCCACGTGTTGTATGTTTGCGTGCTTGTTACCTTAGACGGTTATGTTCTCGTTGCTACTAGGGTTGCCAACTTTCGGCTCTTCCTTTCCCTGGACACAGGGCGATGACACATAACTTTAGGTCCATACCTACAATTTGCTGGCGCAGTGAGCAATTATCTATCGTAATTTGCAAAATTGGCTTGTTTGTGCACTAATAGCAAAAGCATGCCAAAAATCAAAACAGCTGATTGTCGTTTAGTGCAATTTTTTATGGGGTTAACAAATATTGCAAAGTTCAGTAAAATGGCAACAGTATACGTAGACAAAAGCGCAACAGTCAGGCCTAACTTACACTACACCTCCACATAGCGTTACGTAACCTTGCGATTACAAGTACTGCGAGATTTATAAAATAATTCCGGGACAAAATCGACCTTGCCCGGTACACAGGACACGGTGGGCCAATTCCAGGACTGTCCAGGCGAATCCTGGACGGTTGGCAACCTAGTTACTACTGATTTGTTGCTTTGTTTGTGTGCGCGCAGGATAACTTTACAAAAACTGGGGACGGGTTTGGATCAAACTTGTAGGGTCGACAGACTGGGGGACTATAGAACAAATCGATTAAGTGGCGCAACTACGTAGGTATACGGTGCGCACTGAGGTGAACTACTCCTAGCGCCCCCTATCGGTCAACGGTGGTTTCACTGACACTTTCCACGTTTCAGGGAAGATGAAAAAGCACTAAAAGTTGTCGATTCAGTCAGCCGCAATAAACTGGTGATTAAGCTGCAAGCTCATGGAATCACCGATGATTTGAACTGCATAAAATACTTCCTCTGTAACAGACACCAGTGTACAGGAATCGGACAATATTACTCATTATTCACTAAGATTATTAGTGGCGTTGTAAAAAGCAGTATTATTGGCCACTTCACCCCTTGCAATGCAATTATCTGGAATCACCGTCCGCTCGAGGCGTCCCCTATGGCCTGGCGTCCTGAGACAGTTGCCTCACCTCGCCTCATGCCACGGAATCGATGAGGTTTTGAATACCGCCGCAGGTGCCCCAAGAAAAAAATTAGACCGCCTGCGTACGTCTGACTTAGAACGACCAAATTTGTCACGGTAGCACATCTAGGAAATGGAAAGGTTTTAGGGGGTCGATCGCACTTCCCGCCCATTTCCCACCCTACTCACGATCACACCGCTAGACGCAGAGCTACGAAATGTGGAATGGTAGTTCCTCATGGGTACAGGACTGTTTGTAGGACGGCCATCCATACTCTATCACAAGGGGGCGGGGCCCAGTGATGTTAGAATTTGGGTAACCTCTGTGTATGCTGATACCGTTTGACATACAGCGACCAACTTTGGCAAGATAACACATCTACGTGGGAGGTTTTTAGTGACCGACCGCGACACATGGGCGAGGCTAAAGCGGTATCACCGTGTTGGGATTGCTCACCGTTGTCGAAGACGTGCGCTCTAACAAGTGCCCTTCTAGATAAATGTGTTTGTGATGGCTGGACTAGATAAAAAAATATGGGGTCACTTAATAAACTGAAGGCCAAAATGAAAATTCAAGAATATAATGAGAGCATTTACTGGTTAGACCGATGATGCAAAACGTTCATTTTTCCGCGCTGCATATAGCATTTTTGCCAAAGTTGGCAGACTGGCATCAGAAGAGGTTATTCTGGAGCTATCAAAATGCAAATGCTTACCTGCTCTATTGTATGGACTAGAGGTTTGTACATATGTTAAACGGGCATTGCGATCTCTTGATTTCTCATTTTGCATGAAATTATTTAAAACCACTAATATGGAAATTATCAAAGCATGCCGGGAAATGTTTCACTGTGAATTACCAAGTGTCCAGTTGACAAAAAGATATAATAAATTTATTGTATTGAACGATCATTGTGATTAGTTACAGTAAGTTTGTTACATAACGTATTGTTACACTATTGTTGCTGTCTGTAAAATTATTGAACTTTTTAGTTGCTGTATTTTGTTTATTTGTCTACTATATTATGGTGAATAAAGACGAAAGATTCGATGGATGGAATAGTTGATTTGTGTGTCTTTGTCGTATTGTTATCAGTATCGTCGTCGTCAACATCACTGTCGTGTCGAAGTATTATAAGCTCTAGCGTGTGCGTGGCTGTAGGAGACCGTAACACTCCTCCGCCAGGTGATCGAACGACGACGAGGCCGACGCCTATTTACAGGTTCGACCGCCCAACTCCGACCACTCTGATGCCGCCCGACGGCGATAACCCAGCGAGGAATCGGCGGACAACGCCGCCTCCCAGGGCTCGGTCCTCTGTCGCCGGCCGCAACACTCCGGTCAACATCGAGAGAACGACGAGTTATCGTCCGACACCAGGCGGCGGCGGGAACGCGCTCAGACCCCGAACGCCTGGCACGACCGTTCCGTCGTTTAATAGGAAACCGACGCCGACCCCATCGCCTCAGAATCAAAGAAGGGGAACTCCACCAAGTGGTGGTGGTGGAACCCCACCAAGTGGTGGTGGTGTAACCCCACCAAATGGTGGTGGTGTAACCCCACCAAATGGAAGAGGTGAAACCCCACCAAGTGGTGGTGGTGGAACACCATCAAATGGAAGACGCACCACGCCACCACCTCAAATACGTACCACACCGCCAGATCAACAGCGTACCACACCGCCAGATCAACTGCGTACCACACCGCCAGATCAACTGCGTACCACACCGCCAAGTCAACAGCTTACCACACCGCCGGGCGGTCCAGGGACACCGACGACCCAGACACCGATACTGCAAACACCAACTACGCCGACGACAGCGCTTCCGGGAACTCAACCGCCACAAACTATGCCGCCGACTGTGCCGCCAACTCTACCGCGGACCCTGCCCCCGGTGCCGACCCTGCCGACGGTGCCGACTGTGCTGCCACCGGTGACTGTGCTGCCACCTGTGACTTTTCCGCCTATTGTACCGACTGTGCAGCCACCTGTGCCGCCTCCTGTGACTTTTCCGACAATTATTATACCGCCGGTAACGGTGCCGACTTTTCCGCCAGTTACTGTGCCGACTGCGGCTCCAGGCACGTTGCCGCCAATTATTCCGTCAATTTTTCCGCAATTAACGACTGCGCCGCCGACCATTCCACCTGGTCCAGGTCCGGGTCCCGTGACCGGTGCAACTGGTCCAATTGGTGTGTTCACCACCCGTATACCTATAATACCGCCCGGTTCAGTTGTTTCAGTTTCTATTTTGCCATCGACACCAAGCAGGACTACCGAGTCTCCAACAGCGGCGAACGCAACGGGGGCGTATTCAGCAGCAGAGACGACGCCGTTGAGAATCATAGAGGCGAATGAAACGACGACGTTGCCGGCCACACCACGGTCGCCACTAACTAGCCGTCGGCCGCCGCTAACATCGACTAGGCCTACAACATCGTCTGCGGCTGCAGTAACAAGCTCAACATCTTCGGCGAGTACAGCTGCGGCGTCGACAGCGACTTCGGAGGATGCGACTACTACAGCGGCGTCTACAACAACTTCTGCGGGTACAACTACAACTCCGGCGTCAACGACAACATCGGCGAGTGCAACTACTACAGCGGCATCTACAACGACTTCGGCGAGTATAACTACAACACCGGCATCGACAACGACTTCGGCGAGTATAACTACAACACCGGCATCTACAACGACTTCGGCGAGTATAACTACAACACCGACGTCGACGCAAGCATCAACAACATCATCGTCTCTCGGACCGACGCCACCGACACCATCGCCGACGTTGCAGCCAACGCCGACCGGGCCGACGATCGTCGTCTCCACGATGATAGTCTTCTGTAACCAGTACTCGAGCTTGCCTTTCGGTCCTGGCAGCATCTCGCCGGCAATAATCGATGCCATTCGCGAGCAGTTGGCAGCACGATGCGTCTGCACGTCAGCCAACAG
>Ga0049107_10000265_pt1 | contig 14552 bp, 8 predicted proteins | sample WorMetilPIANOSA1_FD_61187 | JGI IMG/M metagenome (GOLD analysis project Ga0049107, IMG submission 61187) | Marine gutless worms symbiont microbial communities from Max Planck institute for Marine Microbiology, Germany - Olavius ilvae PIANOSA.1 | ecosystem: Host-associated > Annelida > Digestive...
ACGTGTTGCATACAGTTTGCATGGCTAGGTATTAGGTTTTTCTAGGGGGGGATATACATATCAATATCCCCTCCACATAAATAGTTGGGGGTGTCAGATCCCCTGCATACCCCCCGCTTCCGACGCCCGTGCGCGCGACTTAGGAAGCGCGGTATATGCTACGTCAACGTGTCTGGGTGTCCGTCACACACCGGTATTGTATCAAACCTATCTTAAAACTTTTTCGACCGTCTGGTAGCCCCATCATTCTAGTTTCTTCTGACCCCTGCGTGGATACCCAATTCCAAGGGAACCCCTTCAGCGGGGGCATTAAATACACGGGGTGTGAAAAATTGGAGATTTTCTACGGAAATCTCCGTTTATCTCGGAAACGGTGCGAGATAGGCCGATGCTTAATATGGAACGTTAATAGGCAGTCATGGGTGCCGGATTGAATGGTAACATTTTCGATGACCTTGAGTGACCCCTAACCCGGGTCTCAAGGTCACTGTATACTTACAAGTCGAATATCTCAAAAACGGTGCGTTTTAGGGACAAAGTTACTAAAGAACACTAATAGGAAACCATACATGATCTACCGAATGGTACCACACCCAATGAATGGTATAATGGTACCACTTTCAATGACCTTGAGTGACCTCTGACCCGGATTTCAAGGTCTCTACGTTTTGAAGTCTAATATCGGAAAAACATCTTTAAGACAAAGTTACTATTGCACAAGATGAAAAATACCCAACATATGGAATGGTACTATGTTTGGTGCCTTGACTGACCTCTAAGTGCGTCGCGCAGGTTTGTCAGCGTCAGCTGAGCTTCTTGTTTGACTTGGGGAGTACTACTGCTACTACTACAAATCTGGGTCGGGCCGTGTCCCCAAAGAACCTTTTGGAGTTGGAAGAATAGAATTATTGTAGAAAATATGCCCTTTCTCCCAATAGTCATACTGGAGGGTAAATAGGCTAACAATACTTGGCTTTAGCTGAATACACTTCACTTTTTCGTGCATTACGACTATGTTGTAAATGTTCCAAGAGTTCTAGTGCAGGTTGAAAAGTTAGCTGTTTAACTGAAATTACTGTTGAATATTGTTGAAATATTACTTTTTACACTTTCCAAGGTAATTTAAATGCGAGGTGGGATTTTTGTAACTTTCCAGTGTCCAGTTTATTTAAAATTTTGTATATGAAAAATTAAAGTGGTTGATTTTTGTGTAGTTGTTCAAAAAGGAGGGTATTTTGGAGAAATAATGGCTTATTATTAGCAAACCATCATACCTATGGACTTTGAAATATGAAAATTTTATAGGTTTGCAGTGCACAAAACTTTTCTTTATTTAAAATATGATTCAGACCCAAGCAAAATACAACATCGGGATTTTTTGTAGTAAAACAATGGATCCTTGTAGTTCTGTGAAACAGTTGCACAGTACCATTCTTGTGACTTGGCTTTAGCTGAAACGTGTCACGAACATGTTAGCCACAGAGAACAGATGTGTTGACATGATTGTACTTGTTTTAGTATCCTGTTTTACTGTACATTATGTTGTATCCTAGGATTATGTACTTTATATGAGCATGTATAATTTTATCTCGATAAGAGGATAAATTGTGGAAAATAGTTATCAAGTGATACGAATGTTAGTTGCTTACATATCATAAACGTTGCTTAGATATTGGCAGTGGATTAAAATATTAGTCCGTGTCAGACAGAAAATAAAAGCACGAGACAGCACTTCCGCAAGTGCCAGCGGCTGTCAACTAACCACTGTTGTGAATTGATGCATCAACATCAGTTTGATGATTTGTTTTCAGATGGACAACCAGTTTTTTATCAAAAGACAATGAACACTACGCTGATGACAATCGTGTCTAAAAGTGCACTGAACACATGTACCACTGTTATCTGTGAATCAACACTGTAATTGCATACAAACAACAAAAAGAAGGGTAAATAAAAGATTATTTGTATTTAAATGTGATTTTTTGTCATTACAAAAGTATATAAATCTGATATTGCAAACCACTGAACAAATCTGATTAACACATAACACATACAATCTGCTGCTCAAATACGGTCTTAAAAGCCGAATCAAACCCGTTTCACAGTAATTTACTCAGCCGATCAACTTCCCATAAAACTAGACACCATCCACATAATGTTTTGCCTTCGTTACCAAGCCGACAGAATATATCTTGACCTCGGCATCAACGCAAATTTCTAGCGGCCTTGGCCTCATGTTTTTGGCTTTGGCCTCAAGCTGAATGAGGCCAAGGCCTGGTCGTCTGAGAAGGCTTACCGTACTTTAAAGGCAGGCATGCCCGAGATCCTGACCGAAAGATTTGCTCAGGCAGTTTTTGACTTACACGCAATGTTCTGTAATCCACAGGTTGACTGTTACTGAGACATGAAACAGAAATATGTATTCAAAGCATTACAAATTACATTAACATTACTGTATTTATCCATACCTCTTCTGGCCTTGGCCTTGAAGGTTATGCCTCTACCCCAAAGATTAGGCCTCGGCCTTGGCCTCGGACCCTTTAGAGACTTGGCGCTGTTAACAATCCTGACTATTCTGCAACCATTACAGTGTAATAGTAATATGACGACAAATTCAACAGACTAGGCAATTTGGAAAAGAAACGTGCAACAGTCAAACATGTCACAAACGGGAACAACTGCAAACAAGACTGCATCGTTAATCGTTTTCAGGCAGTAGCTGTAGCTAAACATAGTATGATGAAATTTACACAAAGTCACTTTATGAATGCAGTTCAATGTTCTACATAAAAACAGATTATACTGCTGACAAAACACTGAGCAGTGAAGAGTTCAAACAAACGATGAGAACAATACTTGGTACGCACCTCAAAGTGGATTCCCCATATAGAATTTTTGCCATTATCTGACCCTTGCTGTAGTTGTCATGCGTACGATTATTATACCCCCACCCTTAGGGTAGGGGGCATTAAGCGATGATGCTCATCTGACGTCTGTTTGTCGCATACATCGGGCCTAAGTCGAGAACATAAAGGTCTAGGAAGACTAAAATTGGCACAGAGGTAACTCCCGTCACACGTGACTCGGACACCACTTTCAAGGTCAAAAGATCAAAGGTCAACTTGCAGGGGGCGGGGGCATATTGTGGCGGCCTCCCACACAGTTTGTTATTAGACAGCTTTAACACACCATAAGTCAATCAGCTAAAGTCAGTAGTCATTGAGGCAATTTAAAAATGGAAACTAAGAATAACTAGATTTGTACAACTTATCAATTTAATTTCTAAAACAGCCATTATCTAGTTCAGCTATAGCAACCCGTGTACTGTTCCTCCATTTCCATGACTCTTCTCTGAATTGTAGCAAATTTCCTAACATTCCCAATCTAAGAACTTTTAAGATTTCCACACTAAGGATCACCATGATTGTAATTATCATTGTATCGCGCATACATGCTGATTCAGCTACCGTAGACCACACACTGTTAAACAGCAACGAACTGTAGCAAAAAAATCGAACCAGTATCTACCTGTTCATTGCTGACGATTACTACTGCATCACATAATCAGCTAAACCATAAACAAGAAGTACAAAGTGACACGTCCTTATGAAATGCATTCTCAACGAGGTTATGCAGTTAAGTCCGCTTGTGTACTTGTCTGTCAGTAACGGGATAATTCAAAAAGAAGTGCCATATTTCAGTAACATTTTATAGTGGGGATATCTTTTGGGGCAAGGAAGAGATGGCAAACTTTTGAGATGGACACAGATCCTAATCAGAGTCATGAATACTGACTGAACCACATGACCAGATCATGGTTTGGCAGATATGTTTCCTTCGATAAAATGTTACAGATGGACAGGCTTTTGGACAACGAACACGAACTACTCACAAACTACTGGGATCATAGACTGAAAATGTAGGTATGTTGATTCAGAATACACACTTTTGTTTTACGTTGTCAAAGGTATGTGCCGTACTGGTCCCCTTCTAGTTTCATTAAATTAAAATCTAAAGAAACTCGGCTATCACTGACAAACCACAAGACACATTTGTGCAAACAACTTTTACCTACATGACCATGTAATGATCTTGAACAGTACTTCCGGCCGAACACGGCAGTAGCTGTTGCATCTCATGAGTAACTTCCAATCATTTATGTCAGTATGCAGGCTGTAGGTCATGTGTTCTGAAGTAACTGATACTATTTTACGCTGGATTCGGAAAGCCTTTAAACAGCAAAAATGACATTCAACGGCACTAGGAACGGTGTTATTCAGCAGATCACATAGTTTCCTAGTGGTCTTCCGCTGTAACTATGTTTATCTTGTACCGTTTCCGAGATATTACCACTTGTGAATTAACAACTTACTTGACCTCAAATGACCTTGAAAAGTGTTACCATTCAAATTCGGCAGTGGAAGTGGTAGCTCAGGCGATTGTTGTAATTAGTTCTATAGGCGATATATGCTGTATTTAATTTTAGAAATATTGGCCCAGGACAGGAGGCCAATAGATGGCATGACCTTTCAGGGTCACTCCAGGTTATTGCAAATAGCACTATTTGATAGATTACATATCACTTGCACTGTCTATCTTGTACCGTATCCAAGACATCTTAACTTGTTTATCCATTATGAGCGTCCATAACCTCGAATGACCTTGAACTAGTATTTCTGGAGGAATATGACATTACAAACCTTTGCACAGACAAAACTTCAAATCAATGTATATTGTTAGTGGGTGATATATGCAACGTTTTCAAGATAATTGAAGGGTTCCGTAAAAGAACCGAACATCTCTATATATTTCTTTTTTCCGCCCATCACTCAATGGTGTTCTATTTCCGATGTTCTGTTTACTCGTGGAAGGGGAGTGTCAGATTTTAGTGCTTTAAAATATTATTAATTAAATATTAATTATTTGGTTAATATACTGAGCGAATGTCTACGTATTCTAATCAACTGCAACCAGCTCTCCAAAACCTGCAATTATAAAGAGTTGTTCGGTTCTTCCAGCCGAGATCGTCATGCACGACGCATATACCGGCAGATGTTCACAGAATAACATTAAATGCGTCCTGCTTGACGATCTCGGGCGGAATAACCGTTATAATTATAGGTTTTCTGCCGCGTCACTGGCTTTACGAGTGATTTTCTCAGTTTCACAGTTGTGGAACATATTCGGTTATTTCAGAGCTCTTCAATTGCTCTGGAGAGCTGTTTCGGTGCTGAAATGATCTTTCAGGGTCACTCAAGGGCATTGGAAATGGCACGGCTCAAAAGAGAACATACAACTTCCTATTAATGTTCCACAGTAACTACAGCCCTATATTGTACCGTTTCTAAGCGATCGCAGATATTAGCCGCAAAGTACAAACATTCCTAACCTGGTGATGTCAAGGGAATTACCCCATAAAATTATGTAAGGCCAGATTGGTTCAAGAATCTAGAATGATGGGGCTGTCTTCAGCAATTTTGACATAATACGAGTGTGACAGATGGACTGAGACCGGCCGAAAGCTAGTACCACACACAGCATTGCACAGTAACTAAAATGGGCCCACAAGAGCTATGATGTACATACAGACTTTCATTGCAAAGCAAACTAACAAAAACAGTCTTTAAATGTTTTAGCCAGCCAACTAAGCAAAAAGGTCTCGGAGGCAGCCAACACATACAGCAATAAAACCCTTTTACAGCTCTCTTTCAGGACCACATGGGTCAGCCGATACCACAAACTTAACCCGCATTAGCAATCAGCCGACATGTGAACATATCCAAATTGTCAAACGAGGTGGCAATAATCATTATAAAAAGTCTTATGATGTTTTTCCGCAACAACAACAATCAAAATATATTAATCTGAATGAAACTGTGTCACAAAGCTGCAAATAAAAGCCAATTTCCTAACCACTGTCCTACAATGTGATATTCTAACAAATATGGGTTTCAAATATCCTATTCCTAAAATATATCTACAGCTCATTGTGCCATATGGCAGGGGCATAGGAACAAGTCTGGTAGACCCAGCGGCTGCCAGAGCAAATTTGACCAATAGGTATTTTTAACCTTACATACACGGCACATCAAAATAAAATAGCCCCACCCTCCTGCAATCTCTTGTTGACAACTCATCGATGGTTAAAGGTAATTTAGTAATATTTTGTACAAGTGTTGAACGTTTTACATTTCGGTATACCTTTGGGTATGGCTAATAACGGCAGAGCTACATGAAACTAAATGCGGTTACCTACAGATTTTGATCATTTATTTTTGAGTTAATTACTTCTCATTATTTCAACAAAAAAGTAACAATACCAGCACAGCATGACAATGACATCAATGTGACATAATTTTAGTGGTAATGTTATTGCAAACAATAGTTAAAGTTTTTTTTAAATTTATGCTTCCAAATGTACAATAAGACTGCAACCGACTGCTGCCAGATGGAGAGGCAGATTCAGCGAGATGCATGGGGCTATTGCTCACACAGCATGTCGCTCAACAATGCCTGCACGTGAACTGTCCATAAATGATTGATAATCACATCTGAGGAGCAATGCAAATTTTTTTTTTAAAGTTTAATCCGAAGCCAAAAAAACAGTTTCTGAAGTTGCACTGGATAAGATAGGAGACAACTTTCCACACATTCAATTAATAAAGCTGTCCCAAGTCTTAGCAACAGGTTGACAAGAGTATGCGAAGGCTGGTGGAAGACATTGTGAACATTTACTATAACTCAAAGTGTTCATACGGGGTCAGGGGTGGGATCAACGGGATGCACATCTCCTTCCGGTGTACGAGACAGGCATCAATATAGTACATTGTGCTATGTGGCCACGATGGAACCCTGGAGAGGTGGGTGTGCCGTCAGTCACGCAAAGTCTGACCAACAACCACACCCTGGATCCACATCCGTCGATCACTGATTGGCTGGACACCCTCCCAGCTGCTACTGATTGGATTTGCTGGGCTGTGGTGAAAATCGAAAACTGGAGGCATCAGAAAAAATTTGAAGAGTATCCAGAACAGTAAGTAGATGATGAAACTTCATTATACTAAAACGTTTCACAAGTGACAAACTCAGCTCCAGCTTACTTTTCCATCTGCCTGTTGCGCTATTCGTGGTTCATTAGCACCAAAACATCACCAACCGCAACACAAAAACCCTTACACACCAACCAGTCATTCGCAGATAAAGAAACTGAATAGATCAGTGTATACTCGATCTTGACAAAGCACACACGACGCCTGTGAGCAAACAATCTTGGAACACACACAATTACGCATTGGAGATAAGGTGACCATGTCTTCATTTCAAGGTTATTAACCTTGAAGAAATCTTATTCTAGATTTGTCAATTTATTGTTATTCTCACTGGAAATTACAAAAGATTCAATCGTAATAAAAATCTGTAGGAGCACATATAGCCGCATCACCGAACAATGCATAGGAATGTTTTACAGAGCAAAAGGGAGCTACTAAATTCACCATAATTGTACTTTCAGCTGTCGCGCTCTATCCCGAATTTACTCGGGAACTTAATGGCACTTGCCTTTTCCGGACACTCTTAGCAGTATTCTGTATTGATCATCTAAATTTAGTCACCTTAGGTCGAGGAAATACAGCACACTATCACAGTTGATGGATTGCAATGTCATGAAAGAAGCTCCTGCATCTCCTGCAGCAGTTGGTCATCGCTAGTCAGAGAGTCCGCAGCGGCATCAGCGCTTACATTAGAAATGTTGCCGATATCACCGATCAGTTCATCCAGGAAGTCATCATCGGCCGACAATCTTCCCGACGACAGAAACATACTTCCGCTGACACCAGGTGACATCTTGGTCCTGCATCGTACAGATTCAGCAGTCAATACGTATGAACTCATGGATGTGTAATTTACCTCTATTATCTGTACTAAGTATATTAGTAGACATAGGTAATGATTTTGAATAATGAATTTATCTGCACTTAACTGTACCAATTACTGTGGGTTTAAACCGTCTTTACAACTGAAAAAAAACATGATTCATAAATTCTCTACAGTACAAACATCAAAACAAACTCGTATGACAGCACTTAATCCAGGTCAACCTGGGTAAGCTGGCACCAGAAATGCAATTCATACTCAACCCATATCACTACTACTAATATATTCACTCCAACTCCCTCTGATCATTTCACTCAATTTCTTATGATCCATAGTGTCACCACAGTAACATAAATTAATACAGTCGGTCATTTAAAGTACATTCTGTGTAAACAATATAATGCCACAACCAGAACAAAACATTATAATCCTGACAAACACTTTGCTTGTTTAATGCAAATTACAGAATAACTAAGTAAATACTGAATAAATGCAGCAGAAACATACCACTGACCTTGTGCCTTAAATGTTATCACTTCTACAGGAGATTGCAATCATAAATCCACATCATCATAAAACAGTTTTGTTTTGTTTGATTCACCAGTATCAATGGCCATTAAAATGGTGCATGTGTGTGTGTGTGTGCGATATCGCTTTTAAGAATTTCATAATTTATAAAAAAACAGCATATTCATTTCCGTAATAGGATTAGCCTTGAACTTTCTTTTCCTAGCAAAATAAAAGATGTAAAAAGCATTACCTGCTGTCAGAAGAAGTTCTCCGTTTCTTATTCACTTCTGACGGTGTAGAAGGCTGACGCTTTAAACCTGGAGTAGTCCTGAGTTCCGATGGATTTGACGGGCTCTCTGTAACTGCATGCGTGGCCTCAGTTGTGAGATCAGATTTCACTGGATCCGACAACTGAACAGTCGCGGATACATCAGTCACAGTAACCAAACTCTCTGCAGCTGGTTCGGCCACTTTTGAAATGGAAACCCGTCTCCTTTGTTGGACAGTACTCGTACCAGAATCGACACGAACTTCCAAACTTTTCCGCTTTCTTTGTTCAGCAGTATGTCCAGAATTCGCCTTTTCACTGCCTTTACTGTCCAGATCAAAGACAATGGGTGTGAACTTGTACTTCTTTGGTGATGCCTGATTGGTTTTCTGTACGTTAGTTGAACTGTTCGACAAAGCAGCTGTTTGTTTACTTTCAGTCGTTGTTGACATTTCTATGTTCTTATCACTTGCAGTTTGTTCAGCCCGTTTTTGCCGTTTTTCTCTCATAATTTCCTCAAATGACTTCACACCCAGTGAATCTGAAGATTTCTAAATCAAAAACATCACGTGCACAACTGCACATTATGCATTCCATCCAGCAGTGAGCACACAGTACACATGTAAACTGGTATCATCACTATTTTGTCACGGAAGAACATAGCAGTGAATCAAAAAGTTTCCTATCTTTTTTTAGCTTTTGTTTTACTGGCCTATTTTTCCACAGATTAAGCTAGGTTAGGTCAGGACTCCCACATGTTTTGCAGCAGATAAACTTCAGTAGATTGCTTGTGTAAAACTTTACAGCCGGATCACCCAACAAAAAATGTCAAGAACTGAAGGAATAAAAGGCTCCATGTAAAATGAACAGCAAATTGTATTGTACATGCTAAACAGCCACGGTATACACATAACACTGAGGTAAACACTGTTAATCACTAACAGACAGAAATGTTTTCTTATGAATAGCATTTGCCACTAATAATATGCAATTCTAAGTGTAAGTAATTTTTGCTTAATATGTTCAAATATGCACTCGGAGAAGACAGCCAAAGCTGGAAACACAGCAAACAGCTCAGTTTATTTCTACCAGCCAGTCAGTGTGGGTGACCTATATGACAATACATGCAAAACATCCATCAGAGTAATAAAATTGCATAAACAGAGATTTCAACAGTTTCACTGGAATGCAGTACAAGCACATGGTGTAACAGATACTATTAAAAAGTTATGCATTCAAAGAAACCACCAGTTTCAACATCAGACAGCTTAAACATCACTCAGCTGAAAGTAATAACTTTGGCAGCAATTAATGCTAAATAGTATGACCAATCTCTATTCTGAATTTTTTTTCTAAGAAAAAAAAACACACACAGCAAAGTTTGTAACATACTTTTGCTGGCTCTGACGTGGACTGAATATTGCCCAACTGCTCACGTTCTGAAGCTGCAACTGTACATACAGCAGTGTTAAAGTGTTAAGAACTGTGCATAAACATATGCAGCCACGAACCAATGTACCTGTGCAATGGTACGTGGCTGCGTTATGTTTATGCGCAGTTCTTTGTACATGTACACCTGTTATATGACATCAACACCACTTGCGCTGTAAGCTGCTAATTAATACTCAGACATGCCATTTTGACAGTCATTTCTAGCTGAAGCCGGGTAATTGCAATGGTCGGCTGCCCCTGGATTTTCCCTACGCCATATACACTCACAATCTGTACAGCCTCCTGGCACTGTTGAAACTGTTTCATGTTCTCCTTCTTACCATATCTCCTAAAACTACTGCTCTCTCCATTTTAACGGGCATCTTTTCAAGTGGACCTGGTAACAGAATGTCTCCATTCTGGATCTTATTGTAGCTAAGGATGATGGAGGAGGTGGTGACAATTGGAGCTATAAGATGTGCAAAGCTCCAGTCAAATCGTCACCAATAACAAACCAACACCCAGCTTTCTACGGGCCGATGCCCTTCCTGTTGCCCAACCAACAATGTCAAAGCAGTGAAGCACATTAATTAATCACAAACAAACGGCACTACAGCAGTACTAAAAGTAATGCTGATAAAAATCAACGGGATGTGAAGACAAGCTATACCTGGAGATGTATGAAGTTTAATCGTGGAGTCATGATGCCGCTGCAGAGGTTCCAGCTGTTTTGTCTGCGTTTCATCTGTGGCAGTGGCATGTTGCTGCATCCGTCTGGCTTTCTCTCGTCTAATCTCAGCAAGAGATTTCACCACCACACCTAACGGTGAGCCGCGAGAAACTCTTTTAGGCGGCAACTTTGGTACTGAGTTCTGGCTGTCAGTGTCACCTAATACCATCAATTACAATGAATATAAGATGTTCATGCACCATACACTTACATGCTCTGTCCACAAGAAAAGTAAGCCAAATGTTTTTTGGCTATAACTTTAAAAACTGTTCACTAATTTCCAACTTTGGCAGCAATTAATGCTAAATAGTATGCATTAGAACTATCCACTTCACCTGGCGTCTGTACACCCCTTATCTTGTAATGTTATGAGACAGAAGTGTGAAAAAATACTGCAATTTCACATAGCTTTCAGCAAAAACTCACTCAAGATCTAAGACACAATCATTTGCCTGAAATCAGTTTTGGAGGTAGGCATTCTGTTGAGTTTGTTAAGCTTACATTTCCGATATAATATACACAATATTTAGAACTGTTTATCGATGGGGTGATGGCAAACCATAGCATCATGCATGTATAGTATAGCAATGATGTCAGCATCTGACAGTGTATGCTAAAGCGAGTGGTGACACTTCGAATGTTCACAATAACATTGTAAACAAGAAGCTCAGCTGATGCTGAGAAACCCACGCGACAGGATGTTTTATGTTAACCGGGTCAGTGACTATCTCTTATCGTTTTCGAGATAAACGGGAATTTCAGTCGAAAATGCATCTAACACCTGCGTCCAGACTAATTCTTAATTTCATAAAAGTCATCTGACCAGTTACTGTCATCAATGCTGTCATCGCAATCTTCTAACTATGCATTCTATAACAATAAACAATCACTGCCTCTCCCACCAGACATTGTTAACTTGCTATCAACTCCAAGTCGGTGCACGGGGAAATAGCCCAATAAGTTACCGCACATTACGCACGCACCGCACACACCGAGTTGACACGATGGCGTCCACGCAGCACAATGTCCAACTTTTGCCATTTTTCCACTTCTCTAGCACCGTCATTTAGCAACACACGTGGCTCACTGAACTTTTTAAGCATCCATAGTTGTAGCCAAAACCTTCCTCTGATAAGCTGTACATCTGCATAGAAGTTTCAATGAGGACTAAAGGTGTTAGGCTTAATTTCTATCACTGGTATAAAACACCTTCCACTGCTTTTAGCAAAAAAATTTCAGCGACGACGCCCAATTTTTTTTGCACGGTTTCGATAGAGCCCCTATAGTGATCTAAAACTGTGCTTTGTACAATTGAAAACTCTCGCACCATCTGCAAGATATTTGACTTGTAAGTATACAGTGACCTTGAAACCCGGGTTAGAGGTCACTCAAGGTCATCAAAAATTATACCATTCAATCCGGCACCCATGACTTCCTATTAACGTTCCATAGTAACCATCAGCCTATCTTGCACCGTTTCCGAGATAAACGGCGATATCCATCGAAAATTGCCAATTTTTCCCACCCCTGTATTTAATGCCCCCGATGAAGGGTTCCCCTTGGAATTGGGTATCGGCACAAGGCGTCTCAAATGCTTCTATGACGGGGCTACCAGCTGGTTGAAAAAGTTTTAAGATAGGTTTAGTCATGTTGATACAATACTGGCTGTGACAGATGGATACCCAGCCAGCCACGTTTCCTTAGCAAAGATGCCACTTACTAGTTACTACGTCGCACGGGTAACAAACAATACGCTTGGAGCAGACAGAAAATTGTTTTCATTGTAATTTTCGAGTTTTTGCTGACAATAATGCGATATTACACTGTTTTGTTACAACTTTGACTCTCGTAACTTTACAAGGTAGTGTGCATACATACATTAGGTGAAGCGGATAATGTTAAGCCATATAATTAAACATTAATCGATAATGCAATAAGCCAAATCTGATGGAAATTTGTTGAAAAAAATTTAAAGTTACAGTCAAAAAAGATTTGGCTTATTTTTCGTGGACACGGTGTATATAACTAGCTTTACTATGTTAACAAGTCACCAAAAATCAGTTATGTACAACAGTTACTATGGCAAGCAAAGTTAATGCTACGAAACAAATACTTATAGATACCACAACAGAAACCTGCATGCCAACTTGCAAGACCAACGTTATATCACGGCAAAGGTCCGGACACTTTCTGTAATGCTATCAGGATGAGCAGCAGTGTTCTACAATCTTGGAAGTGGCAATTGATATGCATGAGCCAATCAACAACAGGAAGCAGCGGGCAGGTTCAGTGGTTAAGGTGACTGACTTGCACCCAGCGAATCTTAGTTAAATTCCCGCTTGTACCCAAATGAGTCACTGGTGGTGTCAGGAAGGGCATCCAGCCAGAATTCTGTATGCCAGCAGAAGTCCTACCTATCTTGGTAGACACGTCTGAGCCCTGAAACAAGGCAGTCAATGTCATTAAGTTGAATGTAATCGACAACAGCTAGGATACATACTACCATTACAGTCAACAAACTAAGCCTTCATCATAGCACAACTGGTAAGCTACTACTCTTATCCCATCCCACTAAGGGGAGAAAGCTGAGTTGGCCTGAGCACATATGTCAGTCAGCAACTTGCTCAGGGTTGCAGTGGATTGGTCGAGTGCTTCTGACACTGTGGCGCTCTACCACTGCACCAATGAATGCACCAAAGTAAAACAGCTGCATACATACAGAGGTACAGCACATCTAAACCTGCCAGTAAAAGGTTCACTACGTTACCAGATTTGTTGGCGTTCGCCTGCTGGCCAAGTCTCGATCTGACGCCGACGTGAGTGGGTTTTGCTGTCTGTATGTCTGCACTGGCAGGTTCTTTCTCTGCTCGCACAGCGGAACCTGCTATGCAATGCACATGCAGCGGGTGCCAGTTCTTTTTTCAGTTATCATGATGATGCGCTATATAAATTGACACTGACATTGATATCCTGCTTAAAGACAAACAGACAGACATGACAAACTTTCTCAGTCACATGATATGCCAACTTTGACAAACATACTAGGTTGGTTGGAGTTTAACAGCACTTTCAGTATAAATAGGCTGTATCGTGCCACAAAGAACGATTAAAGTTTGTGGAAGATGTTTATTTTGGACAGATAGTTACATGTATTTTGTTTAGAAATATTGATTATAATGTGCGAGAGCTGCAAGTGGTGATTTTTTCTCTGAATATTTTTATACGCAGAACATGAAGTTAGGATGTGTTCAACTGTTAATGAAGATCTACAGTAATCACAGTTTGGAAATAAATCAGCTGTGATCCAGATGGTGGTTATCGTCATGGCAGTGACAGTAGCAGTAGCAGTAGCTGTGGTGGTTAGTAGCCAGGTTAGGCCTGGTACCCCAAAAGTCGCCAAAGCGGAATCTTTGTGGATTTCAGAAGCAGGATGTATTACAGGCCAGATGCGATTCCTGTCACCCAGCAACACCGTCAAAGCACTGAAGGCAACAGGAAGTATAACAATAATGGTAATAATATAGTCACTTAGTGTGGTGCGCTAGTGGCTGTGTGGTAGAGTGCCAGATTTGCAATCGGGAGGTTGCGGGTTCGAATCTCAGCCTGGGCTACTGCGCACCAAGGTCTACTCAGCCTTCCATCCCTTCGGGGTCGGTAAATGAGTACCAGCTGCGGCTGGGAAGGCAAAGGCAGGTATGGCTCATTCCGATTGTGGATGAACGTGTGGGTGTGCAGGTAAAA
>Ga0049107_10000266_pt1 | contig 14547 bp, 11 predicted proteins | sample WorMetilPIANOSA1_FD_61187 | JGI IMG/M metagenome (GOLD analysis project Ga0049107, IMG submission 61187) | Marine gutless worms symbiont microbial communities from Max Planck institute for Marine Microbiology, Germany - Olavius ilvae PIANOSA.1 | ecosystem: Host-associated > Annelida > Digestive...
CCCACAATCCGACTTCCCGGTTTTGATCTTCACAGACGTCAGTGTTCACTGCTGAATCGTTTTCGGACAGGCCAGGGCCACTGTAATGCGTGCCACAAGAAATGGGGTTTCACCGACAACTAACTATGTGACTGTGGAGAAATCCAGACAATGTCACACATCGTTAACTTTTGCCCATTGACCAAGTTTGACGGCGGTCTACTGCGCTTACATGAAGCAGACGAGGCTGCCGTCAACTGGCTGACAACATATGGCTCTTAGCACACGAAAATAATAATAATAATAATGAGGAGTGGAAGTTTGTAGCAGAGGGCTTGGTCTCATCACATATATCACAGTGCTGGGACTGCTCAGCCGTTATAATGTGCTGCCTAATGAGTGCCCTTGCAGTATTCGGAGAACGTTAGTAGCACAAACATATGCAACAAAGCCATTCACGCATTCAACATGCAAAGCCTGTACCGAAAACAGGTTAGACTTTCGCCGATTCTTCCGCACCGGCGTCGGAGTAGTGCAGGGACTGGAGAAATCACGGCTGCTATCACCAGACTGCTCCTGTCACCATGCCAACCAGTGGACACATCATTCATCCACATCAGTCCATAATTGCTTGTTTGCCTGGTGTTTAACGGCAGTTTCAGCACATATAGGCTATATCGTGCCATAGCCGTATGAAATATATATTGTGTAGGGCCGGGGGTTGGGGGTGGAACACAGCAACATAAACAAACCAAATGAAAAAATGCACACAAACACGCTCTTCCACCTGGGCTTCGTGGAGATAATCTCCTCACCCCATGAACACACGTGTCATCAGAGACATCTGTCCATAAATAACCAGCTTCAACGATAACGACCTAATGCACCCAATGCAGCAAATTCAGTAGAAATATACCACCTGCAGAATGTATTTTATGGGTATTTCCAGGAAACCTTTGCAGATTGCTCGAGCAGTGTTTTTATAGACTGCTTGTACTTCCTGATGCCCAACCAATAATGTCAAATCATTTAAGTCACAGGGCCTACTGCTATGCAGAACAGTCCATTTTCTTCCCTAGCAGTGACTGTAACAATTGCCAGTACTCATTGCACCTACCCACGATGGGATGGCCAGGCTGAGTTGGCCTGGGTGGCCGATTACGTAGCAAGACGGTATACTGGCTTGAAGGCTGACCTATGCCATTACTAACTGGGTTAATGTAGAGCAACTTCGATGACTGAGACCAGTGCGTTACTACTATGCTAAACCGCCACACACATTGAATAGGCTTTCTTACTGAGACTCAGTTACAAACAGAAGACAACAAATACAAAATTAACAGTTCACGTACAATAATCCATTTAAAAAAACTGCCGGTATGCGTTCAGAATATCAACTAGGTAACTTATACAAGCTGTTATTGTTAATTACTCACATGTACAACTTACTGCAAAGGAAATAACTGTAATAAGTTTATTTGAAAGCTACAATATACTACTCTGAATTTTTTTAATGGAAATATTACGGTATGTAATGGTTAGACAGAACATGCAAAGGAAACAAAGAAACACAAATATCGACAGAACATAAAGAAATGCATGAAACAGACGAGCATCTGCCTAAACACCTGCTGGCACATTAATCAACACACACAATATCTAAACTGCAAAACTGTGAGATCATGCAAATGGCCGCTTCGGCCGTATTACGAAAACGCAATGCATCAATTACAAAGTATGCCAAAAACGCAAAAAAATAATTAATAGAAAAGCATGAAAATATTGTACGGAAACGCATACATAGGATAACCAAAAATGTAACTGATTCGACGGCATCTCCTGTCATGTAAACTGTGAACGGTCACGGTCAACGTACCTCTCTTTGTGTTATACGTCTAGAATTTTTATTTCACCCCACGCAACGTTGTCATAGATTTTGAAAGCAACATGTTGTCGGCTATTCGGTCAGTTCTCCCCAATGCTTCAGTACACTGTTGTTGCAGATTTCACCTGGGTCAAGCATGGTGGCGTAACATGAACAGCATTGGCCTCGGGACAGATCTTCAGACGTAGCACACTGGCTTCAGTTATTTTTTGGACTGTCATTTCTACCAGCGAACGAAGTTGCAGATGCTTTTACTGATGACATCATGCCAGATGCATTGGCGTCTGATACTGCAATGAAGTTTGCTGATTACGTACTGGAGAACAATATTGCAATATTGCTGTGGATTCAAATTTTCCGCCAACCTTGTGGGTGTCCGCCAACCTTGTGGGCTATGCCCACAAGGTTGGCGGACGCCGACAAGGTTGCACAAAATTTATTACTGCACAATAACAAAAAAATGAATAAACTATAAAAGTAAGCAAAAGAGTTACCACACCAGTCATGACAGTGGCCATCAATTTTCGCCAAATTGATGTGTAAAGTCACACTCGACTTTAATAAAAGTTCTCTGAAGTTGCAGACTGCTTCTGTAATGTAAATTAATAGAATTTGACTCATTTTTCAACAAGTCCAGAATGGAAGATTAGAGAAACTTCAAATTAAAAGTAAATATTCCTCATCTGGCTGCATGTAACTGACACCAAACTACCTGGCAGAAGGCCGAAGTTCAACGTCACATGGATCAACTGAAATTTCGAATTGTGGCTAATTAGGCGGTACCTTATAATTATTCATAAGCTGAAACAGCCAACTTATTTGAGCAGCACTGCCACCCGGTGAATAAATAGTAAGATATCATCGCAGCATGTGCATTGCAATGCATTATTTCAATTATGACTAGGAGGTACCGTTTACACAGCATATAGCTTAGCTTGACAGGCTCGTCAAGGCAGTCTGATCTCACAGGAAGGTCGCATTCCGTGGCAGCCATGCCGGCATAATCTTGTGATAATAGCACATATACATTACAGAGTCCCAACAGACATTTAGCATGATGTCATCTTCAACAAAATAATACAAAAAGCGCTCAGACGCAAACACTGCACGCTGGCGGTAGTAAGGCGGAGCCAATTTTTTTTGCCCCACTGCAGAGTGCAGACCCCTTCCCGGGGGCACAGGATGGCTAAAATTTAAGCAGCTGGAGATGGTCACTACCTTCACCTACAGACCCAGTTTGGTGAGGATCGATGAACGCAATTTCGAGTTATCGTGGTAACAGACCCACAAACAAACCCACAAACACAAACAAACCCACACACACACACACAAACCCAGACACGACCGATTACAATACACTGCGCCGCAGCTAGCTAGCGCACAGTGTAATTATATTTATATAACATGTAGCAAGTAACTGAAAATGAAACTTAAGTTCAGAAGGCTATCTGGATGCTTTTCCACTATCGTGCAGCACAAAAAAAGAATCCAAACAAACTGATATCTGATACTACAGCATGGTAACTTTTCAATGTGAAAGTATGTAGCCAGTGGCGGTTCTGGGGTTTTCATTTTGGGGGCCATTGGGGTGGCAACACTTTCATCTGGGGGCACACAACTAATACTTTCTCGCTGAACTACCGGGTATGTAATCAACATTGCTTCCCAATACGAAGTTTTATAACTTTAGCAGAAAATTTTGGCAAGTGGTACTGGCGGCCTTATCTTGAACTTTTTTTTTTGGGGGGGGGGCAGGAATTTCACTGGAGGGCCGCGGCCCCCCTGGCCCCCCTTGGAAACGCCCCTGTATGTAGTCTGTGAAATGACTATTGTTGCCATTTCGATCATGCAATGAATGGTCTTTTTAAATGGCTTGCTTACAAACTGAGCAGTGACACGTGAAAATGCACCATTTCTACTACCTCAAAAATTGCAAAGTAAAGTAAGTAGGTGTGACGTATTTATGGGAAATTATAAAATACTTCATGAAGCTAGGACCTTCAGGATACTGCATACAAAAAATTATGAATACTGGTTCAGGTTTAGACATAGATGTTGACTCAAGACACAGAGAAGAAGACTAGAAGCCTCTGAAATGTGGATAGGGAGAAGAATGGAAAGGATCAGCTGAATTCATAAAGTTATTAATGAGGTTCATTGGTTGATTGGTGTGCAACAGCATTTTCAGCACAAACAGGTTACATCATGACACAGGATTACAAACTATATTATGTAGGGCTGGAGGACAGGACAAACACACAATAAAACAATACACTAAACCATAAAAGTCAAACACTCTTTGGCCTGGGTTTTGTGGAGATGATCCCCTCGCCATGATTAGGCTTCCTCAGGGGAGTCTTTCTAGCTAATCACTTGACAAGTACCGACAACTTAACCAGAACAACCGAAAGACAGAACACACACAAATGCAATCTGACGTGACACAAAAAGTGGCCATAATAAACAGCAACACAGTCAGATTTAGCCGCCGTTTATAACATCTGACTAGGAAAGAGTGGTTTGTTTGTTTGTTTGCTTGGTGTTTAACGGCACTTTCAGCACATATAGGCTAAGGCTATATCGTGCCATAGGTGTATGAAATACATATTGTGTAGGGCCGGGAGGGGGAACACATAGGAACATAAACAAATCAAATGAAAAAAAAATACAGACACACTCTTCCACCTGGGCTCTGTGGAGATAATCTCCTCACCTCATGAAGGTGTCATCAGAGGGGTCTTTCTATAGCCAATCACTTGGCAAGTTATGACAACTAAACCAAAGCAACCAACACACATCAACATATAGCAGAATACAACAACAGACAAAGAATCTTAACTATGCGACAATACACAATGAATACACGCAAGAAAATCCCAGGATAAATCAACAGGACAGACGGAAGATCACGTTCCCTAGATCTGCTTACTCCATGGAGGTCTCCCAGCAGTGCACTCCCGCTACACAAACAGATGCAGTGCACTGCCATAGGGTCCTCTTGGGGTCTTCCATCCCTACCTCTGACCACTGAAGGCTCCTGGATCCACCTTGGGGGAGGGTCGCCAAACCTCTCGTCAGCCCGCTGATGCCAGTACCAGGATCTATTCTTACAACCCCAGAGCCCACACGGGGCAGTTACTAATGAGGAAGTGCTAAGAAGAGAAAATGAAGACAGGCAAATACCAAATGCTATTTGGCAAAGGAAACGTCGACGGATTGGCCATGTTTCGAGACAATGGTCTTCAGCATGAAATTATTGAAGGCAGAATGAGAGGCAAACCAACATGAGGAAGGAGAAGAATTCAAATGCTAGACGATTTGGCAAATGATGGATGGCACTTGAAACGGCAGCTGGGGACAGAGAGGGATGGAGACACAGAGAACGGCTGTCAAAAACCTGTTCTACAGCAGAAGACTACTGACGATGATGATTCAGGTTTCTTCAAACTGTATAAAATTAAATATTGGACATTTTGTAAAGTTACATATATGAACTGGAAAATTTAATCCACTATCTAACACTTTCCAACCTTCTTCACATCAACTGTTACCATATACAACAGAAACGTCATTCTTTTAAGAATCCCTTCATACTTGCAAACTACCTTCACTTAAAAGCACAGCCAATTACCATATCATGCACTACTTTGACAATATCAAACTGTAGACTACAACTAAACAATCCCATTTCTGTACACAACAGCCTTAATGGCAACAGCCCAGCATGGAATCCATTCCCTGAAGCCGAAGAAAAAGCCACAAGCAGATAAGCTGAAAAACATCTCTATCCACTTAAATTGCTATAGCTAGCGATGTCACTTCAACAGCTGACTTACAAGGCCCTGGACTGAATATGAACGTGACCGATGTGTTAACGAAGCAGACCTAGATTGCTTAGAGACCTCCTGCAGGAATAAGTCAATACGATCCTATAACAGTCAAATACATCCCACGTTAAATCATCAATATCGTGCAACATGGCCGTAAAATTCTTGCGACAGCATACGTACAAATACGCATTACATATAATCATAACTGCACTACATAGAAACAAATACTGAGAAATCAGCAGGAAAAAAACAAAATAACCAAAAATCAGAGTAAATATGTCACACTATGTTCGTCTCAGAACAGTACGGACACTAAACTTCCAACTGTGAGTTTGGTAAATTAGAATTAGAATACACTCAACAAGTAAAAACCAATTAGAAGTAAAATGCAACAGAATCAACAGAGTAAATCATCACGTTGTATTAACTGCACATCAAGCAGATTTGCTGGTAACACCGTGCAAGCTAACAGCCGTCTAACCACGAGGCATGCACATCACACACCACGGCACCACACAAACCGACACTTACAACTATCAGACTGAACCGACACCGAGGCCCTCCAGTCTTGCGGTCAAGCAGTGGAGTCAGCCCGGTGTTTGGACTGTCGTAATTTCCATCCACCGGCTGAAACCATCAAAAGACGATAGCTGTCAGCATGATTCTAGCGCGACTCATGCACATGTACTGAGAAGGCAGCCCGCATGCAGTGCCTACTGAAATATAATGTAAATGCTTTTCTCTGTGGACTTGATGCAAGTTCAACAGCTTGCAGGCATCATCGTTATTTCATAAATTGTGAACAATACAATTCCCAAAGTATATTCAGTTGCCAAGTCCTAGCCACTTATACCATGGCTGTCAAGCAAAGATCTTCGACACAGTTCACCCAGATACAGATACAGGGCGCACCAAAAAACAGCCCCTACAATGTGTTGCTGATAACTCATCAATGGCTTAAGTTTATTTTGTAATATTTTGCAGAAGTATTGAACATTTATATTAATATATATATATATATGTATTTGCCCAGTTATATTTTTGTACGGCTAATAACGAGTAAGGTACTGTAAATTAAATGCAGCTACCTGAAGATTTTTGTGCATTTAATTTTGAGTTAAGTAATTCTCATTAACTTCAACAAAAATTAATGCCAGCTTTACCCGACAATGACATCATTGTGATGTAATTTAAGTGGTAATGATGCTGCAAACAGTAATTAAAGCTTTTTATTAATTACTGCTTTCAAAGTTGCAACCAACTGCTGCCAGACAGAGTGGCAGATTCAACAAGCTGTGCGGGAGGCCGCCACAATATCCCCCGCCCCGTGACCTTGACCTTTGACCTTGAAAGTGGTGTCCGAGTCACGTGTGACGTGGGTTACGTCGGTGCCAATTTTAGTCTTCCTAGGCCCTCTGTTCTCGACTTAGGCCCGACGTAAGTGACAGACAGATGCCAGACAGACAGGCGTCAGACATATCATCATTTAATGCCCCTGCCTACGGGGCGGGGCATAACAAGATGCATGAGTGATGCGTGCATTGCATGTGTCAACAATGCCGCTATGAGAACTGTATGCAAATGATTGAAAAGGAACAATGGAATTGACACCTAACAAGCTGTGCGGGAGGCCGCCACAATATGCCCCCACCCCGCCCCAGCAAGTTTACCTTTAACCTTTTGACCTTGAAAGTGGTGTCCGAGTCACGTGTGACGTAGGCTACCTGTGCCAATTTTAGTCTTCCTAGGCATACCTGTTCTTGACTTAGGCCTGACAAGACATGCAGCGATAATGTCTCTGCCCTGTGGGGGCGGGGGCATAATAACTCTCCAAATTTGAATGCCATGGAAATATGTCTGGGGAGCAACGCATGAAGTTATTTTGAAACCTTCATTCAAAGCCCAAAGCAGTTTCTGAATAAAAAGTCGCACTGAGAAGATACAGGACATTTTCCACAGGTTCAATTGACAAAACTGTCCCCAGTTGTAGAAATAGTTTGACAAGAGTACACGAAGGGTTATGGAAGATATTATGAGCATATTTCAGTGTTCACACTTACAGGGTTTGCACTGCATTGAATAGTTCATACAACTTATAAGTTGCCGTGACAAAAAGTCAATTCTGTAAACAACATAATGAAACTGGCCCAATAGGCGCATTAAGTAAGTCATTATATCACACCTCTTTATAGTTCTTAAAACATTAGCAAATTTCCTTAGGGGGCTACTTTTTTGGCGTGCCCGGTAAAGAGACAAACACACACACCCACACAAACACACACTCCCACAGAGATAAATCCAATATAACGAGATGCTGCTTCACCACGCAGTCATTCAGTGCAGGAGACAGCCACAGGTGAAAATCCATAAACTTTTTAGTTTATATATGAAGTCCAGGCAAACCATAGCTCACCATCAAATATAGCAAATACACGTATTCTGTCATGCCTGAACGTCATGCCATGGCAGCAAAACAGAGCTACCGCTGCCAGCAGCCAACATGCTCAGTCTTTGCAGCACTTACAGCAAGTGATCTGCCAGGTTTTGACTTTGAGCCTGATGCTGGGCCAATGCGAAACGCCACTGATGACAGCTCGTTAGAAGTGGTCGGCAAATTAGAGTGAGAGGCATAGCGGAGAAGAGAGCTGCCCTGGGACAATACAGTCAAGTGAATTTCATTTGCCATGTCATTCAGTTGCAAATAGCATTATTTTGTCACAGAAAATAACAAAACAGTTTGAAAAACTATCATGGGATTTCAAAATCAACGAGATAGGCACTCAGACATGTTGCAAAACCTATGCTTTCTAGCCTTGTGATCTTGACCTTGTATATTTTAGATATAAAATCATATCCACATGAGGGTTCCTCAAGGTCATCCTGTGTACCAAATTTGGTTATGCTGGCTTCATTCATTCTCGAGTTATCTGGGACAACGACATTCGTACATACAAACTATATAGTGAAACCATAAAATTACCTGTCCCCATCCCCACCCATCCCTGTGAATTATTCCTGTTCCCACCCCCATTCCTGTAGACTTTTCCCCATCCCCATCCAGTCTGCACAACTTCATCCTCGTCATCCCCATCTCAGATTTTCCCATCTTGATCCCCATCCCTGCAATCCACCTTATTGTCATATCATACTGGTAAAATGATGCCATAAAGGTCTGACAATTTGGTACAGCCGGTCAGATATTGAGACTAAGTCGTGAGAGAGTGAGTATTCATCATCGGCAGTTGTGAAGTTAGACCATAGTGTTCAGTGTTCACTGGTCAGTTCACTGACCTTTATAATCCATCTCCTGAAGAGACTGTAGCAATGGTAACGTTACACTTATCGTGGTGTTTCTCTCACAGCAGTAATTTATATAGGTTCCCCCATCCCCTTGGTATTGCCAGCACATTTTACCATCACCATGGTAATATCACAAAATTTGTCTACCACAACCACGGTAAATAATCACTCTAATACAAACATAATATATTCATGCACACAGATGGAGCCTACCACTATAACTCATTCCATTCCATTGGCTCGGGTAATAACCATACACACCATCATAATAATCATACATGCATAAATTATGTATACACACATTGTTTTAACGGCCAAATTTTTCGAGGTAAACCTGGGTTAGCGAGGTTCGATTGATTTTCCTATCAAGAGTTAACGCTGCAAAGTTCAAGGATCGGATGTCCTTCCTGGCGCCTACCAGTAGAAACAGTGTCTTCATCTTTTCTGTGGTTACCACGACCTCTGAAGAGGATGAACCATCACTCCCTTTTGCATCAGCTACTTGACGCTAGTGCCCAAGACAGATGCATGAAACACATAATAAGCACAAACCATTACAGTGTAAGCATGAAAACTGACTACTTCCTAAATCCATTTACGGAATTATAACAGTGAGATTAACAGGCTCTTGGTTATTGATGACTATGTTTGTTTCTAAATTTAACAACAGAACTTCAAACTGCGTCCCATTCATATACACTGAAGAGAGATGATAAACACCAACAAGTGCATAGACAAGTGTGTATAAACAGTGGTAATGGTAATGATTTAACTGAAAAATTTATAGCCACACAGCCAAAATATGTGAAAATTAATATGCCATTCCTATCAGTTAATGTAAACGTAAGCATAACACACCTTAACTTACGTTAACATGCTTTATGAACAGAATCAGGCAAACAGTCAACGTACACTGCAGTTGCCAGGCTTTGGTGCGTTCCTGAAGGAGCCCAGTTTATACAGTGGTGACGGAGTAGTCAGTGGAGATGAACACTCCCGAGGTGGTTCGTTCTCCTGATCAACCTGCAACAACCTCTCTCCATTTTAACAGCCATTTTCCAGGTGAACCTGGAACCTCTGTCGCAGTGCCAACAGTGTTGAACTCATTACCTGCCTAATTAAGACTCGGCGGTTCCCTACCGACTTTTAACAAACATTTGAAGTCGCTATTGTTCACCAGCATTTTTTAGTCTTAACATAACATACTGTCAGCGCCTCTGTATCACAGGGCACCACGGCGCTATAGAAATTGTTTTTTTTATATTATTATTAGCCGGTTTTATTGAAGCAAAGGATGATGGAAGTGGTGGTGACAATTGGAGCTATAAGTCAAATCGTCACCACCAACATGCATCTGACATGCAACAAGCTCAATTTGTAAATTCTCACAGCAACACGCACATATTATCTATGTCCTCTGGCAATGCAGTTAAAACAATGCCATCTTTCACCTACTTAGCACAATGCATCTGATCCCGTGACAGTCTCTAATTATTTATCAGTGTCTGATTCATATGTGTCATCCATACTTTTCACCGAGACCAGTACAATAACCACTGAATGGAACTATGATCAAATCGAGATCACAATTTTGTGGGTAGAAGCGAACTGAGATTGGTCATAATTGGAATTTCCAAATCTTATCATCATTTATACAACTACCTAAACTAGTATTCAATCTTCTGAAAAATGCTGGTAATGAGAATCAAAACACTCCCATTTACCTGTTGCAATGGAACACTGGCATGTGAATCAGCTTCCGGACCACCAGAAGTTGAAAAACTGACGAGTGGATTTCGTTGTGGAGCTATAGCGATGATGTTATTGCTCTGCTGCACAGCCAACAAACCAGCTTCTAAACACGACTGTAAAACTTTCTTCATCAAAACTTGCCGTAACAGTGGTGGGCTGATGGCCTAAACTTTCCAAGTCATTCTTAACACAATTCCAGTTGGCGGCGTAGCATAGTGGTTAGAACGCTGGTCTCGGCCGGCGAACTTTCCCTATCCTGCGCCAGACTGCTAGCTGGATGGGTGACCACTTTGTGGTTACGCCGTCCGCTATCGGTCAGCCAACATGGTCAACTCAGCCATCCATCCCTCAGGGGTCGGTAAATGAGTAGTGATCCATGTAATTAGGTACATGGATTACGGGATGAAGGCCTAACGTGGCTGATTGGGGCATAGTATGTCTGCTGGGCCCAACAGTCCATTAGCATGGGCTATGGGCTGCCACTAGCTTGCGCCACGGTACTACAGTCAATGCCAGTCAGCTGCCACTTCTGAGGTTGTACAGTGCCCTGCAACAGTTCGTCTGTGATAGCATCACTTTAATCGCTGTCCTTCATTTCATTTTTTTTTCATTTCATTGTTAATTACAAATTAAGAATACAGATAGATATATTACATATTTTTTTACAGTGAATCAAAAATATTTTACAGCACATTTCTAGGTGCCATTTATATGACCACAGTACATTCGAACAACACGAACACTCGTTAATGGCCAGTTTCCAGGGCAAATGGATAGCACAGTACAAGATTGTCAAACCGTTCTGGATCCTGCTGTAGCAGGAGATGATGTAAACAGTGGTGATGACAGCCGGAACCCTTGAAAAATGTGCAAATCATTCTTGCCACTGGAACCTGTTGCCTACTATGATTATGATTATGACTACTATATGGGTTGTGCAAAACATCTGCACAACCATAGGCAGTCCTATATACTGCAGATATTCCTTGGTACATGGCTATAGCTGCTGACATCAACCATTCTTCTCTGGTATCGTTCTTTACTGTCTCTCTGATCCTTTGTTCAAACACACTTTCTGTCACTTTCATTGAATGTTCATTAACTATCGCTCTGTAGGACCAACATTCCATTGGATCTCCTTTCCCTTTGAAAACTGGTAGCAAAACACCACTCTTCCAGTCATCAGGGATGACTTCAGCTATTATCAAATTACACAGAGAGGTCAACCATTCAACACTACAGCCATAAACATTTCCAATACAATTCATGTACGGCCGGCTGATTTACCCTTCTTCATCATTCTTAGGGCTTTCAAAATCTCATCTCTTCTGATCAATTCACATGGTCCCTCTACCTTTTCACAGGTGTGGCATTCCTTACTTACACATTACACTTACACATCAAATGTTTTTCTAAGTCCACATATCCATAACTTAAACGTATAAGAAAAACAACAACAATGATAGAACAAATCAGTTGTCGAACATACTGTACAGTTCAATTGCTGCTGCGGTACAGATACCGATGTACTTTGTTGGCAATTGTCTAGACAGGTCACAGCATCGCTGCCACTGGACGGTGTTGGTTCTCGGAATGGAGGTGACTGTGCCTACAACGTCCAGTTTTGTCACCAAAGATACAACGTAAACAATGTGTGCACTGCCAATGGGTGGCTGGTTGGTGTGGCACAAATAGGGTATATCATGCCAGGGTAGGTTTAAGTGGTTTATGTGGTGGAGGGGCAGGGGAGACAACAAGGTACGATACAAGCAATATATAACACAGTCTTCAACTTGGTCTCTGTGGAGATAATCTCGACTCGCTGGAGGTTCCTCAGAGGAGTCTTTTGAGCCAATCACTTGACAAATACTGACAACTAACCAGAACAGTTATTCAATAAACGAATAAACAAACAAAACAAAAAGAACACCCAGCAACACAATAAAAAATAAACAGTCAACATAGCAATTGCACAAAAGGAACACTCAAAAGAAACCTAAAACACAGCATAGACAAAGCCTGGTTTATTCACCTTTTATAACATCCAGCCAGGAAACAGATGAGGTCTATTCTTTCAACCCTGCAGTCCACATGGGACCCAGGCACTGGATCCCACATGGGGCCAACATGCCAACAAGAGATAGCAATCAGTTAAGTCACAATGAAGATGCCACAGTTAGTCAGTGGCTCATCAATCTGCTGCAGAACCACTATGATGCAATATCAACCTCATGTACTCGGTGATATCTAGCACATACCATGTATCCAACCACACTACTTAGATATCCCACAGGCTTTGATATGCTGTACATTCTCTTTTACAGTACTCCATCTCCAAAATGACTTATATTGTGTCGAGTGGGACGTTAACTCTAGTATACCACACATTTTACAGTACAAAAAAGCTGTCTTTATTATGTACATATAACAAGTAAAACTAGCTTTAGCGGCATACTAACAGGTTATCTATCTGTTAGTTATTTAGTTAGTTGGTGTTTTTACGGCTCTTTCAGCACAAATAGGCTATATCATGTCATAGAAGTAGGAAATGTATCACATAGGGCCGGGGAACAACACAAATGTCACACAGTTAAACAATGAAAGAATACAATAAACAAACACAATCATAAGCTCTCGTTGGCCTGGGCTTTATGGAGACGATCCCCTTGCCACGGTTAGGCTTCCTCAGAGGAGTCTTTCTAGCCAATCATTTGGCAAGTACTGACAATGTAGCCAGAACAACAAAAGACAGAACACAGCAACGAAAACTAATAATACATAAAGGGGGCCCTAATATACCACAATACAATAATAATATAGCATGCTAAGATATGATAGACAGACTAAGCCTGGTTTAGTTGCCTTGTATGACATCTGGGTAGGAAACGGAGCAGGTTTTTCTTACAACCCGGAGCTTGCACGGGGCTATCTACCTGTTAATATGCACCTAAAGCCAGTTGTACTTGTTATATGTACATAACAGAGAGAGTGGATGACAGCTGTGATACAGGTTCTCTAGGGTACAACTGAACTCCATGCTGCATAAGATAATGTGATCAATCAGAAACAGAAATAAGTCTTACCTTTATATTACGAAAGCTGTTTGTGGCATTATTGTTACAGTGGCTGACGGCTGGCTGACTAGATACGGGTGAGTGCACATTGCCAGCTCGGTTCAACTGATTTCCAGCCTTACTCGCACCACAGTTCAGGAGCCGAGCCATTGGCTGCTGACTGGACCCACTAAGAACACTAGATGACGTCTGGACAATCCTTACGCATGCTGCAAAACAAAACAGTACTGGTTATTGTAATAACAGTACTATTGTTTTCGGTACTGACTTTGGCGTTTAGGCAATGCTCTCTGTTATCTCCTTTTATGATTGCTCTATACTTGGATGATCTTAGTAAATTATGCGACTCACAAACTGACATTTTGTTATTTTGGATGCTAACAACATTTTTTTTAAATTTCTCCCTTTCTTGTTTATCTAGAATAACTACTGTATGCACCAGAATGTCAACTTAACTGGCTAGACATGTCGATTAATTTTACTGCACGTTGGTCCCTGAAGTAACAGCGTCTGTGTTGCTAGGTTATCACGAGTCTGACCAGCCATAAGTTGCCGTGGGTAACTCAGACTTGACATCTCAGTGCGTACTTTGTACAGTCTCAATCATTTAAAGATCATAGGCAAAGAATTTCGAAGAAATTGTTATAAGACGATATTTAGAAAGATCAATACAGAAGAAATTTTTTTCCAACTTACACTCATTACAAATAAAGACTATTTTTCAAGA
>Ga0049107_10000267_pt1 | contig 14545 bp, 5 predicted proteins | sample WorMetilPIANOSA1_FD_61187 | JGI IMG/M metagenome (GOLD analysis project Ga0049107, IMG submission 61187) | Marine gutless worms symbiont microbial communities from Max Planck institute for Marine Microbiology, Germany - Olavius ilvae PIANOSA.1 | ecosystem: Host-associated > Annelida > Digestive...
CAACTTTTTGTGACGATCGGTTAAGGGGTTTGGGGGTGGCAAGGGGTCGAATTTCCCGTTTTCCCGTTGACTTGCGTCGTCGCCCTTACAACTCTCGCACTACCGTGCGAGTGTGTGATCCGCATAATTCTTCTGAGCCAGCAATTTTCACAGGTATTACGCCGATTCACTGTGTGTTTGGTGAGAGTCCATGACTCACTTCCGTATGTGAATATTGGGACAAACACAGTTGTTAAACAGTCTTAGTTTCAAATCCAGACCAACGTAGTGCCGCCTGAAATAGGCTAGCGAGATTGCAGTAGTCTTAAATTAACATTTTATTTTTACTTTTCAATAGTTAATAAATTTACAATTATGTTGGAAATTTTCGTGATCTCTATGTGTGCTGCATAGACCAGAGACTTTTGGCAGAAAGCATTCACTAGTAGCACACCGTCGTCAACATAATCTCTCATTTCAAAGCACACTCAGTGACGGGTCGGGTCACCGGGTCAAAAGCATCCGGGTCGGGTCGAGTCACGGGTCAAAGGTTCAGACCCAGTTCCATCTCTGATACACAGACTCCGTTTGTCCCACACTGGGATATCAACACAACATAACGATATCGATTTGTCGGGCCTTAATATGAAAATGTTTAACAGTATGCATGATAGTCTTAACATTAAAACTAAAATTAGCCGACTTGCAGTAAAGCCAATGCTTTAGGATGCTACGGAACGCAGTAAGTGGAGAGGGAATTGGAGTGACAGTAGTAGTAGTAATAGTTATGATACAGTTGAGTATGAATTGTACATTTCTAGTGCTGGCTCACACGTATAGACCCTTAACCACCGTATTTGGCCGCCTATGCCAAAATAACGCGGCTAGACGTAAATCCGCCGAAAAAGTCCACTAGCCAGCCAAATATAAGAAGAAAAAATATTCAGCCGAGGGGTACACTGCACACGTAGACTTGTTAACTTTTTAGGTTGTTTAGCATACTGGTACGTTATTGATTTAATATCAGTTGTATATTACGTCGTGTTTTATTGCAGATTTGGTTGTGAGGCCTAATTGTACACATCGTGGCGTGGAGTGGGAATGTAGCGGTACCAGCCGTAACTATTTTCAACCGTGTATTTCTATGCAATGAGTAAAAAACAATTGCATGCAGGATCACCAAATTTGGTACACGATGGTATACCCCTTAGGGTACCATCGTACGTGATTGATTTTGGATCCAAGGTCAGATAAAACTCGAAAATGCCAGTCTGTGCACATAGCGTCACTGCACTTTACTGATATTCACTAGATGGCACGACCATATGTTTGCTGACCATGCGGCTTTTTCTTGTGAGACTATTCAGATTTTTAGGTTTTTGTGTATTTTAGTAAGTATAATTAATCACCGTTTCATCCATTTACTTTATCCTGAGAACAGATTCAATTTGTTGACTTACGAAGCCTTTCAAATGTACTACTGTGGTTTAGTTTAGTAGCAGCCATACTGCATTGTTTAGACAGGCCATTTGGATTATGAGTAACATTACTTTCTACAATAAACTCCAAAAACCTTAAAACTAAAAAATGGGAAAAGGTTTTACTAGCCTTGATGTGTGCATATAGCGATCTCTGACTGCATGTTCCTGTAAAATTACTTTCTAATATATCGTTAAAGATATGCCAGGTCTTTGCAGAATGTAGCCTACCGCTGCATAACAGATTATTGCAATTCTAACCTCCATTTTGTTCAATAAAGTTGGCAACATGTGCTTGACCGGTGTTATATAAGGCTGTCAGGAACTTGCCACACTGGTCTTCCGACGCCAGACATTGCAGTATGATATCATTCTTTTCGTATACCGTTTTGTCTCCACTGCGAACCTTGGCATACTGTCTGTCAGTTAGAACTTCTGCACTTAACAGTTGATCAAGCAGACTGAAGTCAGGCTCGATGAAGTCTGATAAGCGAAACTGTAATCTTCTAATGGAATCCAAAATACACGATGCCTCATCTGGTATTATCACATATAAGACAAATCGGTTTGTGTGTGTGAGAAAAAAGTAAGTCAGCACACAGATATATAAGCCACATGTATACAGTTGAAATCGACTCGTAGTAAACGACAGAAATATGGCTTAAGAAATCAAATGAAAATAATATTATTGTCTGTTATAACCACCACGACAGCAACAACAGCCGTTTACTCCACTGCCAGGATAACCTAGATGAGCCGCTACGTCATTGTTTGGGCATTATAAGTACACAGCGCCAGTAGAATCGACTTGCACCACAGCCCAGCATGTCCTTCGCCAATACCTAGAAGCAATCAGCGACAATGGTGCAGCCGAGGGAGCTGAGCAAGTAATGGCGACGTTATGCTAAGGCCTTTGTTTTCACTGCTTTCATGTGCGCCAATGAGCTCAGCGCCTGTAGAGCGTGTTTAATTGTCAGACCGTTTCCCAAGAGAAGATGTTGAACAGTCTGTTGGAAAGCCTGCCTTATGTTCCTGAAATAACATAGATTTGTGACACGGTCATAGAGCTGACAATAAGGTCACTTTAGGAAAAGACGGGCTCTAAAGGAGCTGAGCTCGCTGCGTGCTGAAAACAGGCCCGTGTCTCTATTGCTTAACTATGTGCAATGAATTGTAATCACAGGTTGACTGTAATTGATGCATATGACCAAAATACGTACACAGCTTTATTAAGACCATTAGCATCTGGCCGCTCGAGACCTTGTGGTCTCGGCCTCGACGACGAGGCGGCGCGACGTGCGCCGGGGGTGACATAGAGGTGATGGGGCGTGGGAGGAGTGGCTGAGCGAGTGATTGGCACCGGGTGTGCGAGCACTTCTCTGTCACAGAGTTGTGTGCGGATGGGTGATTGAGTGGAGTTCAGTAAATAAATGTACATTCTAACTGTAAGTGATATCCACAGCTCACGGTAGTTAGTAGTGAAGGAATACGTCTCTTACCGCTCGGCGACGCTATAGGACTTCCTTCCTAACTGGCGATAGCCATTATAGTGGACTCAATCGGCAAGTAAGTAAGTAAGTAAAATGTCGATTTGTATAGCGCATTACGCGAAAACACCGCTAATGCGCTAAACGAGACGCAGTGTCACTCAAACAGATGCGACAACAACGGGTAGTGCGACGGACCCCACCCACCTCAACTCTGACGGTGCTCTAAAATGGTGTATCTCAGCATTTCGCAGTTTATTTTCATTTTAAAGAGTCCAATACGCTGAAACATTGAATAATGAAGCTGCATAGGCCTCTTATTCTAAATCTGATTAAACACGACTTGTAGTGTGAAACAAAATAGCAATAACGGTGCAAAAGCTACTGAAGTTACGCATGATGTCATCAAAACGTTGTATTCTTTACATAATTCAGTCACAGAAAATGTTGGCCTTTGGATTTTGTCGATACCCTAATGAAGCAACAGCAGCGGCGCCTGCTGTTAACGTACCGGTAGTCGTCGAATCATCTCGTGACTGATCCATCTTGACAGCCATCTTGACAGACTCGATGTTCAACTACTTGACAATGTTGCCAACGCTAGTCACTGTCAACGTAAACAAAATACATCACCGACACGGGAGAAAGTAGATGATCATCTGCGATTCATCAGAAAAATGCCCCGTGGTGCTACAGTGGATGCGGACTAATCCGGATCATCGAATCACGATGTTCGGTTTTCCTTGCCTGCTGAAGAAATGTGTACTGTTCGATCTCGTGTCTCAAAATTTGGTCGCGAAGTTAGTTAGTTAATTGGTGTTTTACGACACATATAGCACATATAGGCTATATCATGCCATTGGTCACGAATAAGTGAATCAGCTCATCGGGGATGTGCATTGAGCAGTGGGAAGCCTAAAAACTGTCTGACCCGCAGGTAAGGTAATAAAGGTAAGGTACGTAAGGTAAGGTAAGGTAAGGTAAGGTAAGGTGAGTGGACTGTATTGGTCCGAATCCGAATCCACGGTTGTGATACAAAATTAGTGCAGATACGTTTGGTGTAAGTCGGTAGGGTGTGTGAGAATTGGAACCGGGTCAAAACTTTCATCGTGGTTGACGCCCTAGAAACACGCTGCTGTCCCACATGTGTTACCATACCAAATTTCGTCGCTGTTGATCAAAACGTTCTAGCGTACGTAGGGCTCCCAAACAATTTAGGGACGTTGGGTCCCGCCCCTTGGGAATGGGGCGTAGATGACCTAGAAACACGCTTCTGCCCCACATGTTACCATACCAAATTCTGTCGCTCTAGGTCAAACCGTTTGGGCTTCGGTATAGTCCCAACAATTGGGGACGCTGAGCCCCGCCCTCTTGGGATGGGCACATGGGTAACCCCATAGAAATATTCTCTTCCACCTGTGTTAGGATGCCGAATTCGGTTATTCTATAGGTCACACCGTTCGAGCGCAATTATGGAGATCCTCCAGAAAATTTTTGAGTCCTCATACCCCGCCTCTCACGATCACTCAAGGTCATTGGAAACGACACGAATCGATCGGCCGCCTATGATTTCCTATTAGTATTCCACAGTGACTATGGGCCTATCTCGTACGGTTTTCGAGATAAATGGCAATATTTGCTAAATTTTCCCACCCCTATACATATAACACCCACGCTGAGGGGTTTCCCTGGGAATTTTGTAAGGGCGATATGGCTCAGAAAACTAGAACGATTCCCCTACCTGAACGTCAAAAAATGTGACGATGTGCCATTTTGTTGACATAATACCGGCATTGGAGTTTGACAGATAGTCAGACAGACAGAATTGGTAAAACAATATCGCGCTGTGCTTGCTTAGGCATGCTGACGCGCGATAAAAGCTCACTCAGCATCTAAGACAAAAACAGTTATTTGCCTGGAATAAGTTGTGGAGATAGGCTTTCTGTCTATTTTGTTAAACTGACAACGCCAATATAATGTATACAATACATGTATTCAGTCACTACTGTTTATTCATGGGGTGACACCAGACAATACCATCATGCATGTGCAGTACAGCAATGGTGTCACTATCTGACAGTATGTGTTAAAGCAAGTCGTGAACACTTCGAATATTTATAGTAACTCTGTAAATAAGTGATGTGCTTGGAGCAGACAGAATTTCGTTTTTGTCTCTAACAGTAACGCGAAATTGCGCTATTTTATCACAATTTTGACTCTCGTAACTTTACAAGGTAGTGTGTAAACATACATTAGGCGAAGTGGATAATTTTTTAGCCACACTGTTAAGCAAGAGAGTTATAGTCAAAAAACTTTTGGCTTACTTTCTTGTGGACAGGGTGTATAATGCTGTTTACTGGCTTGTACGACCAGCATGTACGCTAGAAGAAAGTTGTTGCATGTGGTGTTCACCTGGTTGTTAATCACTCACCTGTGCTTTGTGTAGCACCTCGTACGATACGCTTCAGCGATCGTTGTGCGCTATTCGCATTTTTGCCCGTTAGAACAACTTCAAAAGTCTCGTATTCATTACTCCGTATCGACAGTTAAATACAACGTGTCAAGCTGATGACCTCGAAAAACTTGCGTGTATCAGTTAGATGTGGCTCATTTAACACTGAATATATCTAGGATTTTTTTACACTTTTGTTGCGCGTACGTTGCCCTCTTTATTTTGACAGACTTCCGTATTTTGATATGTAGTTCGTCTTCTGCAGGTGTTGCGGTTGAAGTAAACAAGTAATAGGCCTAAGAAAGACTATATTACGTGGCTGGCAAAAGCTTGCAACTATGCATGTCAGTGCAGCCAGTAGGGTAATTGAGCTATACACACCTCTGCTGGAGGAGGCCGCGTTACACATTGTTTCGTTTCTGTTGCTCTGTTGCGTCTTTGCTTCTTGTCATTGGCGTAGCCAGAAATTAAGATTGCAGCGGCCATCTGAGGACATAGGCGTAAATTTGTAAAATATCGGAGGAGGGTGACTTATTGAGACGCCGAAAAACCGCCGAAAATCCTATATGTTTTGGCCGAAACAAAAACGAAAATGCAACAGATTTTCGGCCAGAAACGAAAAATAAAAACGACTAAGCCGCTTAAAGAATGACACACGTGAAATTCTAATCCTTCCACTGTTACGCTATAATTACACTGCGCGCTAGCTAGCTGCGGCGCAGTGTATTGTAATCGGTCCTGTCTGTGGCCGGGTTTGTGTGTTTGTGGGTATGTTACCACGATAACTCGAAATTGCGTGCATCCATCCTCACCAAACTGGGTTTGTAGGTAAAGGTAGTGACCATCTCCAGCTGATTAAATTTTGGCCGTCCCGCGCCTCCGGGAAGGGGGTTTGCAGCGGGGCAAAATTTGTTGGCTCCGCCTTACTACAGACAGAGCGCAGTGTTTGCAATTGCATATCTCTGAGCTCTTTTTTCATTAAAACTGAAAGTCTTTCAACACTACTAGAATGACTACACATGTTAAGCGGTCAACAGCGACTCGATTCTCTACGATTTCACTGGCTTAACCAGTGGCGTCGGAAGCAATTTGCAAGTGCAATGCCGGCGGCCGAAAATTTTTTGATGTGCACTCCCTCACTTTTCTCTTGTGCCACCCACATCAGGGGGCGCAACGATTGTTTGTTACCGACTGAGAGACATTGAAGTGTCCCCTAGTGTCGGCTCTGCAGTCTGCACATCTATTGCTGAAGTCGGGAGAAGGGCAATAAAAGTAATGGGGCCTAGTGCTGTGCCTTGCAGACTTCTCGGTTACTAGAAATTGACCACTCTGTGTGGAAGCAGTCTTATAATGCGTACGTGTCCTACTGTCCTGTATAGTATAGATAGTGCACTTAAAATGAAATTAACTCTGAAAATAAGGCGTTACTTTTAACTCAAAAATGGGGCGGCATTTTTCAAAAGTGGGGGGCCACGGTCATATTGGGCCCCTCAAACAAAAAAGTCAGGGGGCCCAGGCCGCCCCGCCCCGCCCCGCCCCCCGTTTCCAACGCCTATGGGCTTAAGAGGACATGGTGTGGCGTGTAACGCTACTTCGTGAGCGAAACCACAGAATTTAAGATAAACGTTACCGTTTGTGGTGACAGAAATTAGAAATTTTTAAACAACTAAACGTATGTGGTTTATTATGGTATAATAGACCTTGCAGACTCGCAGCTTTAATGGCATTGGCACTAGTATAAATGGACATATCTGACGGCCGTGGTCGCAGCTATGTAGATGTACCCGGTACGCTTAGAAAAACATACTGCCTTTTCCAACAGACATTAAAGGGGGGTCAAAAAGAAAAAAAAACTAGCTAAAACTAGAAGGGCATTTGGTAAAGCGCATACTCACAACAAAGGCAGAATCACTGAATCATGGGAAGAGTTAAATAACGGCGCATGGTCAGTTGTCGCGGTTCACGTTTGAAGAACATGCTACTCGGCAGTCACGGCTCGACATCTTTGAAGTTCACAAATGCAGTCAGATAGGCGTACGCATTATATCTGACGTCGGTCATTTTAAATTGATTCTGTCAATGTCCATACTAAATACAGATGTCATTTGTCTTTGTTTTCCAGACAAAAAAAATACCAGCAGCAAAGTAAAAAGCAAAAAAAATGCGTAAGATCATGTTTGGCCAAAAATTGAAAAATTACAACTTTCGACAGCTAGAAATACCTACAGCTTGTGTTGAAAATAGAATTAACTCGTGTCTCTAGCTGTTGTGCCTACATGACTGCATCTAGCCTGTGCATCATTTCTAGCCAAACGCTAGGTCGAAATGCAATCCTATAGAACGTAAAACAGTCAAATCTGCTGAATAAATAGAGTATGGACAAATGACCTGAACCCGCTAATTTTATACATTCCAATTATACAATTTTGACTACAAAATATGAACACCCATACTTCAACTGCATCAGCTCATCGACATCTCCCAATGATTTCTGATGAACACATTCCTGCGCGACTCTCCAAATCCTGTAGATTACAAGACCAACTACTGCTAATCCACGTCCATCCTGTGTTAACTTTCAACTTATAGTGACTTTTAAAGCTTATATTACTGTAAGATTACATACGTCACATTGTACAAGTACTGGTTGTACCATGCTGATAAGGGAGGTGGACATTGCAGGTACTTTTATTTTTGCCAAAAAAATAATGAAAATGGAGTGTGCTTTAACCAAGTTATTGAGAAAATGAAACGATGATATGTTATGCATTGTTCTGTGTATGTGTGACGTATGTGTGTGTCTATGTCTGCGATGACCTCTAGGCACCATAGTCGTGGATTGGATTGATTGTCATTCCACACAGTAACTCACAAATGATCGATTTATATGATGACCTGAAAGCACCCTGGTTTGGCATTGGTATTTTGTCCAAGAGTCCGAGGTTAAGGTCACATGACTGGAAAATGGACGTCGGGCTCACCATTTTGTAGCCATGACTCGACGTCAAAAGCTAGTGAGTGTGGATTAGCAGTCTGTGAATGTATGTTTGGTTTAAACTGAATCTGTCGGAGCCTCTGCTCTAGTGACTAGTTATATGACTGCGTGGCTCAGGTCTGTATGAGTTGTGGAAGACGGGCAGGTACCAGAGCTACCCGCCGAGTGTCCTCGTTGACCTCACTGCCAGAATACTTGCACTGGTGCCTCCATGGACACGCATCTACCGCGTTCAGAGGTCTGTGTTCTCTTCTTGTCTTACTGCATATCTTACCAGTTATTGCACATTAACTAAACTATTCGATCTTTGTCAGTACGATCGCTAAGTAGTTACCTGGGAAGAATCTCTTATGGTAATATTGGCATCACTGGTGTCTATGACTGTTATATTTTGTACCTTGAGGCATGCGAAAAACCGGGTGTTGGTTTGTTGGTGGTGGTGATTTGATGGAGCTTTGCACGTTTAAATAGCTCCGGTTTTCACGGCCACCTCCATCATCCTTAGCTCCAATAAGATCCAGAATGGAGACATTCTGGTGCTGGCTTCGTTTTATTTTGTACCTTGAATTTTCTTTTCTGTAAGAACGTGAAAGGAGTGTGATCTTTACAAACGTTGTCATGCAGAGACATTCCGATGCCACTTGTGAGTTCTGGCGTGGAGCACGGCAACTTGCGTGAACTTGCCCTGGCACGACTCGAAGACTGGGGCAGCAAGTGTCGTGACACACGCACTCGTGAAGTCGGAATTCAGGAAATACACCACCGAGTCCGACCTTACGAGGTTCGTATTCGTATTCGTGCAGATTGTGTTTCGGTGAAATTGACTTTACATTTATCCTTGTTTTTAAATTTGTTCATTATTATTTAAAATTGTTTTCACATGGGTTGCAACAAATCCTTTAAATGGTTTAACACTGTTGGTTAGGTGACAGGTAGGGCATCTGGCCTGTGAAAAATCCTGCTTCAGAAATCCCCAAGGTACCTTCATAGCCTTTTGGGGGACCTGGGCTCAGTGGGCATAACATAGTAAGTAACCATATTAATCTGGCTAAATAAGCAGTTCCGATGGTAGTGGTACTGTTAAACTGGTTGTTTGCACATACATTCTAAGGATGCATATTTTGCAAAGGTGGAACTGGTTCGTCGTGATTACGTTGGCAACGAAGGCTGGGAGACGTTTCTGTCGTACGAAGATCCAGCGCAGGATATACTCATTGGACTACTGCGACTGCGCAAACTGTCGGACGACACGTTCCGATCAGAACTGAAGGGTGGCTGCTCTATGGTCCGTGAGCTTCATGTCTATGGTAGTGTTGTACCAGTGAGTTCTCGAGATCCAGCCAAGTTTCAACACCAGGTAAAACTGTCCACTAAACGTTGTGTCATACTCTTAATCATCTGTTTACAAACATATAGACTCATCCTTTAATAGCTGCTGTTGGCGTACAAAATGAGAGGATTTGTCTTTTTATTTATTAATACAAAATTGACATGGTTACTTTTGAGATGAAAGTGGAACGTGAGGTAACGTTGGATACAACCGAAATGAGTACCATGTGCTTGGATAGATATGTGGTTCTTACACTGAAAAAAAGAAGGATGCAGAGATAGAATTATTGGGATTGGAATGGTTAGGTTGGTGATCCAGAAGGTTAGGTCGAGATGGCTTAGACATGCTGAGTGTAGAAATGATGCTGGTTTGGTCATTCAGTGGATGAGATTGGAGATTGATGAACGAGGCAGAGAAGACATCACCGAGGAAGTCAAGGATGACATGAAGAGTTTAGGCCAGACCCGAGATGCACAGTTTACGAATAGATGGAGATGGAAATTTGTAGAGCAAACAGCGAACCCAGGTTTACTAGGAAACAGTCATTAAAACGGTGTGCGTGTGTTATAATCATATGTATATTCATATAAAGTGTGTTAACTGGCAGGGTTTTGGAATGCTGTTGATGGAAGAAGCAGAAAGAATTGCTCTGGAAGAGCATGGCTCCAGCAAGATTGCCGTCATTTCTGGTAACTAATAATCTTGCATTGTAATCATAATAGTAGTGGAGCTAAATACGTATCAAATAGAGTACTTAATTTTTTAACCTATTCCATTGTTTATTTCTCTATTTGTTTAACTTAGCGTCACTGATTTTTGCCTCGTTTTTCTTGTGAAGTTTGTACAAACCTTGGAAAGTCCTGAAGAAGTCCTTTCCACCTTTTTCTGCAAAAGGCCTGGAAAATGGGATGTAGTGGTATTCTACCGTGAAAAGTGCGTGGCTTGAAGCGGCGAGTAGAAGTATAGTGCGGCGTGTGAAGACTGAGTGTTGTTATGTATAATGTTGGTGATGGTGAATTGACTGGAGCTTTGCACCTGTTGGTTGTCACCAGCACCACATTTTTGTCGTCTCTTGCTGCAGCAAAGTCCGGAATGGTTTGACATTCTAGTACCGGCTTACACAGGTCATCGTGGAATACTGGCCATTAAACAAGTGTCGTTATTGTTGTCGTTGTTGTTCAGGTGTCGGAACACGGAATTACTACCGAAAGATGGGCTACGAGTTAGAAGGACCGTATATGACAAAGTTGCTTAATTCGGCAGTACACACAGTGCAATGATCAATGAAGTCTAGTCTGGGAATGTTATAAGTTGTAATAAACTGATATTGAAAACCTGCAGCGTGGAAACTGTGTGCATATGTGCATCCATTATAGTCTGTGGTTTCTCCTGCACTACATAAGTTCCAGCGTTTTGAAATATCAAGACATAGGCCTACGCACACAAACCTTCTTGTAATTGGACTGCCTCAGTTTGTGTCTATAGGCCGACTGCGCACACTGCATCGCAGACTGTGTTGGAAATGATCAAAATCGCAAATTATATGGCACAACAATTGATTTACAATTCAAATCAGTCATTGAGTATCAAGTGATTTAAATCAAAATCGCCCGGAAAAAATTAAATGAAAATCATTGCGTTTCAACTCATCACGCTGGTTACCAGAAGTTAAGTGTCCTATATATAGCGCCAGCAGTTGGTATATGCCTTTCAGCAGCAGACGTTTTCGAAATTGAAAGCATTCGTCGGACAGTTCATTGCGCCGTGCGGTCTCAATCTGATTTTAGTGGCGAAGTATTTTGACTGGCGCAGAAAACATGCAGAGTGGTGTTGTGTTGTAGTGTACAAATGTTGCCTTCACTTCACGGTACTTATGTAGCTTTACAACTGAATGACCATTGTCAGCTAAGTAATCTGCCACTTCAGTTTTTTTTTCTTTCGTTCTTTCGTCATGGCTGCACCACTGGCATGGAACCGGCTGCCAGAAAAGATCAGGAGTCTTCAGTTGCTGCAAAAACGCTCAAGTCCTCAAGACTCACTTGTTCAGCTGCACTGCCTGACACCAGCAAGCAGGACATTGACACTGATATAGTGACTGCGGACATTTCGCGCCCTTGTAATGGCTTTGCAATGTTACGGCACTTATAAAATGGCGGATTTATTAATTGTTATTGTTGTTATTCAGTTTCGATGGCATTTACTGTGATCATGTCAGTTCCGTTTTTATTGAGTCCCGTAGTTATCATCATCAGGGTGTGATGTCGCAGTTTCCTTAGCGGTGCTGGTGTGATCCAGTACTGTGCATTTAATAAGAAATCAAGCCACACACAGTCCACAATGCCAATACAACAACAGTCGGTCACGTCACACAGGCGGGAAACTAATGGAGCATGCGTTACACACGGCAACAAATATAGCAGACCAACAGGCGAAGTGATTTACAATTTTAATGTTATGATAAAATTGTTTAAAATTGATTTAAATCAAAATCACAATCACCCTCAGCATACATTTAAATCATAACCATTTGAAATAAATCATTCCCAACACTGATCGGGGATGCATGTCTATTAAAATTTTGACTGCAGAGTCAGTTCAAAATTCCTACACGCTTTGACCCTGTTTTGATACTGTTGGCTGGGTACAGGAATTGAATCTGGCCTGTAAAAACTCTCAATAGCAATCCCTAAAGGTTATTCGGAAGAGGTTCCGGGGACCCGGCCTAACCTGGAGTGACCTCTGGAAAAATAGGCCGGTTAAACAAACAAAAAACGGAAATAGTAGAGGCATACTCTATAGAATTTCGCGTAGTTAGCAGTGGTGCTGTGGCGTCCGACGACCTGCAGCGCTCGACCAGTGTTTCGGAAAGAAGACAAAACGTGTAGCGTGAATCGTAATGCTAGCGGTAACAACAGCGAGCAGCAGTCGATAGTAACAGGTGCGCGAGGATCTCTCGCGTGCAGCGGCAGCGGCGCAGCCAGTTTGATACGGCGGCGGCGATATGGCGACAGCGGGGTCGTCCTTCTGCCAGTCGATTTCATCGTCGTCCACGTCCGCTTCACGGTTGTCGATGTGCTGGTAGCGTCCGCCATAGCGACTGCTGCTGACTTGCGAGTTTCTTCGTTGCCATCTCGCGTCGTCGCGCCTAGGTTCCGACGCTGCTATCGGATTGCACTTCGCTGAGAAAACATACAAATTTCAACGCGTACTGACAACCGATTATCATCTGTCATCATCAATCAGCAGAATTCTAAACCTAATTAGTTAAATAATTAAAGCAGCAATACGATCTTATAACGCCCAGTGCTATAGTGACTGAGAAAGGCCTTGCTGGGGGATTGCGACACGTAGGCCTAACACCAACTCAAAATGTAAGCCTATTGTCTATGTATGCTACTGTCTTAGGAATAGGCCTAGAAGTGTCAGTGTGGAACGTTTCAGTTGGCAGTTGAGTCATGATTATGAACTTAATAGAAAATCTGGACAGCCGAATGAAGGGTCACAGTCTCTGGCACTAGTTTGTCGATTTTGATCCACATACATATACCAAGGCTGAAAAAACCTAGATTTTATAACAAAAGATAGGTTTTTGTTTTTGTTTTAAATAGGTTTTTAGGTTTTAACTTAACTTACAAATGCCGGACACAAAATTACGACACTGAAGCACAGTGACAAGGAAAGAAAGACGAGTGCAGTGAGCAAAGATTCGGCATTGAATTAGGCCTACTTACACAATAAGTGAAAACTGAAGGTTTTAGGTTTTTAAACTTTAAAAACTGAGGTTTTTAAAACCCACTTCAACAACCCTGACATATACAGCGAAAAATTGGACCAAAAGCAGTGAAAATGACACATAATATATCAGGTTTAAGAACAACGTTGAAGTGCAACTAGTAGGCCTACAAAAACAACAACTACTACTACTACGGATTTCGTTTGACCAGTCAAATTTTCCGGATCCAGGTTAGGCTTAATCCAAAAGGTGAAAATAAAATGTAGAAACGGGAATAATTCAACAAACTGACGAAATACAAAGCAACAATATAAACCAAAGGTGACCAGTGACGTACGCTGCTGTCGGATTGCACTTCGCTGAGAAAACATAATACAGATTTCAACGCCATATACAGGAAACGATATAATGTAGGTAGATGCAAATGCATAGCGCAATACACCATAGGCCTACATTCAGTCTTCTGTGATATTTTGTATGTTGTTACTTACTGCTCCGCCTGTCTATGACGTACATAAGTCGGTCGCTGTGTTGTGACGTTACCGATGACCTGATGACGTCACACGTGGGTTCGAAATGTATCTCTAGGAAGCTGTCGGTGCCGGACCGCGACCGGCGAAAACTCTACGTACCGCACAGCATAGGAGTGATTAACTCAAGCATCTAATGGGCCTGATGATCGCTATTTTCTTGAATTTCAGATACAACTTATTAGCGGTCCGTGGATTCCATTCTTTGATAGACATTATTTTTGACTACCAGGCATATGTACTTCTAGTCCCCAATCGCCGAAGCAACTGTAATTTAGCGTACCGCAGTATAGTCAGTTAGTCACCAGTAAATTCAAATACCAGAAGACAATACTGAACTGGAGCGGTCCATTTCCATATCGGCCTCAGCTTGTGACCTTGACATTTGACCTTGAAGACTGACATATACAGGTCTAGTGCCGTCACATGATCAATTTCTCCACCTAGTTACCGGCAGGATGCCGCGAAGCGGCAAACTGCCGGTATTGTTTTTACTCACAGGCCAAAAATCAGGTTTTTCGCCCCGCAGGGGCGACTCGTTGCACCGATTCAGGTCAAACT
>Ga0049107_10000268_pt1 | contig 14542 bp, 10 predicted proteins | sample WorMetilPIANOSA1_FD_61187 | JGI IMG/M metagenome (GOLD analysis project Ga0049107, IMG submission 61187) | Marine gutless worms symbiont microbial communities from Max Planck institute for Marine Microbiology, Germany - Olavius ilvae PIANOSA.1 | ecosystem: Host-associated > Annelida > Digestive...
AGGAGGAAAAAGGAGGGGGAAGGGGGAGAGGGAAGGGAGGAAGGGGACTGAGGAGGGGCCCACTAAGAATTCTTGCCGGGGGGCCCAGAATGTGAAGTTACGCCACTGGTATAGTCCCTGATAAAATTTCGCTGATCGACAACTGATGTCACTCGAAAATTTTGTTTAAATGGCTGTAGCGCGATTCTTTCATTGCGTGACGATTTCTTGACTGCATTGTCATAGGCACCGCTATGACCGTGTGCCAGCCACTTTTTAACGTATGGTAGCGGATTAAATTGTGTCAGCGGTTGTCCGACAAGGCTAATGAATATCAGACTCGACAAAATTACAGTTAACAATTGGAGTATACAGAAAAAAACAACGGGAACGACGTTCCCGTTGTATAAAAAAGAACGGGAACGGCGTTCCCGTGCGTTCCCGTCCGACTCGAACCCTGCTTTGTCATAATTCTGTCTCTCGTAACATTTATTACGAGTACTGTGTTTTCATACGCTAGTTGAAGTGGATAGTCTTAACACGTACGGTTTAGCATTAATTGCTGCAACTATCTGCTAAATTTGATGGAAATTTGTAAGCAATTTTTAAAGTTATAGCAAAAAAACATTTGATTTACTTGTTTGTGGGACACTGTGTACATATAAAACTGTCCGTATGTCTTTCTACACGATAAGTCAGAAAGGACAGAAGCTATGCTACACGGTCACTAAATTATTCTGTACAGGTGACGACATCGAGGCACACAGACTGGTGTGAGTATGATTGTGAGTTTAAAGGGTTAAAAAACAAGTTCACGCGCGAGGTTAGAACGTCATGGGCACGGTTCGGTCCTTGAGTGCAATGAACTGAATAGATATTCTCTGGAACGCTTTACGACCGCTAACTTGAAATTTAACGGTTATGACAAATGGCCGCGTTCACAAACCAATCCGCTAACAAATGCCAGAAATTAGCTATACAGTGGCGAAAATGGCTAAGGTTGACTTAGCATTAAGGTTAAGATTAGTATTTTTGAGACGCTGCAATTAGGCGGTGATTTGGATGAGTTTATGAACGCAGACGCTGTCGTTTGTTTGCGTTTTTCATCATAAACCGGATATGACGCCGTTTCCCCGTCAAGGTACTTCGCATTGGACGAGCGTTCCAGAGATGTATGTAATATATTTATTACCTCTGCCGAGGAAGGAAGTTAGGTTTTATCGGCATTTGTTTGTTTGTTAGCAGCAGGAATATGCAGATTTTACCCGATTTTTTGCAACAACAAAAATCGATAAAAAGGTGGCAAAAGGACCAAAGAAGAGACCATTAGATTTTGGTGGTAATACGTTACGTTAGGTTTAGGGTGCGGTTAGCGGGTTATACTTCGCAGGATCGAGTCGTACCCCGAGACACCAGCATCGCGGCTATGACTCGACCCAAAAGTTCCCCTAAATAACCGTATACGCTTCACTCGGCGTTTGGTTTAACAGTTAGGATTTTGCGGGATCGGCGGCGTTGGCGGAGGTATGCGCTCTACCGAGTGTCGTTCCAGCTGCACATTGACAACTGAGTGCTCGGTCGACAACGGGTCAACGTCGGACGGTGACTGCCAGGCACTTGCAGTGACGCACGATGCGCACGCGACGACGACGGAACGGCGGCAGCAGTCGCGGACAGCGCAGCACGACGGTCGTCCAGTCGGTCTTCTTGGGCGCGCACATCGCGCACGACCGGAAGTGGGCGGAGTCGTCGTGGCCGACGTCCGGCTCCTCGTATTGGCTGTCGTCATATCCGGCCAGATCCGGCTGCGAGTTCGGGATGTAGAACGAATTGCACTGGCCGTAGCAGAATCGGTTCAGTATTCGCGCTCGAAGGCAACCGTCCTACATAAACCGACAGGCACGCACGCACGCACACATACACGTACACCGTCTTAAATAAATCGGGAGTCCTGAAAGTCCTGCCTCCTTAGGTTGGGGAACATGATTCCTTTCGAGATTTTCTAAACCAATCTAAATTTTTTTAACGAGTAAAACTATTTTATGTACCCCGCGAGTCAAAAACACTGGGCACTCTAGTCTTGCCCATAACTTCGCCAAATGTTGACCGATTTTTACCCACGCGACGCATAGCAGAGCGCGCGGTCTTTGCTACGGCGACGTGTCCGTCTGTCACACGCCGGTATTGTGTCTAAACGGTTAAACCTATCTTAAAACTTTTTCGACCATCTGGTAGCCCCATCATTCTAGCTTTTTCTGACCCTGCGCCGATACCCAATTCCAAGGGTAACCCCTTAAGCGGGGGCGCAAAAAACATGGGGTGGGAAAAATTGGCGATTTTCGACGGAAATCGCCGTTTATCTCAGAAATGGCGCGAGACAGGCCGAGCATACTAGGGAAAAAGTTACTAAAGAACACTAAAAGGAAACCATATACAATCTACCGAATGGTACCATGCACTTTCAATGACCATATGTGACCTCTGATCCCGATTTCGAGGTGATGACATTTTTTGGCATTGATCGACTATCTCAGAAACGACACGAGATTGAGCCATAGTTACTATAGAACGTCAATAGGAAGTCGTATGCGCTCTATCGCATGGTGACATTTCCAATGACCTTGACGGACCCCTAACCCAGTTTTCAAGGTCACGGCATTTTTGAAGTCGAGTATCTCAAAATATCTTACGGACAAAGTTTCTATAGAACACTAACAGGAAATCATACGCAATCTATCGAATGGTACCACTTTCAATGACCTTGAATGACCTCTGACACGGATTTCAAGGTCACGACATTTTTTGAAGTCGAATATTGTAAAAACGGCGCGTCTTAAAGAGAAAGTTACTATTGCACAAGAGGAAACTATACCTAACATATGGAATGGTACTATGTTTGGTGATCTTGACTGACCTCTAAATGCGTCGCGCGGGTTTGTCAGCATCAGCTGAGCTTCTTATGTGTTTTACTGTTGGCCTAGATAAAAAATACTTTGTGCACAATGCGCATGTTGCCCATTCCTATCGACTCAGATTCAACTGTGAAGGAACCGCATGGTATATGCCATACGATCACAATATTTTTTAAATTCCGTCGCTAAGGGACTCAGCAGTATACATGTAATAAAACGATTATTGAAGAGCCCACCACACCTCAAACACAGAGCACACTACCTTTTTCATTCATTCATTCATTCATTTATTTGCTCAGAATGACAAGTACAAATAAGACAGTGTGTAACGCAATGTGAGCCGGACAGCAAGGCTCAAAAACGAACATTAACAGCTGCCCTTTAGATTAACAACAATTACATTTCAAAAGATTTCTAAAATCAACGCTCCTAATAGTCCTACTAAAAGCGAGTAAACCAGGGCCTAAAATAGTGTATTTTTGAGCACAAAGTGTGCAGTACGATTTTATAAAATTGTGCAAACTGTGCAGTACGATTTTGGGACAAAATGACAATAAAGTGTTGCCGAAACTTCTTTATTATTAGCTTTCTGTACGCCTAAGTATCAGCAATACTATTCTGGCGATAATACCGGTACAGTTTAAGTCTAATATCAAAGATGTTAGTTTCTATTATCTTTGCTAATATTACAGCTGTTGTATCGTATATCTGCGACGTCGTGTTAGGTCTACTTATTTACTACGGCGCCGTGCTATCTTTAGACCTAGGTGCGTCATAGCCTATCAAACGGAATCCACGTGTCTACTGATAATAAGCAGTTTGTAAAACACTGAAAAAAGTGAAAAGGGGTTCATTTTCCCATTTTGTTGGACGTCCGATATTTTAAAAGGTTTTCAGCTTCAGGGGGGCTTCGCCCCCTGATCCCCTGGCCAGGGGCTCTGCCCCTGGACCCCGCTGGGGGCTCTGCCCCCCAGACCCCCGTTATAGGCTCGCGCTCCACGCGCTCACCATAAAAGTGTGCAGTAGGAATTTTGAGTTATTTTATGTACTGGAGTAAACTAGTGTTGTGAAAGGTAAATGACAAAAAAACTAGCGACAATCTGAAACAAATGATATTACTTCAGCAGCACACTGACACTGGCGACGTGCTGCCTCAGTAATATCAACGTTCCAGAGCGCGATATGTTATGGCAAATTCGGATCCATCTGTCCGTCTGTCTGTCCAGTGCCGATTTTGTGTCTAAACGAATGGACACATCGTCACACGTTTTTGACGATCTGGTAGAGACATCGTTCTAGTTTTTGGGGCCTCAGGGCCGTTACAAAATTCCAAGGGGGGGGGGGGGGTTAAATACACGGCGGTGGGAGAATTTTGCAATTTCGCTTTTTATCTCGGAAACGGTATCAGATGGGCTCGTGGTTACTATGGATCACTAATAGGAAGTCATAGGTAGCTGATCGATCCGTGTCGGTTCCAATGACTTTCAATGACCTTGAAAGGCGGGACGCGAGCGGTCGAAATTTTCTGAGGATATCCATAATTACGCTCGTGCGGTTTGACCTAGAATGACCGACTTTGGTGTGGTAACAGAGGCGGGGGAGAAGCATATTTATAAGGGGTCAGCCACCTCCCATCCCAAGGGGCGGGCCCAGCGTCTCCAAAGTTTTGGGACCCCTACCTACGCCCAAACGGTATGACCTAGAGCCACCACATGGGGTAGAAGCGTGTTTCTAGGGGATCAGTCACGCTCCCAGCTTCCCACAAATTTTTGGGACCCCTACATGCACGTACAACGTCGCACATGGTATGAAAAAAAAAATCAAATTTTGCATGGTGATCTAACAAAATGTCGGGAAAATTTTTGCAAGTCGACCTAGAATACTAACACGCGATCTGTTTGCTGCTTCCGATGCGTCACGTCCGCGTTATGAGTTGTAGGTGCGCTTCTTTTTACATTCATGTCAAATAGTTGATGGAATGAAAATTGAAAGTTATAAATTGTCAATAGCTTATACACATACATCTAGTTTTAAGTTATTAACTTGGATACGTATCTTCAGTGTTGGGAATGATTTACAAATCACGCTGTGAATCACTTACGATTTTGACTAAATTCAATTTTAACCGATTTTGATTTCTTATTAACATTAATTTACCAATCTTAAATCATTTGCAATGCGTGTCATGATGTTACATGTTGCCATTCGCCAGTCGAGAAAGACTTTTCAGCATTAGCAGCCAGATTAAAAGTGCACGTCGCAACAAATTTGTCAGACTAATGCGTTGAAAGACTGCTGCTGCTTAAATGAGACACTAAGACATCGACTGATAGAAGTAACTAAGTAAGTAAGTAAAGATAATATATTAGCGTGCGCTCGAAAGCTGGCAGTTAAGCCAGCTTAGTCTACCACACGACCCAAAATAAAATAAAAATAACTAAAAATGAAAAAAACCGTTGAGCTAGTAAGTCCGGTCCAACTTCTTGTAACAAATGTGATGTGTTATGCTGAAAATCAATTTCATAATTGTACTTTGACTTAGATTTTAGTCAGTTGACCCTCACTGATTTTGATTTGATTTGCAAATCAGTTTTTGACATATGATTTGCGATTTTAGCTTTTTTTAATTTAGAAATCATTCCCAGGGTTTTTTAAAACGCGTACCCCGCATTTTCGCGTGGTAAGGTAGAGAAATTACGCATTTTTATGGCCGACGATGCGTAACGCTACGCATTTTTTTTCTGGGTCAATGCATAGCGTTACGCATTAAAAATTGGCACGAGCTAAAAGAAACCCTGAGTGAGACTGTGACTGTGAGTGACAACTGATTTCTATTCAATGTAGACAGTGTTTACTGTACGGTATTTCTGTGTATAAGTGACCGCATCTGTTCATTGTTACATACATGTAGTGTGTGTTTCGTGGTTATTAAAAATGTTTTGTTGTCGCTGCAAGCTATCCATTTTTGTTAGCATAAGGGGTAGCGTTACCCATTTTTCAGAGCTTGGGGTAGCACTACTCATTTCTAGAATGAGGTAAAATAAACCCTGATCATTCCAACACTGCGTGTGTTTGTGTTCTCTTTCTAATTTGTGTGTGTTTTTCTAATTTGTGTTTGGTGTTCGTCACTGTTTGACTACTGCGACTGATCGACATAAAAAGTAGTGAGGGTACCACGTGGATGATCTGCTGAAACGGTTCGGTTTTGCACCAGTCGGATTTGAGATATTCTCGCTTGGTGATGGTGAAGGCCTTCTTACTGCCGCGGATGAGACGACGTTTCTGCCGCCGTTCGACCGCATCACCGCCGCCGCTCGCGCCGGCGTAGTGAGACGGCGTTGTGCTGCTGTTAGTGACGTCATTATCGTGATGTAATTGCTGTTGCCGCTGCTGTTGCTCCATCCTTCGCTGGCGCCTACCACAAGGTGACACGTAAAGTATTGTCACGAAATGGACGTGCGCAGAAAAGCGACCGCTAGCCGGCTTCATTATCGCACGGGTGTAACAGAAAATTGACGAAAACGAATTGAGAGGTTGAAAGAGAAAACTCGGGAGCAAGTGTAAAAGTAGGCTAGTCCAAAGGGAGAAAGTAGCCTATTCCATAAAAAAAATTTGGCCTACTTTAGTTCCGATACGCGGAATGCAAAAAAATGCATACGATATCGATAGCGCGAGAAATGTGCATCCAACATGGACCATTATATCCAAAGTTAAATTGAGAAACACGAATAATGAACAGTTTATGAATATTCAACGCCCGGCTAGCATAGCTTATTCAGCTTCTTCTGGGTGAATTCAGGAGACGATCAGAAACTTTAAAATTACACACATTATAGTCTCGTATAACAAAAACAAATAGAAGCAGAAATAAATGCACCGGTGTTATAAGATGGGATCAACTTCTAAGCTTCATCTAAAAGTTCTGATAAAATTAAATAAATTCATAAATATACATCCGGCAAGTTGTGGCCGTGCGAAAATACCCTATAGCTATGGTGTACATGTTTACTTGTACATATTTCTTTGTTTCTTTATAACAATAAATCTACCATTGTGCGGTGAGTAAAGGTTTTCGAAGTGTACTTGCCGACTCATGCGTCTGCTTTCGACGTGTTGTGCATCCTCCACTGGCGCCGCCAATGCTGTCATCATCATCACCATCACCATAAGCAGCAACAGCTGTGCTCTGATACGACAATCACCAGTTCCAGGTGACATTTCCTCGAGTTCTAGCCCGTCTCCGGCCGACCGATCGACTAATCGTCACGACTCACGAGAGACTCAACTAAATTCGGAGAGTCGAAACTGTAGTCAAGTCAGCTCGGGTCTGCCGTACAGCGGCCACAGAAAGTTTTCAAAGTTGGCAGAAGTTGACGCAACTGCCACAACGCCGCAGATGACGAGTAAAGACTACAATGAAATGATTAGCTGCCGGTGATGTCTCAAATTCGACAGGCGACGTCGGTGGTCTCAATTCGCACGACCACGTTCGTTCGCCGCAGCCTGGGCGCGTTCGTAATTCACACCAGATCGTTGTGATCAAAAAATGTTCTCGTCACGCTGATCTCCGAAATGGCCATATTCATGCATTAACAGCGACGACAATGACATTCATGATTATTGTTAGGTTACTGAGATTAGTATTAGTAGGCAGGCCTATTACACTTTACAGAACATATCAGTACATATATTTGTCTTTATTCACCATAATATGGTAGAAACGAACAGAAAACAAAAGGATGCATCAACGAAAAATAAAAAAATAAATCACGGGAGGACACATGTACGTAGACTAGGGGATCAAATGCAGAAGCAGTAGAAAACAATTAGACAACCAAACTACAACGAGTTTCACTGAGAGATTAACAACGTATAATAAACTTAACTAATCGCAAAGACAATACGACGCGATATATTTATTATATCTTTTTTTGCCAACTGTACACGACTTAGTTCACATTGAAGCATTTCCTGGCACGCCTTAATAATTTCCATATTATTGGTTAAATACGGACGTTTGGCAATAGAAAAGATACCGCTACAGTTGTAACAAATGCCTGTATCCATTATCTGATTCTCAAAATTGAAATTTAAACAAAGTAGCGCTCGAGACAATTTACTATAGAATTTACTACAGAGAGATGAAATGTATAAACTAAAATCATTGCCGTAGTTTTTTATACTGTACACGTCGCTTTGTGTCAGTACTATGTGTGCATTCAAATATCGCGTTAGAACACAGCGCGTAGCCGTAGTCCCGTAGTCACTGTCCAACAACCGCGCTGTTTCATATTAAAATTCATCAATTATTCTTATATTCTTGACGTTTCGGTGTATCGGAGACCTTCATCAGAAGAACTTCTGATGAAATGAAAGTCTCCGATAGAGACCGAAACGTCAATAAAGTAAGAATAATAATTGGTTGTGTCTTGATGAATTTTAATATATGAAATGTTTGCCAATTACCAAATGAATCTGTTTAGTGAAACCGCGCTGTTGATTTGCTGTGAAAACCGAAGCTGTTGTCCGTCTTCACGGAATGCTTCGGCGACTCGCCGCGACGCGCCGCGACGCGACGGGTCAAGACGGGCGGTCGGCTTGGAGCCAGCCGTGTCGAGGCCGGGCGGCGGGCGACGTCTCGGCGCCCCCAGCGGTCGTCGCCGTCGGGCCGACTGGGCGGCCAGGCGCCACCCGTGGAGCCGAGATACAAATTGTCGGCCGTCGTCGGCGGCGCGAACTGTCGAGATCGAGATGGACAACCATGACAGCGACGACGACGACGGCGATGAAGACTGGAGATATATGAACGCATTGAATCAATTATGACGGCACGGCGACGACAGGTGTATTATACCGACCGCATACTCAATCTCGCCCGCACGCCACTGTTGGTCGTCCGTCACTCCACACCGTTGAGTCTGCCAAGTAAGATCAATCGTCGATGTGTACGGACCGCATTGCAGACTGTGCAGTCTGCGATGCGAATACCGGCGAAATCACGGAACTATAACCGGATCCGGTTTCGAGTGTCCGATGGGTATTTTTCGGGGAAGTGTCCAAAATAATTACGACAGTAAGTTCGTTGCATCCAAAAATGCCTTTTGTAAGCTAACATTGTCCTTATAGTCAACTGTCTAACACGAAATTTTGTGCTCAGTTCGATCTGTTTATATCATGCTTTTTGTATTATTAGTTTATTAGTTAAGTTTAGTTAAGTTTCTTCTTTCGTGTCTACCATTTGATGGTGAATAAAGTTTAACAAAATAACGGTACATTTGGTTACATAAAGTTAGATAATAATCTTTTCGGATGGTCACGTGAAGCAGCACTGGCTAATCCAAGAAGGTACGGGGGAGTTCTGGCTTTTTTGTCTGTTCTCCGGTGGAATAGAAGCTGCATGAGCAGTACACTAGCAGGGAATGCAGCAGATCTGTAAAAGACTGCGAGGCGTTCGCTTATTGGCTATCATCAGTGAACCAGAAACCAAGCAGGCTACTCTCAAGACCAAAACCAAGGCAGTTTGTTGGATGGATCGAGTGAAGTTCCTGAAATGATCTTGCGCTGTCGCATGCAGAGTAAATGTGCGTATGTAAATGATAGTTACATTACATTACATTACATTACGGTTTTAATTTTCATCTGGAAGTGTTAACATTATGTCAAAACTGCTGTTGCCCTGTAGTGACCGAATACACAACTAGCCTCCCTTGCCAAATGCGTCTGCCCAATCTACCGGTATGATTGAAGATTTAGACACCGATGATGATGATTAATTTGCATTCATGGGTGACAGCAAGACAACAACGCTGCTGTCAGAGTTTGCCTTTCTGCATTGACCATGGGAACGTGGGATAATTAACTGAGCAGCGAATGTTGGGTTGAAATCAATCGTCTCATTCTATACAGAGTCTGTCTCGAGATCAAGACGAGGCTTCCCATCACCGGCGAACATCGGCATCGGCGATGGCTCGACGACGCCATGCCATCAATCACCGACAGTCAACAAGAGAGTGATTTGACGACGGACGCTGGCGCCACCAGACGGCGAGACGACGCACTGTTACGACGCTGGCTGCGGCCAGCATTTTAGCGAGCGATGAGAGACGACGATAACCGCTATACATATACATGCCGTATATACGATGTCATCTGCCTGCCGATCTGTAAAGTCGTCGAATGCAGTTTTTACGGCCCAGATTCCACGCATGCCAACCGACGCCACTGTCACTCGTATTTTACTGTTTGATTTCGTCAGGAACTCGCAATCTTCGTCGAACGCAACGCGCTCTGGCGAGGGCAGAGTAACCCTCCCTCCCCGCGCAGCATGCTGGTCCGAGTGAGTTTATTTCCCAGGCACTGGACTGGAATGCGCATCGCTGCCAACTGTTAACGCGCATATCTTGTCTCAGAAGTTACATCCAGCATCAAATTCTATCAAGTCAAACGCAACCACGAACATCGTAATCCGGTATTCGGGATTAAACCGGAATAATGGCGTAGATCTGTCAGATTGATCGTTTCCGAATGGCACACGTGACCAGCTTGTCCCGGTCGCCAGAGCTGGGCAAAGTACCGGCTCCAAAGTAATATAGTTACAAATTACAAATTACTGGTAAGAATGTAATTCAAATTACCAATTACAAATTACTTTAGAATTTGAGGCCAAATTACAAATTAGTAATTTCAAATTACTTCTAATTACAAATTACATGCAGTAAATATCAGTTAAAACATCACTTGCACAAGCTTGAACAGTACCATAATCCAGTCACATTGGAACTGTGAGATATGTGTTAAAAGTCAAATCACACAGCAGTGTTAGTTTCACAATACAAGGTCAGTCATTGGCCTTGAGAAGCAGCAACTGCTGGAATGTTTTATCCGACAAAGATCGGAGATGTGGACGTGTGATCATCCGAGCGAAACTAAAGAGGCGCTCAACAGGAGCTGAGGATGGCAAAACTGCATTAGGCTGCACGAAGAGCTTCTTTACCAGTGGATATCTGTTCAACATTTCCAAATCCTTCTTGCTATCACCCAGAAACTGAACTTCAGTACTTCAAAGTCACACTTATTTGTTGTATCTGCTGCCGGTTGTGATGCTTCAGTGTCAGCAGAGTCGGCGAATGCAAATTAATCGTAATCATCGGTGTCTAAATCTTCATTTACAGATTGGGCAGATGCATTAGTCAAGGGAGGCTAGTTGTGTATTCGGTCACTGCAGGGCAACAGCAGTTTTGACATATTGTTAACACTTCCAGATGTAATTTAGAACCGTAATGTAATTTGAAATTACAAATTACATAATCATGTAATTTAATTAAAATGACAAATTACACCAAAATTTACTTGTAATTAACTTACAAATTACATCTGTAATTTGTAATTCAATTACGTAATTTAGTTACATGCAATTACATTACTTTCCAGATCTGCCGGTCGCCGATCGCAAAGAAAACTTCACCGAAATTCAACCACAACTCTTAAAAGAGAGCGATCGCAAAATAAGACCAACAAGAAGTTGCGAAACGTGAAAAAAGACGCCAGAAACACTTTCACAGGCCAGTCTGCTACTTTGAGTGACTTTTGACCGCTTTCAGTACATGTTATTTTAACATACTCTCTGTTCAGTGACATTCGATATAAAGCTTTTGCAGCAAGTTTTAGACAAATATCTTTCTCAACATGTCTTATGCCGTAGAATGTCATTTCACGGACGTGTACAAATGGGACAGAAATGCTTTAGGAAGAAGTAGATGGATGCGGCACTGCAGATCACATGACTGACTGCTTGTGCGTTTTATAAATATTGTATTTTAATTGTCGCATGACAAACGCACACACAAAAATAACGTACTTTCAATTAGCTATAGGCCTAACAATTAAGCGCAATTGAATAGGCTGCGAGTGATAAGCGATCGCTTGTATAACACATTCTTGCATACTGGCAGTTGAGATTATGACTAACAGACATAAGTTTCATTCGCAGACGCTTCTGCTCAGGAAGTAAACTATTCAATGTGCGTGGCGCGTAAGAAGTGGAAACAAGCGCTACAATGATCTCTCCAGGCACTCGTGAAATGTCTGGAGTGGCCCTCCTTCAGCGCGGAAGCGCCTGTTACGACATCATCCGCGGACAAAACATCGATGACGTCATGTGTGGTCGGCCACACACACGTGCGCCAGTATATTGCTGGGCGGCGCGACGCCAATTCGAAAGGCACCCAGACGGCGCTGTCGAAACGTTCTGGTAACTTTCGCTGATACCTGATTTGGACGACTGGGTACCTAACGACGAGGGAGGGAGACAAACGCCTATAGCGTTAACACATATGCTCCACATAACGATAGGCTATGCGTCTCATAATAAATGGATATAATACAGTGCCAAAATTTGAGACAAATATGTAATTAACTATTTATTTATTTACTTATTTATTTATACATCTTTATTCGAAACAAAAAGCCACAACATCGCGATAAAAATTAAAGTGTGTTAAACCAAACAAGCATAAAACAACTATTTATAACTCGTGCTCAACCACACTAGCACACGCTCACGGTGAGATGAGATTAACAGTTCATCGGCACACAGTACCATGGTACAACTGTCTTTCTAGTTGCGAGAATCTTTGTCTTTGTTTAGAATGACATCGTACATGTAGTACAAATAGCAAACGATGTAAGCAATAAAAGCAATAAATAAACTGACAAGCAGAGCCAGTCATGTGATCTGCAGTGCCGCTTCCATCATCTCATTTTACACATGTAGGCGATTTCAATTATTAACAGCTAGTATTATTATTTTTATTATTACCGTACTATTATTACTTACTAGGCCTACCTCTCTATATACTTTTCTCGCTTTTTATCTCATAGTTTTAATAATTCGAACTGAACTGTAACGGTATATAGTTTTGTCGTTTATACGTACTCGATTGTATTGATTGATTGTATCGGTTTTGATCATACTCTTTTTTATTATTTTATATTAAGCTATTCAGCTATTTTTGCTGCAAGTATGTCAATAAACGTTCAGAATTCAGTATTCAGTATAAACACAATGTGTAGTGACTACAACAGTAGCCTAATTTCACACTATAGTCCAGTGATTAATGTTATGTATATATTATCTCTCAAAAGTAGTGATTTCCGCAAAAATTGAGCCACGCAAACGCACTTGTTATTAACATTAGTACAGCCGTTAAAAAGCCGAGTTTCTGAACATAAACGGGAAGCACTGAAGGAAAAAACTGCTTGGCAACGACTTATGCCGTGCGAACATAACATCATGTCCAGTAATTTTTACAAGACTAGAACTGTGAAAAAAACACTAATAGATAAACATCAAACAACGGTGACACAATTCATCACAAATGGGCAAGTCGTCGCTCAACAGATGAAGCATATTACCGCGTGAGTGAGTTTTAAAAAGTTGTCATACTTTTATTGGCCTCGGTATAATTACTGAAGTTTGTTGCTTGGAACTTTGTTTATCACCGCTTTTGCGTTTGATATCTACGTGTCCTGATGTGCTTCCTCTTTGTTGCTGTATTTTTGTGCTTTTTGGTGTTTTCTGTTTAATTGTCTACCATATTTGGTGAATAAAAATGAATATATAATAATAATAATAATAATAATAATAATAATATAGATACTGTCAGTGAATTTAATGGCAGAATAAAGTTAGCGAAATAAATCAAATTCTATTAGAAACCTGTCTGTCAACCAACACGCCTACATGTACATTCTTTCGTGTGTCCAGCTTTCTATCGACGTTTGCGCTCAGCGCGGTGCCGATGTATATCACGCTGTTGGTCCGTGCCTAGCCGTCATACCGTCCCACGCACGTCGCATACGGTCGAACGGCGGGCCAGCTTGGCCGTGGAGACGGGCGGACGGGCGCCGGGCCACGCAGCGGGCCACCGGCGACGACTGGACGGCGACGGCGGTGATTGGCAGCTGTAGGCCTACGGCCGACAGGTGCTTGCAGATAGCCTCTACTCAGACGTCGGATGAATGGGCACCGGGATAACTCTGACGAGTGAACACATCACATCGACTGGTTATCAGACCGAATAGTCCAGTGATTAATGTTATGTGTCGCGGTACAGTATACTGCTAACTCACCTGCCTAACCTGCAGATGTCTGGACTTCAGCAACAAATGCACGTAGCCTGAATTTTGCGCCATTGTTGCGCCTTTGAATTACCTCTCAGTGCTTTGACGCTGTTGGTTGGACGAGCGTCCGGTCTTCAAGATGCTGCTTCAGGATCCACACTGGCGAACGTTTGTCACAGACCGGATGAAGTGTCATTTGGAGTGGCTTCGGAAATGGTCGACGCAACAGAGACGTAAATTAGTACTGCGGCTTTGAAGTTTTCTCTACTACACGATTACGTGACGATATAAGTTCGTGAATGTTAAAGTTTTAATGGAATTTAATTTGTGGTGCCAAGCCACTAAAACCATCAATACCTGTAAACCTGCATATACTGTATAGTTTTTTTTTGCAAAATGATAGCCATGCCATGTTGAAGGGCATTTGTAAGTGCGTATCTTTACGCCTTATTGTCCTGCTCATTTCTACCGTCATTTGTACTTGTTTGCTGTATTGTTCTCGAGCAAATAAAATGATGATGATGATGATG
>Ga0049107_10000269_pt1 | contig 14488 bp, 6 predicted proteins | sample WorMetilPIANOSA1_FD_61187 | JGI IMG/M metagenome (GOLD analysis project Ga0049107, IMG submission 61187) | Marine gutless worms symbiont microbial communities from Max Planck institute for Marine Microbiology, Germany - Olavius ilvae PIANOSA.1 | ecosystem: Host-associated > Annelida > Digestive...
ATCACTATTACACAATTGTTATTAAACACGCCCATTTTAATTTTTTGAAACTCTGCAAAAACCAACCGATTTTGATAATTTCTGATTTTCGAAGAAACTTGACGCCAATAAGTTAGGAACTTGCCAAGCTCATCTATAAACTGTTGTCGCACTACTTTGGGAAGTGCAAAAGTGATTTTTCTACAAAAATTCAACAATTATTTCGATTAAACGGATAATTTATGAAAAAATCGAAACATTTCCACAACAGTCATAGTAAAACTATGAAAAATGACAGTGATTAGCCCACATTGTAGCGAGTGTTCAAAGTACACAAACAGCATAGAGTCTGTGTACGCCACTATTCGATCAGCTCATCCACATTGGGCTGATGGAATGGTCCATCTCTAAAATGATCCTGCTGTAGCCGTGGCCGAATGAGGTCACTGTGCTATTTTGCTAATCTTTAATCTATAATTTAAATCATTCCAATAAATATTTGGATACATACAAAGAGTATTTTGAGCTATCATTTCTGATTTAATTTTCATGAACGAACTGGACAAATAACTACTTTTCATTAACAGTAGAAGACTTACACGCGGCAAGCGTCAACGCTTGTCTCGCACTCGCAGCGGTCGCTATAGAAACCTGGGTTGCAGACGCAAATTCCGCACTCGAACGTTCCGTTACCACTGCACGCCGGACTGTTAGGTTCCTGCCTCACACACGCACACCAACGCACCAACTAAGCTAAGCTTATGCGTTACCAAACTTCTGGGGACTTAATGCTGGTAAGTAATGAAGTACAATTACTTCGTTACAATACTTCGTTACCGGTACTGTTTTGAGTACTTTTGGTTCTAACGCATTACACAATGACTGAAGTAATTCTGACTTGTAAAATAGTTACTTCTTGTCAGTACTTTTATACGATACTTTGTAACAAACAACAAGAACAACTCGTTTCAGACGGGTCTACGAGGACTTCTTTGGCAATTTGGTGAGAGTAGATTTGTCACAGGCCGGATACCCTTCCAGAAATTCCGGCAACAGCGTCATCACACTTATGCGGTGGTTACAATACGATGCGACTGTCGTTCGGCTGCCGTTCGACTGCTTATCAAAAGTCATTAAGGTCACAGTGACGTAATACACCAGTGGCCGCTGACCCGCTAGTCGTAGTCACGCTGACTGGTTTATTTAGTTGGTTGTAGTGCAGCAGCCCACGCACAGGTTGGCCTACGGTCGTAACGTAGGTCGTCGAATGGTCGTAGCGCGGTGGAATTGCGGTCGAATGGGAGTCGAACTGCAATCGAACTGAAGTCGAATCGTAGGTGTAACCACCTCATAAAGGAGCAACACACGCGCCACGAAACATATCAGCTAAGTAAGTCATCGAGTAACCTTAAACGAGTCATCAGTCCGGTTGAATGCATCCTGGATTGGCTGGACATAAGTGCTAGTATCGTATTTACTCATTTAATTTCACACTGGACTTGATATCGCGAAAATCAAGACTAATAAGTTGTTGCGTTCAACGATTCTAATGACTACAGATGTGGTTCCTTTTTGAGACAGTATAATAACTGTAGATGTGTGTATGTGTTTGTCTGTGCGTTACTGACCGCATTATCAGGAAGCTCACAGGGGCAATCGCAGTCAAGGAACACAGTAGCCGTCAGCTTTTCCTCAATGCCGACTGGATGTATCTGAATCGTGTTGGACCATTGCTGCGGGTCTTTTTGACACGACTTCACTTCTAGCCGGACTTCGAATGTTACCTTATAACACGTTTTGTAAACACGTTTTTGTGTCCGAATATCAGTAATAATGGCATACAAGTTGACAGCATTATGAAAGTGGAGTCTTATGAAACTCGAGACTAAAGCCCTATCAACGCTAAAAGCTCTGTCACTCAACTATGAACTTTAACTTAGCAAGTAAGTAAATAGGACTAAAATATGAAAACGACGAGGGAAGAGTGGGTTGGCTGCACGATAGTAAAACTTAGTGCGTCTTTAGATGAACCTAAATATAAGTAACTGGACTTCGCGACTACTGTGCGGTAAGGAGTGCCAAATTCTTGAGGCAGAAATGCGGAAACATATGGGAGCCAAAGGCTAAGAGCATGTGTTGCACAGTTGCAGAACTGGCAGTAGTTGAGTGGACATTAGCGCAGTGAAAACCTCGTAGGTTAATGACGTTGCAGAACGTATTGTGGGCACAGTATGCACAGCTTTATAGGTCGTTGTATACTTGTTCGAAACGGAGCCCCCCCCGCCCTCAGTTTGAAGTCGTGGAAGCTGATTGAGGAGTGTACCGGCTGAGGACGGTCTGGCACAGGCTGTACAAGATTCAATTTACGTAATCAAGTAGCGGCGAGACCATTGACCACTGGCAGAACCACAGCCACATCGTCATCCAAAGATGAGAGGATTTGCTTGAAGGAACGGATATGGCGAAAATAGCAGCTGGATGTTGACATTTAGCTTTGGTGCTAAATCTGCAAGAGCTCCGAGTGAGGCTGAAGTCGAGCGTGGCACCGAGATCTTGACACGGAACTTCATAAAGCTGAAAAAAGACTTTGCTATTTCAAGCTATAGTTTCTGGAATAAACTCCGAGCGTAAACAATGATTTTAACAATAGCGGCTCGCGTTCAAGTGCTTACGTTCTGGCCCATGTGTACATCGTCGCATTTGGCGGTGTTTCGCATGACGTTGCTGCACACGCAAATAACACCAAAGAAATATTATTTATGTACTAATGTACTTATAATTCCAATTCACTGAAAAAATGACAAAATATCAAAACACTAATTAAGGTATCTAACAGGCACCTATAAAACAAGTTAACAGGATATGAATGCGACAATATCCGTTTGGACATGCTGACATAGGTTTGCACCCGAACAGTGTCAACTTTCTGAATTACTATGTTCCAGGATAAGCGTTGGCTGCGTGCTCATATCCCTATAAATGGCCGCGGTCTGTAGTTGGAAGTACCACTAATGTCTGTACCGCCTAGCCGGTGCTTCGCCAGACCTACGGTTACCTTCCCGGCTCATGCCGTTACCAAATTATACTGCTCGATAACTGAGGCACATGTGTCTGTACAACTTGCCCAGAGTCGCTGCCCGAGTTCAGCACCCTAACCAGCACGCCACCGCGCCACAGATTTCAGAATTACAGGCTAGGAGATCGGGTACTGGTAATTGGGTTTACGGGAGTTTTCCTCTAGTAGCTGGATTCGGACCCCCGGGTCTCTGCAATTATTAGCCTACACCTACGTGATGTGTCGTGAATTTGCGTCTAAAATGTCAAAGGTCAATGTCGTTGGATTGCGCTGTTATGAGTGCCAGTCTACGTATGGAGAGTCGACGGATCAAGGCTCACCCAAGGCACTTGGAATAGAAAGACACGTCGATGTCGCCGCTGTTCTTGCTCTTCATCTCAATGCTGCTGCTGATTCTCTGCAAACAAACATTTAAGGTAGGCTATGTGGGAATTTATTAATCCACCACAGCATAATAATAATATATAACGTATAAAACTAGTCTAAACACGATTCAGTGGCAGATTGCCAGAAAAGACAAAATAGCTCTCACGCTGGCAGCTAAACTAAACTAATACAACAATACACTACACACATGCAAACATTGGCCTAGGGTCTACACAACGATGAAGAGATAGTTTTAATTCTTGTCTAAGTTCTGTTTTGGAAAAGTATTGTTCGTAATTGTGAATCCTAATCGATTTCTTCACACTTTTTTTCTATTTCATTTCATGTTGACATGGATCCGCGTGGTCTGGTGCAAGTCACCTGATTGACTGATTGATTGAAAATAAGCTTAAACACATCGACAACAGACTGTTCATAACTTCAATGTCGCTGCTCGGAAGAAAAGCCGTTGGAAAATGTTATTCGTCGAAAGTGATGTACTTCTTGTCTTTCTTGTGTTTCGACTCACATCGATATAGAAAAGATAAGCAGAAAAAAATAAACATATAATGTCGAACAGCTAACCAGTCTACACTATCACGAGCTGTCTAAGCACGAGCGAACAGGTAGCTTATAGGAAACTAGGAAAATAGCCCACCGTATACAAAAAAACCATGAAATACGAATTTGGGAGAGGAAACACGACTTTTTGTTATTTTTGTTATTTTTTCGCGACTGGAATTTTTACGAATTCCGATAAAGTGATCAATTCTGGACGAGATCGACAGTCTGCTTAATGAATTAAAACCGAAAGCTGGCTGAACTACCTCGTAGTTGTCGCGGATGAGTTCGACGACGTTACTGGAACTGTCGGTCAGAACTCCGACAGTGCTGCCGTCTATGAACGACACCAGTGTCTCGTAGACATCGACTTGTCGCCGCGGAACCGCAAACACCACGTGCATTCTTTTCTCGGCGACTTTCTCAGACAGCTGGCTAATCGACGGATAATCCTGCGTTGATCCAATTCAGGCATCTCCATCAGTAGTATATGATAACATATCTAGAATTTATATCTGTCTAACTCGTACTCTACACCTATAATTGCTAATCTCGCAATAAGGTGACAATGCTAATTTTCGTTACAGAAATTTGCCCACTATGTGAAATTTGATCCCACAGCTGGTATTAGCCTATCTATATACATATATAGGCCATATCTATGAAAGTTTTCTGGATGTTTTCTGCATGTTATTTGTGATAGCGGTTTCCGTCAACGAATAAAAGTTTACTTACTTACTTACTTACCTACTTAGGCCTACCTATTTACAATAATGCCCAGCTTCAGTTATACGAATGTCCTGATATCCATCTATCCACATATCCTCTAATCACACTCGGTTTGAAATAAAGACAAAAAATTGTCTGGATGACCCAACGTGGAGAGGATCTTTAGGTAGGTAGGTATATATAGGTAAAGTTGCCATGTCACCTATTGTTTGTTTTAGACCGTTGAGGCCATAGATGGATAACGGTAATTATCAACAAGTTTTCTACAACGGTGTTCAGTTAGAATATTCGGCAATTCAGAGTTGCATTGCATGCGGTAGTAATTTATTATCTCACAAGCTTAAGAACATGAATGAGATAGTAGAAACTGAAAGAAAGTTACTTGTCTAACTGATTCAGTGTACTCTCCATTGTCGTCAATGTGACATTTTCCGTCGTTAGGTTCAACGATACCTCCCAGCTACAACAAAACCGTTAACACGAAGATAGTATTATACGTAAGGGTTTATTAACGTCACATAATTGCAAGTTGAAAAGAGATAGACAATGAGAAAAACTTTTCTTGTCTTTTGGCTATATGTATTTATTTGAAATTTGTAGATGAAATCGAACTACAAATGCATTAATCCTGGACGCCGGTGGGGCGTTACCTTTGCCAATAAAACAACTGCAGGCCATTACTGATTTCCCACTTTTTGACTCCGTGACCCTGACCTTTGCCCCTCTATCAACAAAAGCATAGCGATAATTACGTAGATGGTAGGACTGAGAATATGTTAACTGGGCGTTTACACGGTACGATCGTCGGATCGACCAGTCGGTCCAACTGGTCGGTCCGACCAGTCGAATGAAGCGTTTACACGTTCCGATCGTCGGACCGACTTGTCGGCTCGACCCAGGCTACGTCCGACTGGTCGGTCAGACCAGTCGGACCGACCGGTCGGACAGATTGTAGCCGAACCGCCCACATCTGTCAATCAAATCAATGTGGCCTTCTAGCTGATTAGCCACCACTCGTGTATATGACAGCTGCAGTTATGTAGCTATGACGTAAGCAACAAGTACCGCCTACGCTGCAGCGTGATTGTTCCGACCAGTCGGACGTAGTGTCCACATGCTTCGACAGTCGGATCGGCAGTCGGACGAAACCAAACATGTTTGATTCTTCCGACCGTCTGTCCGACCGGTCGAATGAAGCGTTTACACGATACGATCGTCGGACCGACCAGTCGGACAGACCAGTCGGACCGACCGGTCGGTCCGACGATCGTACCCTGTAAACCCCCAGTAAATGCCAAGTCTGGCGGCGCTAGCTTGATATAGTATTGGCCTACAACGTACGCGGACAAGCATAGACATTTAATCTCATCAGTCCTCAAGGACACATCCAAGGTCAAGGTCACTTGACACTCAGTACACGTTCCAGATCTATACAAGACGTGTTAAAATTAGCTCGGCCTATTCCTTCAGTGCTCTGACTGCTGGCTGGGTGACATGAAGGGCATCCGATCTCTAGAAAAATCTCGCATCAGCAATCCCCAAAGGTTCTCGGGAAGGCGTATGGGGAAATCGGCCTAACCTGAACAAATCCTGGAAAAAATAGGCCGATTAAACTAAACCCGAAAATAATAATAATAATAATGCATGATTTGGGTCGGCAAATTTCGCTCGTGAGCGGGGAGGACAGGGAGCCTCAGTTTTTGTTTTAACGCATTTCAGTCGCCATCCAGCGCTTTAACGCGGTGCTTTCGCACGACGGTTTTTTTGTCTTCCTACCACCCGGATTAGTGCCTGCTCCGGTCTTTAATTTTATTCATTAATTTTTTCCTTCCTCGGGAATATACCTACCGAGGTTTTAAAAAAATAACAGTAGTAGTAGTAGTCGTCGTAGTAGTCCTACTAGTAGTAGTCCGCCCACCCATACCGCGACTAACGTCGTACGGTGTGCGTAACAAATGAAGTAGGAAGAAACTAGAAGGGCACTCGTTAAGAGTGTCGCCAAGGTAGCTCATTCCCTCTACGCATTTTGCAGTCATTATTTATGAAGCTGGACGCAAAATTCTTGCAAGTGTCCCTCCTTTAGTGGTAAAAATTCCGTTAAAATCCTCGATCCAGATCATGATCCGGATCTGCGCCAAAATCGAATGGTTTCTTGACAGTGAGACATCCGATCTCTCCAAAAAATTCATAAAAATTTGTGGACAACTTTTGGAGTTAAGACCAAAATTCGTATATGCCATTGCCCCTATCTTACGATGGTGAAAATTCCTTTAAAAATTTACTGGATCCATGTCGTGATACGGATCACCACCAAAATCAAACAGTTTATTGCTGTTCACACATCCCTCGCCTCCATAAACGTCATCAAAATTCGTCGACGACCGTTTGCGTTATCCTACTAACAGACAAAAAGTACAAAGGCAAAAACATAACCTCCTTGGCGGTAAAGACAGAAACGTAGACACGTTAAGGCAACGCATCTGCCGCGATCGTCATTTGAGTGGATGAAAAACTTAAGTTGTGGTACAAGCACAGCGCAAAAGGAAAAGGAAAAATAAAACATTCAAGCACTTTGAATGAAAAATAGCTGCTTGTGAAAAAGTCCACCTTGGCCATTCTGGCACATTGCCGCATTGGCAAAGGTGACTATTTCCACAAGCGCCAAAAATTAATACACGTACAATTGTGAAATCCACTAGTCTGAAGAAACAACTGACCCATTTAAGCCACTGATGCAACAGATATCACACATTAATGTTTTGCTTTCGTAAAAATAGTTAAGTTTTGTTGTGTATATGCTACCGTTTGACGGTGAAATAAAAGCTTCTCATAAGCGACACTCGCGTCATGCTGACCAACGAACATTATAATACGTACATCTAAGTTCTTTGTGTGGCAGGAGCACTAAAATATAGCCTAATAGGCCTATATATTTCACCATTACTATTATCATTACCATACACAGCTTTTTTTGCGACTCATCTTTTCATAACAGCTTACCTTTGTCATTGACACTTACTTTACCGTCACCGGCATAATGGAAGATGGCATCAGTTGACATGACAACCAGCTTCCGCGACTGCTTTCGCCAGCCAATCTTCTTCTGGACACAAACAGTCCAACAAAACCTTCAACATTTCGTCGCTACTTTAGCAGATATATTTTTACTTTTGGCACCGAAAAATGGCATGACTATGTAGTTGTTGTTTTTTTTACTCTAGAAGAGTCTTCAGATTTTATTTGAAAGTACAGTTTAATACGCAGTGATTCAACTATAAAAAAACTAAAGCAGTAATACTGTTTGGTACCCTGCATGCTACAACTTGCATGATGGCGTCGAAGCCGCCTTCCGGAGCATCCAGGTTTCCAGACATCTCCGTCTCGTTGACAATTCTCTGCAACCAACAGAAGAAAAAAAACGAAAAATTAGAAAATACAGAAGCAAGCAAAGATAAATCGCTGACTAGAGGTCATTGTATGCGTACTGAAGAATATAGAAGTGGTAGCCTATGAATTTTTACCCGCGCGATGCTAATGCTATGCTAGCGCGGTCTTTGCTACGGCAACGTGTCTGTCCGTCTGTCTGTCTGTCCGTCTGTCACACGCCGGTATTGTGGTGTCTAGATGGTTAAACCTATCATAAAAGTTTTTCGACCCACTGATAGCCCCATCATTCTAGTTTTTTCTGACCTCTGCGCCGATACCCAATTCCAAGGATATCCCCTTCAGCGGGGGCGCAAAATACACGGAGGTGGGAAAAATTGGTGATTTTCGACGGAAAACGCCGTTTATCTCGAAAACGGTGCGAGATAGGCCGATAGTAACTATGGAACGTTAATAGGAAGTCATCGGTGCAGGATTGAATGGTATCATTTTCGATGACCTTGAGTGGCTGTTAACCCAGGTTTCAAGGTCACTGTATACTTACAAGTCGAATATCTCAAAAATGGTGCGTTTTAGGGAAAAGTTACTAAAGAACACTAATAGGAATCCATACACAATCTATCGAATGGTACCACTTTCAATGACCTTGAGTTACCTCTGACCCAGATTTCAAGGTCAGGACATTTTCGACATTGAATATCTCAGAAAGAAACGACACGAGATAGTCACAGTTACTATAGAACGTAAATAGGAAGTCCTATGCGCACTATCGCATGGTGACCTTGACCCCTACAGTGACCAGTGACCCCTAACCCAGTTTTCAAGGTCACAGCATTTTTGAAGTCGAATATCTCAAAACGGGGCATTTTAGGGACAACGTTACTACAGAACACTAATAGGAAATCATACACAATCTATCGAATGATACCACTTTCAATGACCTTGGGTGACCTCTGACCCGGATTTCAAGGTCACGATATGTTTTGAAGTCTAATATCGGAAAAACGTGCGTCTTAAAGACAAAGTTACTATTGCACAAGAGGAAACTATACCTAACATATGGAATGGTACTATGTTTGGTGACCTTGACTGACCTCTAAACGCGTCGCGCAGGTTTGTCAGCATAAGCTGAGCTTCTTGTTTCACCGTTACAATCAGAAATGATCTGCGCACATGTGTGGAATAAAATCTACACCTCATATCTTGAAAAAGAGAAATCGGAAGACCCGACACGAACTGAACGTATTGAAGGCAAACGAGCTCGTAATCGTCAGCGTCTGACGTTTCTGGGTTTGCTGCAAAGATCAACCTGTGTAAAAACCATTCAGCTTTATCGCCATGTTGAAGTAAAGAAGGGAAGATAACTCTGGCTGACTACACTTACTGGCTGACTGATTGACTGACTTAAGCTATACGGCACTACTTTTGGCGTTTGTTTAGATTACTCCAGGTTATGCCGGGTCTCGATTGGTCTTCCAAAGAACCTTTGGTAATTGCTGGTGCGGGATATTTTTACAGATCTGATGCCCTTCCTATCACCCAACCTACAGTGTCAAAGCACTGAAGGTATTATATAGCACCGACATCGAATGTAATTCTGTTTTTGTAGTACATTGAAATCAGCGAAGATTCGTTGCATCTGACACAGCTGACAGGTCAAAGCGATGCGCATAAAGGTAAAAGAAAAGTATACTCCACTAAAAGAGCGTAGGCGGGTGCTCATCTCCCTCTCCAAGACCTTGAGCCCTTAGGTGGAGAACCACTAATGCCTGTAACGCGTGGCCAATGCGACGCTAGACCTACAGTTACCTTACCAGCTGCCCATTGGCTGGTACCAAATTATACTGCTTGGTGACAGAGACACATGTGTGTGTTAACAACTTGCCCAGGGTTGCACTGGACAGCGGGGAGGCCAGGATTCGAACTCGCGACCTGTTGATCGCAAGTTCAGCATCCTAACCATTCGACCACCAAGCCACACATGCACATGCGAGGTAGAAAATGACAAGAAACAGGAGAGACTGAGTTTCTTGCTCACTCTGAACTCGCTGACGTTGCTGATCAGTCGCAGGTGATTCCTGAAGCCGTACGGAGCCGCGCAGTCCGAACACCAGACGTTCACTCTGTTCACAGCAACAACGACAACTTGCAGCATGGATCTACACGGTGAACCGAAAAAAACTGTGCAACTTTTATTTTTGAGACATCTTTTGAGACCGATTATTTTTTACATTTTTTTTTGACCATTCCAATCAGAAATGATCAGCGCCGCCACATATTTCTGATGCAACATCTAAAAACGTCACTTTAATTGCTTTGCTGCACACCTATGAAAAATAACAATGTAATAAATATCCACGGAGTATAATATCGCACATAGAGCAAAGGCATCCAAACTTATACACTATCAATCAATTGCCTCATTTCTGCTATACAACAACACCGCAACACTCGTTGTAATGGCCTAATAACTTGGGTAAACCGCTACAAGAATATCAAACCATCCTGAATTTTTGCCTCAGCAAGAGAGATGGCAGTGGTGACAGCCGAAACTCTAAGACGTGCAAAGCTCCAGGCAAATCACCACCACCAGCATATCAATACTCAGTTTTCTTTCACACAGTAGTTAATGAGAACATCTCGGTATTTATTTCAAATTGGTTAAATATGTCGGTAATGTACAATAATTTCTTTCAATGCCATCTGGGAATGGTTTTTACTTTACTCTTACAGCAGGATGTGTACAACACCGTCGCCAAAACTAGTACAATATAATCTCTAGATGCTATTTTTACATAAAAACGCTCGTAACTAACAAACTAAATAAATGAATATTTTATCGGCAAAAACGTGAAGTGATGCTTACTCTTCTAAACTAACATACGGCATCGTCGTTTTGTCGACGAATGTCCCCAGACCAAGACGGTAATTATTGGTCAGCTTGCGCAGCTCTTCAGCTGAAATCAACCGAATTTCGCTTGCAGTCTCAACAGGACAATGATCATCACATCAACAGAGATATTTCGTTCACGAAGCCGATGTTGTTCGAGCCGTATAAATGTGCTATTTTTCAGAACAGCCTGACACTGGAATTGTGTATTGGAATTCGTTATAAATCCTTGGCTCCCCGCACCCCCCGGGGGGTGGCGGTATAGATGACCTCTTGCAAACTTCCTCCGTGCTCTAGATAGGTTACTACACCAAATTTCACGTGACCCAACACTTCCATAACATTATTTGCGGTGAAGGACTAGGACTATTTTCAATACGCAGCGTAATTTTATCGATCCTTATTCAATTCTGGTACGCGATAACTTCTTATTAACAACTACACTATCACCACAATAAACTTGACGCATTTGCTACAGCAAAAGCCAAATTGCAATTTATGTTTCACAAGAGAAAGCACGAGTCCAGTATTAATTAGAAGAGCACTCGAGAGAATACGTGTACCGTACTGTCGAAAACGGTTAAGCAATCCCGCCGGAGTCGCTGGGAGGGTGTGGCAACTGATCCGTGAAAACCTATCGGAATACTGTGCTAAATTTGGTGGCCCGATGTCAAACAGTATGAGTGTATATGATCCTCGAAATTTCTCCTGGCTCCCCCCTGGGAGGCGGCATAGTGGAGCTCTTGCAAAGCTCTCCGTCCCATGGAGAGGTTACTACGCCAAATTTTGTATCTCTGCATGCGTCAAACGATGGGAGCGTAAATTAAGGGGTGAGAAAATTGCCTCGGGGACTCTGCCCCCGTGAGAAGTTGAAGTTCTCCAAACCTTCCATTTCATTCCTTCAGGTGTGGTAGCCTGCCAAGTTTGTCGTTTTACTTCAGACGATATGGACATGCGTAGAGATTCCAAAAAATGTTAAGACGCCCTGGAGCCTCCCCACTTTGGTTTGGGTGTGGTCGACCCAAGCAAACGAAGGAAAGCATTGTTGTCAAGTACAATCAGCAGTATACCATATTTGTTGTATAGATTGGAATGTTATGCCTTGCCAAAGAGTGCCTTGTGATCGTTAGACTTTGTTGTCGTACGTCTCTTAATGAAACTATTCAGAACTGTCAATAACGAAATGATTCATAACTGTTGTTCTTATTTCAAGTTTTTATTGCCAAGTGAATTGTTAGAAAAGAGGAGGGTTAAATTCCAAATTAATTGCATGCAATATACATCTTTATTTCACCATCAAATGGTAGCGAAACACACACAATCAAAAAAAAAACAAGAAATAATTAAACTACATCGATATCCGCAGACATCGATGCACAACAAACATATTTTCGGATGGACTATATTTCTTATTTTACAGCTTATATTCAACAAATATGAAAACAATGAAAACAGCTAACAAATTACAAAATATGCTGGTGTGCTGCAATATTTTGGCATCAAGACATAGTAATGCTAATGTGTAGTTAAGTTAATTAAGTTGTTTTCTTTTATCCTTATTATGTTTTTTTTTGTTTCTTTGCTACCGCTCATGCTGGTGAACAAAAATTATCAATATTTAACGAACGAACCGAGGCGATCTGAAAGAGCAACAAGGTTCTCCTTGTAGCTGCGCATTGTCCGCGACACGTCCATTAGGAAGTACAGATCGACCGGATAGTTTTCAGCCATGCGAAACGTCATCGGAAACCGATATACCTGGTCTGCAGTTTAAAATTCAACCAGTCCTATCATCATCATCATCGTCATCATCATCATCATTATCATCATAATGGAAACTTGATAAGGCGCCAGTTAACTATGCTCACTGGCGCCAACAATGCTAAAAAAACTAAGGTTAAAACAGACACTAAAACATATACAGTTAACACAGCACGTGAATAGGAATATTTATTTTAGTCCTATATACGTTATGTCATACCGTTATAAACCACAACGATCAACAACGTCATATGAAACTGTGAAACAGAGAAAGTTCCGTAAGTTCAACACGCTGATAACTGGAAACTGGACATAACTGAAGTAAGTAACTAAGTAATTCTGGATTTACACTGCGCGATTACGTAAACGAAACCTGTAATGCGTCAAAAACGAAACGCTACAGCTAAGCAAATAATAATCCTTTCAGGTCACGTCAAAACTGATCATCCCTAACAGATGAGTTAGGAATACCGGTATACTCGGGCAGTGAATTCCAAACTGTTAGGCCGGTAGAAGCGAAGGCACGAGAACCAAACGTGCTTATATAACCCAAATGCTATACTTAAACTGTAAGAAAACATTATATAAAACAACACAGAATCCGAAACTTAATTTTCTTTTAATCTGCATTATGGTAAACAATAAACGTTCTGCGGGTTGCAATAAATAGCAGCGCGTCTGGACATTAGGCACAGGTAAATATAAAGGTAGTCCCATACTCGAAACGAGCGTAGGGTTCCGGAGCTAATCCCGGTCCTCAGGCAGTCAGCCTGCAGGTGACCGAAGCCATAGAACCCGGCGGTAGGCTGCCATTTCCGCCAGGTCCGTGATTACCTCCCCAACCGCCGAGCATCACCGCCCATTGGCTGGTACCAAATTGTACTGCTTGGTGACAGAGGCAGGTGTGTGCAAACAACTTGCCCAAGGTTGCACTCGGCACCCCGGACGACCTGTTGATCGCAAGTCCGCATCCCTAATAACCACTCGGTCACCCAGCCACACATCTTGACATTAACATGATGCGACATCGTACCAAAAGTACTCGCGTATATGTGTAGTATATCGCAAAAAATATGTGTAATAACTTTACTTGGTCGCAGATTGATGTGAACATGTTGCGGTGTGAGTTGAATAGCGTCCAATCCATTTTCGGCATCTCGCGGAGGATCATTCTGTACAATTATACACATAAAAATCTGTATACGCAGTCTATATAAAGCTGTATAAGCTAAAGCTGTAAGACAGCACTTTTAAAACGTTTATAAATTATATATTATAAGGTACGTGGTAAATACGCCGTAACACGTTTAAATCTGTCAATCGCCATGCAGCTCTAAGTGTATACGCACTGCAACTGTGACAGTTGTTGGCGTTGAGATAGCGCAACATACGTATGGGACATCCGAAGAAACAAAAAAAGAAGACAAAGAAATCTATTGTGGCAGAAGTTGCGATTCGCCCATACCACCCACGTTGTCGGATCGCAGTCAAATTTTGCATGCAGGGAGATACCGGTGAGGATGGGTTGAGGCATTTCCTTGCACAAAACACCCTGCTGATGATGTCACACTCTCTAATTCACCTCCCACCTGCTCACCACTCTCACCCTCCATCACACTTTCACTGTTTCATTCCAGGCTCAAAACTCACCTTTTCCACAAATCTTTTCCACCATAGTCTGCTAGCACCCACCTGGACTGCTTTCTCGGACTATACTGGACCGGACTTACTCTGCTCAACGG
>Ga0049107_10000270_pt1 | contig 14478 bp, 12 predicted proteins | sample WorMetilPIANOSA1_FD_61187 | JGI IMG/M metagenome (GOLD analysis project Ga0049107, IMG submission 61187) | Marine gutless worms symbiont microbial communities from Max Planck institute for Marine Microbiology, Germany - Olavius ilvae PIANOSA.1 | ecosystem: Host-associated > Annelida > Digestive...
AGAGGCAGGTACGGTGTAATTTGCAGGTAACACTGTGTGATCCGTACCTGAGCGCCTTGAGTGTAAGGTACTTCAATAAAGGCGCTATATAAATCCGCTTCCTTTACCTTTTACCTTTTAAAAAGAATGTTGGCATGTTGCTGGTGGTAATTTACTGGAGCTTTGCGCATCACAGAGTTTCAGTTGTCAGTCACCGACGTCACCTCCATCATCTCACGCTGCAACAAACAGGCTGGTCTGACATTCTGGTGCCGGCCTAACTAGGTTGTCCTGGTAACTGGCCGCTAAAACGAGATGTTAATGTTATACGTCGTTGTATATGCGCCAAAGTTTAATGAGCGCGTTGGTTGAATTACGGTGTGCCAAACGCGGCCCATCTTGCATGTTTCCGCACATTCCACATTCATCACGCGCGTCAGATTCTGTAACCTACACACTGTCTTTTAGCGCATTGTCTATACAGCATACTGTTTATAGCATCGCGGAGGAAAAACTCTGCCGTGATTGCCCATTTTTCCGGTTGCATAGCCCTTGTTTATTACACAAAACGGCGCCAAACTGAGTGCAGGCAAGCTCATCGGCATCATCATCTGCAGCAGTCGGGACGGCGGGCGAGCATTATGCGTGCCGATGAAAGCGCAATTGCGCCTGATGGCGTTCTGGCGTCGACAACCAAGAAACTGCGGGTTTCGCCTGCCACGGAACGCGCAACGTGTTGTACGAGAGTGGATCAGAGAGAAGTTGCATGGCCGGCCGACCGACCGACCGCCCCGGTGGCGCACTGGCCGAGGTCACGCGGTTTACAGTCGTGATCGGGTGGAATGTTCGGCAGCGGGCGGACAGGACTTGGTCGCCTGGCGTGCGCGCTCGCATGCCGATGCACGCAGACGCTGCCGACGGACGCACATCACCTGGATAAAATAAATGACGTAGCTGAGAGCTAAATAGGAATGAATAAAGTACGCCCTTCTTCTTCTTCGAGCTGCCGCACTGCCTCCGCCAGAAAGTCAACCGGAATAGTTCGCTTCCACTTCGTATAGGCCTACTCGCACATCATTTCTGAAAGTTTGGTGGAAAATGTCAAAGAAACAACAGACGAGGCGCGTAATGCACGAAGTATTACCACCCCGATCACTGTAATTACTGGCGTAATTGGTGTGCTAAAGTGTCACTACATTAACTATTGAAATCCCGTCTCACTGTGAGTATATGCATGTGTGCCTAAGCACGTGTTCAGTTTTGCATATCTGTATTTATGCATGTTGTTTGTTTGTTTGTTTTTTAAATTCTTTTTGTCGCTATCTCAAGCAGTTCTCATTCGTTCGGACACGGATAAAACAAACACTTGGAAGACGACATTTCTACAAATGCGGACCTGTGCTTCTATATTTTTTGTACTCAATTCGGACTTAATAATAATAATAATAATAATATAAGGAACCACACGGTTTAGTGCGGTCAGATGGCAAACGGCCGGACGGCCTCACACTGGTTCCTTGGAAGGGAGTCGCTTAGTCCACTCAATGAGACGGCTTGTCATTTTTGAATGATCTCGGGAGAAGGATCTCCGCCCAGTCAGGTGACGAGAGAGAGAGAGAGAGTGCCTTCCTGTCTGTTCCAAAGGTTATCTGTTGGCATTCAGCGATTCAACGCTATCTTGCTCCACGACATTTTTGAGTCGGCAGACCACCTGGGCTAACGGTCATTCCGGCGTTTACATTTTGTTAACTAATTTCTTGTTTCCTCGCCCTCGGTATCGGAGATAATAATAATAATACCGGGTGCTGGTGCTGATGTCATCACGACAAAGCAGTTGCGAGGGTTATGTCGCTCCAACAGTTTTCCTACTATCTTATTCTTTCAAATATTTGGAATCAAAGCCAGCCGTCCGAGTGAATAAAGGTGTTCAATAAAATTATACATCGTGGTCCACAAAAACGCGGCCGTAAACTTTGTGCAATAATTTCGGCTAATGTTGACCTATTTCGGTAATTCTTTTGCATCAGATTGACCGAAAATGAATTGTGCACCTCACAGTACCAGAATATGTCACCTCACCCATGCGTGTGAAAGCACATTACCACGCAAAATCAGAAAACAAAGCTTCTCACACAAGCACCGGAATTTTCACACAAAAGCATTAGAAATACTGACATAAAATTTTCATGAGGAGTTCGTAGGCCTAGACGATGTTGAAAATGTCCGCCTTCGACGCCGACAAAGGATAACAGACAACATCACCAGTGATGAGTGAGTGGCGTCATTCGCAGCGCGCTGTTACACTCCACATTTCGAAGGGCGATCCCGTTGTATCTCGTCGACGTTGTGCATGGACTCCGGTCTAATACACACGCTGCTGCCGCATGATTAACCACCTGGCGAGATGGATGAGGTCCGGCGAGTTCGGTGGCCGCGTATCCGCAGCAATAAACTCCGGAATGCTGCGACTCGGTGTATAGCTCGATCGTGTCCCGCGCACGATGCGCTGGGGGGGGGCGTCCTGTTGGATCGACTGAACACATTTCCAGAAACACGCAGTCGTGTGTGTGTGTGTGTTGCCGGCAGAAGTTTTTTGCAGCAGAACGTCCCTGCACTACACTGTCAGTTTCTTTTTGCTGCCGGTCCGCAAATGTCAGTGCAGAACATTCACGTTCTGCAGATTCCAGCAAGCATTATCGGTCACTGACTAAAGGTGCGCAACAGACTCACTGAGATCTTCATCGGGCCACGCAATTACGGTCATTCTGCATATCTGATGGTGAAGCGACATCAATTAATGTTTCCGTCGGTGACATGGAAATTCCGTCGTTCTTTGCTCTGGCTCCGCCCTCGTTAGAAACTTCCGGATTTTTTCTGCACGGCACGGCAGAGTCCGCTGCTCACATGTCTATGCGTTAGCCACCGAGATCGTGCATCTCCGTTGTATATGACTGGAGTTATGCTGTATTGCAGTGCTTTTTCTATGCCTGGATACGCCGTTGAACCCAGTTTTCTGGCGATATCTCTACCGTTTTGGTCTGATTTGAAAAAAAATATAATTTCATCGTTGAATTCAGCAAATTTTTCTTCGTCGGACAGGATGGATGAAATGAATTTCTGGAACCCGAAAAAAAATTCGGGTTTAATTTGGGGTTCTTGATTATATATTTGATATGTTGAAACCGCCAAAAGGCACCCTTCAGAATGTACACTTTCCATTGGTATCATTGGTTTGCAGTAAAACTTTTCTCTGCTGCTCTGGCTTCGCCCTCGTTAGAAACTTCCGGAATTTTTCTGCACAGCAGAGTCCGCTATCATGCGTTTTCCACAGAGATTGCGCAGATCCGTTATACATAACTGGAGTTATGGTGCATAAATTCCGTCGTACTTTTCGTATGCTTGGATACGCCATTGGTCCCAGTTTTCTGGCGATATTTCCGTCATTTTGGTCAGATTTGAAAAATAATTTCACAATATTGAATTCGTTAAATTTTCTACGTCGGATAGGATGGATGGAACGAATTTTCATAACTCCCAATTTTTCGGCTTTGGGGTTCCCCCATTTGGGGTTGTTGACATCTGTTGGGTTGAGACCCAAAAGGCACCCATTCGGAGTATACGATATGCATCTGTACTATACTGGTTTGCACGAAAACTATTCCTCTAGACTGTGCGCAGGATAGCGGAAATTCCGCCGCTTTTTGTTCTGGCTCTGTTGGACCATGTTGGAAACTTCCCGAAAGTTTGGTTTGACGACAGTACAGTCCGCTACGCAGACATTTATGGGTTTGCCGCTGACAGTGCGGAGGTCCGTTGTAGCCTAATATATAGCGGGAGTTATGACACATTTCAGGTATTACAAACGACGAAGTCCTTGTCGTTTGGCCTGGAGCCGCCTGCGCACCGTGCTTTTACTGGCTTCGTCAGCTGAAGAGAGTCCGACGCTCATTGGATGACGAGTCGATGAAAACTCTTGTGCATGCTTTCATGACATCACGTGTGGACTACTGCAACGCAGTCCTTGTTGAAGCAGCGAAGAGTGTCTCTGATAAACTACAACGTGTTCTGAACGCAGCTGCACGAATAGTCACTGGCACCAGGAAGTTTGATTCAGGTCTTGCTCAGCTACTGCATGCTGATCCGCATTGGCTGGATGTCTCCTAGCGGGTTTTGTATAAGCTCGCTCTGACTGTCCACCGATGCCTTCAGCATAAGGCGCCGCAGTACCTGTTGAACTATTGCGTTTCAGTCTCTGAGGTTGCCAATCGACAGCATTTGAGATCCGCCACCCGACATCAGCTTCTACTGGTTCAGCGATGTCGCCGCAGTACACTCGGCTGTCGGGCCTTCTCTGTTGCTGGCCCGACGTTGTGAACTCTTTGGCAGATGAACTGTGAACTTACTCGAATGATAGATTATTAAAAATTTCTTTTTTTTCGCCAGGTATACCAGCGTATACAGCGCATTGGATAGAGGCTTTGCGGTGATGCGCTATATAAATGTACGTTTGACGTCACGTGACGGGATCAAATTGAATCCACAAGTGTATGCCGTGCAACAACAGATATCTGCCAAATTTCATCCAAATCGGTCAACATTTGGGAGAATGACGTCCAAAAAAACCTGTTTTCGGCCTATAATAGACGACGCGGCCATGTCTATCGATGGGGCACGTGCCGTCAATAACGCGCAACGCAGACTTCAAACGGTTTAATATTACGCGCCTCACCGAAAAGCGACAAAGATCAAGGCTTTTAGATCAGTCTACGCGATACGTGGAACGAGGTCAAAAGTGGTCGAAAAAAGAAGCAAACAGCGCCACACGACCGCTGTAGATAAAACACACACACACACGCGCCCATGCCAACGTTAAGCATCTTTTGTTCGCTGCCAAAACAAGCAACGGACCGAGACTGCAGTGCACGAAGCTCGGAACGAAGAAGTTGACGGCAGCTGCGGGCGCGCGGCCGGCGACGTTACAAACAGCCGCCACTCGCCGCTGATTGCTGCCGGCTTTCAGATAGGCGCCGACCGGCCAGGTGCCCCGGCCGGCGGCCGTCTGGACAGCCGGCCGAGGCGGCTAAAGATACCGCTCTGAGTAGGGGTGGCGGGGCGGGCAGCAACAGTCGGGGTTGGTCGGGGAGGCACAGCGTTTGCAGCAAACATCGAGCGGCGGCGGCGGCGGCGTGTGGTTCAACGTAGGAAAGAACGGCCGACCGACTGGGCAGTGGGCGGCAGGATGTGTAGGCCTCACGTCGTTGCCAATAGTGACCGCTGCAGTGGCGGACACGCGATGAGTGATGACGTATCGGGCGCCGCTTTTGCACTCTCGGCAGGCAATTCGTCGTGTAAATGTTGCCATAGCGGCGGGCAGAAGCTGAAACACCGTCCGCTGCCATTTCACGTGTGCACGAGTCGGATAAAAACAATGGCTCCTGTGATTTAGTTATCGCCAACAACCGACGGATAATGCAATCGGTTCGTCTCTGTGCGGTGACTGTCGGGTCGTACCAGACAATGGAGACGTTTACCGAGTTCATAAATGGAGGACAGTCCCGGGCTTGGTAGTGTCCCAGAAGTAGACGATAGCGAAAAAAAAAGATAATTCTGGCATCCGTTGATAAAACGTGTGTTTGCAGGCACTCTCCCAGACTACGAAAGTACTGAAAAATTCGAGAATAATGCTGTGCTGTCTGTCATCTGGTGATGAAATAGCTATTTTCGAAGTGTGCGAGTCCAATGATCGTCCTAGGTGCTATGTGTAATAGGATGACTCAAAAAGTTGTGGACGGCTTTGAAAGAAATGTTCAGGGTCGACGTGACTTAATTTTGAGGATTCAGGCTACGTTGAAGGTTTCGTTGGGCCGAATTTTTGATCCGTACATTGACTGACCCCATATCTCAACGTAATATGAGGATATTGTGTTATGCACATCGATACAGGATATAGCGCGACAAACCATCACGAAGAGGGGAAAGTTTTTATGGGGTCCACCGAACCCTCACCCAAAGGGTCATACCCAGTGGCGGATCCAGGATTTACAAACGGGGGCAAGGACTAGGCGCCGCAGGCGCCGAGGGGAGTGGGGTATGGGGAGGGGTATCCCCTCCACACCGGGGGAGGGTTCTGGGGAGGCGGCAATGCACCCTCCCCAGAATTTTTTTCGATTTTGGATTTCAAGATGGCGACCTTTGGCTGCATTCTGGGCACTATTTTTACAGTTAAGCTATTTTGTTTAAATGCAGAAACGTCGTCTCGCGGGTAATAAGTACTGCAAAACCAGCGTACTACAAAGCAAATATAACTGGTGGCTGTGTAGCACATAGCTATACAATAAACTAAAAAAATTGCCGCATATTAAGAAAGTGTGTCTTTGATAACTTCCATAACGGTGACTAGTTGTCGTGCAGCAGACCAGACGGACGGTTGGAGAGGCGACGGGGGGGGGGGATGGCTCCCTACCCCCTTAAATCCGCCACTGGTCATACCGAAGGGAGATATTTTTCTCTTCGGCTGTATGAGCGTTCACAGCGTTTGACGTAGAGTTGCCAAATTTGACACGTTAATCCATCCAAAGGACGGATGGCACGCGCACACAACGCCAATAATTGATGTAATTTAAAATGGAAACGCTGCGTTGAGGTAGACCTAGCCCCAACCTTAATCCTAACCTTACCTTTCACTCGTGGGCGGTATATTAGTGTAGTGTAGAACACGTAGTTCGTATGGAAGGCCGTTGTGGACGTACTCGCGCAGACTACAACGCGTTATTCCACAACGGCCTTCCATACCGCTCAGCACGTTGAGCTGGTGCGTGTGTTTTTTTCGGTCCAGCCTGCCACGGCCAAACTGCATTTACTGACCCGTATATATACGACACGGCGGCTATGCCTATATGCGCTTCTTTTGTTTTGTACTGCCGCAAAGACGCTTTGTTTGGACTGCGTCGCATCCGTATAATCTCCCATGTAATCAGTTCGCCGAAAAAAAGCGCTCGCGCATATTACTGCGCACTGCGCGAAGATTGGTGCATCGGCAACCATCTCTGGAATTTAAAGCAGCCGCAGCGTAACTGTTAGCTAACGGCATGGTTGCTCATAAAAAATCACAGCGGTAACAATTGCACACCGGCAAGATTGTGTGCTGCACCAAGTACCACTGCGTGACTGCTGTCAGAATCAAGCCGCTACAATATGCCCCCGCCCCTTGCAAGTGGTGACGGAGCCGAGTATTACTAGGTTTCGTGTAAAAAATATGTGTTAATATACAACAAATTTCGACATTCTACCGGTGTTCAATTTTAATATCATAACAAATGCCGTTTTCACCTCAGAAATAAAATTATTACAATTACGAAAGACGCGTTTTATCTATGAGAAACTTTATTACCGGCAGGACTGCCGCGAAGCGGCATCTGCCGGTATTGTTTACTCAGAGGCCAAAAATCAGCATTTTCGCCCAGCAGGGGCGACTCGTTGCACCGATTCACGTCAAATTTGGCAAGACCGACGGGCATGTAAGTCCGCTTGACCGTGCAAAATTTCACGCCAATCGGTGCCCGGAGGTGGGAACACGGACCCCAAAATGGCAAAATTTCCACTTTTTGGTTAAAAGTCGCCCCGCAGGGGCGTACGTTTTGACCGATTTCTACCAGTGATGTAGTCCTCGAGACCAGGGTCTTGGTCTCGAGGCGCCTCGAGGACAAAAATGAAGGTCTTGGTCTTGAACATTTGGTCTTGAACATTTGTTTGTCTGTCTGTCTGCCTGTCACGCTCCAGTCTGCCGGCGCGCTGTTTGTCTGAGGTGACATAGTTTGAACAAGTATTGTGTCATGGTTTTTGGGTCGATTCTGATGCTGTTTGCATTGTTCCTTTTCAGACTGAATTGCCCTTTCAGAGTGGCTAGAGAGTTCGGATTTCCGTCCCCAGGTGGTGCCACAATTTTCGCCAAATTGCAGACGAAAATTGCGGAAAGTCCAAAAATCGGCGGATAAGTTTGTGCGCACCACTTCGTATATATAGCTGTGGGATTTGAATAATATTCCACGGCAGTTGTTTAGGGCCGAGAACGTAGATGTGCACTTATATAAAAAAATTTCCACATGTCGCTATATAGCGCTGAGAGCAATGTCAAAGTTAGTATAGGTAGTCCAATAATGTCTCGGAAGGAACAAGTTTGTGCGCATCAAAAGTCATACAGTAAGTAAATTTTCCAAAACATCTTTAGGCTGTTATGCACGTGCGAGACAGTAGTTGTGCACCTATATTGCGGTTTTTCTCTGCGGTGTCAGCCTACTTCTGAACCGCAATTTTTCATCAATTTCGTAGCAATTTGGGGAAGGATAGCGTCGGCATGGATCGATTTGGACCCCGTTTCCGACGTCTGTTTGGGGACTAAATGTACTTTACAAAACATTAAAGGTTTCGGAGTTATGTCGATAGGTGGCGCCACAAGAATCGAAAATTTGCGGTGGAAATCTTCCAAAACGTAAAACCCGACCGTGGAGTTTGTGCCAAATACATCGTATGGTTTGGGATAGTACTTCACTCACACATTATGACATGTATTATACGGGTGACTATATCCTGCCGGTATGCATTGTCCCGCTTGGGATAGTGATTTTGGTTTGTAGCTACACCATCGTTCACTTTAATCGCCGCAACAGAGATGAGGGACTGTTAGTGATAACTGGCTGCCAAGTATACAAGCTGTGCGGGAAGCCGCCACACTATGCCCCGCGCCAAGGTCGACAGGCAGCGGCTCGCTCTGGACGGTAGCGTAGAATATGTTGTCGTCCATATAAATTAAGTAGTTACTTGAGCAGGCAACCAAAGCGGCCTGGTGTCCTTGACCTTTGACCTTTTGACCTTGAAAGTGGTGTCCGAGTCACGTGTGACTGTGATATGGGCTACTTCTGTGCTAATTTTAGTCTTCCTATAATCTTCCTATAGCCTCTGTTCTCGACTTAGGTCCGATGTACGCGATAAGACAGACAGACAGACAGACAGACAGACGTCAGACGTCAGAAGCCAGAGAGCATCATCGCTTAATGCTCCCGCCTATTTGGGTTGGGGCATAATAAATATCGTAATTCATAGATGTGTAGTAAATAATACGCCAGAAACAGTGCAAAACCTGGACAGACCGCTAGCAGGAAACCGTCAACCTTCTGACACTGACGGTTGACGACTCGAACGATTCATTCCTGCGTTTCCGGCGGTTCTGATTTCAATATATATTAATCGTAGCTTGCATATGGCATTAACGAAACTATCCATAATTGATACTTATCCAGAATCTCTGTGACCTTGGCTTGCCTGAATATTAAATCAGCACAACAGAAAATTAGAAAAGAAGCACCAGTCCTGCAGACCGCACACCTCCGCCAGTGCCCCTGAACCCGCTTTACGTATATATTATATTCAGCGCTGCCCGTGTACCGCAATAGTAAAATTCTTTTAAAGAATTCCTGCATCCGCAGCATCATCAGGATCACCACCGAAATCTATTTACTGTTGCTATCAGTCACACGTTGCACCTCCAGAAAAACTTTCATCAACAAGTAGTCAACAACTTTTACGAGTTATCCTGCCAACTAACAAACACGCAAAGCAAAACATAACCTGCTTTGCGGAGGTAAAAGACGTCTTTTTTCGGCGAACGGCGGACGCAAAAAGTCGGCAGCGGCGAGGCGGAATACACAAAGACTAGGTCGACGCTTGATTATTATGCCCTCGCCCCTATAATAGGCGGGGCATCAAGCGATGATGCTGTCTGACGTCTGTTTGTCTGTTGCGCATATCGGGCCTAAGTCGAGAACAGAGAGGCCTAGGAAGACAAAAATTGGCATAGAGGTAGCCCACGTCACACGTGACAGGGACACCACTTTCAAGGTCAAAAGGCCACAGGTCAAGGTCACCAGACAGCTTTACTCATCGCGGCGTTAACGCGTCAGGCAGCTGCAGCGGTGAGCGTGGGAACGTATTGGCCGTGGGAACCTACCGCTACGTTGCGGTCTGCACTTTGCAGGCGCGGCGGTTGGCTCGTCGGCGCGCTTCGGCGCCCACAGAGGGAGGAGAGTGGCGGAGGCATATTGTGGCGGCCGCCCACCTACAGCTTGTTTCCGCTGTACGAATGACGGCGAGCGGGCGCGGGTAATCGTTGACCGTCCTGTGTGGAGAGACTCGTCTATACGCAATGGCGCCACCGTATCTTATCGCCAACAAGCGGCGTGTCGCCCGCCAGCAAGTGCCCCGCCGTGCGTTATGGCGAATCCAACTTCTTTGTTATGTCAACCCTCCCTCGCTCTCTCTTCGCAACAAAAACTCGACAAAGCTAGAGGTGGGCAAATTCCACTGATTACGCCGAACTGCTGAAACGCATACATAAATGCATCAGTCGGAGACACGCCAACTCGATTGGCGGCTTGCTCGGTTAATCGAAAGAACGACAATCTTCAGAAGCTGAGCGAAGATATCGGTTTGAAAATAATCACTTACCTCAACGAGCAGCTGCAGTGCTTCGACATAGTGCTGCTCCGTAGTGTAAAACTCGTGCATGATCAAATCTCGCGTTTCCTGTACGGCACAATCATGTACTTATCACAAAACTTCATGTAGCAGGCAGCAGTTATACTTGGGTTAAACAGTACGATACACTTAAACACTAAACGTTTTCCTTATTATGCCCCCGCCCCTAATAGGCGGGGCATTAAGCGATGCTTTTGTCTGACGGCTGACGTCTGTCTGACGTCTGTCTGTCTGTCGCGTACATCGGGCCTAACTTGAGAACAGAGAGGCCTAGGAAGACTACACATAGCACAGAGGTAGCCCACGTCACATGTGACTCGGACACCATTTTCAAGGTCAAACGGTCAAAGGTCAAGGTCATCAACCCGCTTTGGTTGGTTGTACTGGCAGGCCAACATGGACATACAGTAATGGTGACCTATTCATATGCGTACATGGCGTATATCGTGTCACCGCTTGCAGGCCTGCAGGGCGGGCATATCGTGGCGGCCGCCCGCCTACAGCTTATTACACACACAAGATAGAATCTCGTCTTTTTCTGAAACACAATAGACAGACGTGCATATCTAACCACATTGTCCATACTCATTTATATACGAGAAGGCGTACTGTCATTTGTCTGCTAAATGAATGTGTTACGTTATGTTAAGTTTAAAGACTGACAAGCAGCGTTTACAGTGTGACCTTGTCGCCTGCTGGTCCGTCAAACAAGCTGACAGTGGAACCGGAGAGAACAGGTTCAAGTGATGGTATGTAGGTATCCTTGTCGTGCAGCAGTCGACCGCTGGAGGCGTTACACAGTTCGGGAACGGACGCACTAGCACTGACTACGCCCGTCCGTGGAACGACATCCGGTGCGTCGGGTGCGCCAGGACTCCGCTGACGCGCGATGACCAGCAACTGCGGATGCTGGGCGTGCTTGGACCGCTCCGATGCGACCGATCCGCCGCTACCGCTAACTGCACCGTTACCGGCGCTGCTGTGACTGCGAGACAACGACGATTTCTTGCCGTGTGGTATCGTCAACGACGAAGCGGAAGCAGCCGTTGAGAGTTCCGACTGACTGCCGTCACCGTCGCCGTTCTTCGCCTGCAGTCTGCCGCTCGCCGGACTGCCGCGGTCCTTCGAGAAGACTTTACGCACGAGACTGGACGCGGACGACGACGATTCCGCGGCAGCTGTGGTCGGTGTTGTTAGCGGCGAAGGAGGTGCCCGCGGTCGCTTTTTGTTCGACTTGGGTCGCGGTGGCTTGATGCTTGTCGGCGGAAGTTCTTCGAACGAGTCGTCGCTTTTTAACACGACGCGCACTGCCACGTCCTGCATCGCTGACGACGGCGACAACCGGGCGCTGTTGTCACCGGCGGTCGACGCCGCCAGGATGTGGTGGTCCGACCTGACCGTCGTCTCCACACCATCGTTGCCTCCAGCGCCGACTCCACCACGGTCCGACAAGTCGGATGCTGACGCCGAGTCGGTAGTAAATGTAAAATGCGTCGTCGACGACTCTCGTCGATCTTCCTTGTCGTCGTCCAGCAGAACGGGTGAGCTCTGAGCGTGCATCGTCCCGCTGACGATGGACGGAATGTCGACCACGGCGGAACCGTCTCCATTCTTCTCTCCGCGAGTTGGATCGCTTCTCGACTTCTGCTTTTGCGTTTTGCTGTTCTTCCGAACCAGCTGATCGGCTGACGACGACGTATCTGTAGTTGCTGTCGTCGACGAATCCGCGTTTCCGTCACCGCCGAAGTAAGACAACGACGCGGAGTCTTCGCTGGGACAGATGTGACTGTCACCGGAGGAGACGCTGACCTGCGAATCGAGATACTGCGTCTGTTTGGCGGGGTCGGAAACGTCACGCAACGCGCCCAGGCCGTTACTGTCGACAGAGCCCGGCTCGCGGGTGACGCTGCGTTCTCGCAGTGGCGGATGCGTCAGGAAACGGCCGCTGCCGTTCATCTTCGGCGTTGCGGTGACACCGGACAGGACATCACCACCGCTAATCGTTCCAGACGACGTCGCCGACGTCTCGTTGATTGGGCCGCTGTGTTCTGCCGAACGCTGATGACGTCCCCCAACAGATCCGGGCAACAACTGCGTATCGCGATACTGCCGCAGGTTAGGCGGTAAGGCGCTGCGGTTCGCGCTGGTGCCGCCGCCCCCAGCCGTTGTCACTAACGTATACGTGTCCTTGAAGCTAGGTTCGTCTATGTCGACCGCGCCGACCCCTTCGTCGTCCGTTTCCACGCCGCCGCGATCCGTCGATCCGCCGGAATTTGTCGTCGTCGACGTCGTGGCGACGCGGTTGCCGACCAGCGGCGAAAAGCGAGCGGCAGTCGTCGGCGGTTGTGGCGGTAGTTGGCTCACAGACGTCATCGCCTTCGGTCGCAGCGACTGCAGCTTCAACGAACGCATTTTGGACGAGTCGCTCTCCGATCGAAACAGTCCCGTGCCAGCGCGGGGACCCGTCCTCGCTGCTCGTTTCGCGTCGCCAGATTTTGTCGACTTCGCGTCCAGTCGCGCGTCCAAACGATCTCCATGAGACATTTCCGTCACATCTTGCCAACCGCCGCTCGTTCCACAAACCGGAAACTGCTCCGTAAGCCGTTGGTCGGTGGTCGTCGTGCGCACATCGCCGTCCTGCTGAGTTGGAATGTTGTGATGGTTGTCCGTTTTCGTCGCGGAAGCCGCCCCGAAATCGGCTCTGCTACCGACGCAGCTGTCGTTGTGATGTTTCGTTTCGGCGGAGTCGCATTCTGTAGGAGACGCCAGTACCGGAGAGCGTAAATGCTGATAGCGCGAAGCGGCAGAGACAACCGGCGACGAAGCCGTCGACCGGAAGTCGATGTCCGCCGTCGGGGAAGCGGCCGGCGCCGACTTCGGGTCGACGACAGGCCGCGCGGGACGCGACTTTCGGCTGTATTTGCGCACGAAGTCGGTGCGTCCGAGCTCCGATAGAGCGCCTGCGAGGTCGTCGACGCCGGCGCTGTTCGTCGCGGCGTCGCCTCCGGGCGGCTGCTCGATCGACTGCGATCTGGCGGACAGCGCCATGGGAGGCCGCGGACGAGGGCGGACCGCCGTCGTCGGCGTTAACGTCCGCGAATGCGGAGAACCGGCGCCGACGTGGTGGAAAGTCTGCGGTTCGGCTTCCATCGTCACAACGCAGCGTCGTCGTCGTCGTCGTCGACGATCGGTTTACCCATTGCCGGAATCGCCTAAATAAATACAACGATCGTTGACGACATGCAACATCACGATATATCGAAGTAACAACGGTGAATCGCCTATATTTGTCTGTTTTCGTTCTACGCTACATCGCCAAAACTGCCGCGGTAGTCAAGTTTTCCTACAACTGCACGCATGCCTAACGTTCGCTACACATCGCTGTCAGCTGCGCTGCTGCCTGTTGCCGACATCTCACGGATAGTTGGCGGCTGGCTGAAAATAATTGTCCGTCATGTAATTTTAACCTCATACGTTGGTGTAGTCTCGACAAAATTATCAAGGGAAATATAGCTCCTATGCCTCGTGTTTTGCATAACCTGTATTTTGAGGTCATCAATATGGCCTCTTGTTTTCTTATACCATTGTATCTTATTAGTTTATTTCCAGGTTCTTCGTAATACGCTGTTGCCACTTGCATCCTGTATATCTAAAAAAAATTCTTCCGGTCGGCTACGAAATCACTCTGTCCTTCACGATTCGTTGTTTCAGCTAAATAGCACACACAACTTTATTTCACCAAACTACTAGTACAGAAACAGAAAGAGAAAAGAAAAAACTTAACTAAGTAACAATATAGTACAAATGGCATAACATAACGAGTACATGCAGTTATCGCAGATTACCCAGACGTGCAAACACTTGGCATAAGGAGTTTTCAGATACGCTGTATTTTGCTAAGAATTTTCTCTTTCTTGCGTCAATCACGTCATTCACTGTTGACACATTAAACTCTCTCATACATTCTTC
>Ga0049107_10000271_pt1 | contig 14471 bp, 7 predicted proteins | sample WorMetilPIANOSA1_FD_61187 | JGI IMG/M metagenome (GOLD analysis project Ga0049107, IMG submission 61187) | Marine gutless worms symbiont microbial communities from Max Planck institute for Marine Microbiology, Germany - Olavius ilvae PIANOSA.1 | ecosystem: Host-associated > Annelida > Digestive...
GGCCAACATGGACATACAGTAATGGTGACCTATCCATATGCGTACATGACGTATATCGTGTCACCACTTGCAGGCCTGGGCGGGGGCATATCGTGGCGGCCGCCCGCCTACAGCTTGTTTATTTAGGCTGCGGTGCCTACAGTCGTACCGAATGTCGTCGAACGGTCGTAGCGCGGTCTAATCGCTGTCGAATCGCAGTTATAATCACCGCCTAAACAGAGCAAGTAGAGCAAGTGTCCGAATCTTGCAAGTATTGTTTTGGGGATTTGGAATACAGGTATAGAGACGGGGGTTGGGAGGGAGTGATTCAGGCATTTAAAACGAGCCAGGCTACAACACTAACAACCGCAGAGGAACAGGCAGGAGAGCAAATGTGAATAACCTACACAAATGTGGTGCCAGGTATTGCCTATAGTATTATATACGATATATAGCGCAACATCTGTACGTCTGCTGGTTTGTATGGATATGTTTTTTTTCACTCAGTGCGTTCAAACCGTTTGAGGCAGGCAGTTACCAACTTCGAAACAATAACGAATCACGAGGAGAGGGAGGTTTTGTTACGTCGATTAGATACATAAGTTATTTTAATGTTTGCTCAAAAACTGAAAGAAATCAGCTTTCTCTATAGCATGAAGACAGAAAAACGACAAGAATGAAACTTAAATAAAAACAAAAAAAAACATCGAGGAGAAGAACCGGTTCAAATAGATTGCGTGAAAGGTAACCGAAGATTAATGCGTTCAGCCGGTACCTCTCCTAGTCAGGGATCAGACCAAAACTATGCACATTATGTAACTTTCCTGTTTCCTGAATGCCCTACATGCAGCACTGTCCCATTATCCCATTACAACGTTAACATTGCCCTTGAAGGTCCACTGCGTATCCAACAAGCTGCGCGGGAGGCCGCCACAAATGCCCCGCCCCTGCAAGTTTACATTTGACCTTTTGACCTTGAAAATCCGAGTCACGTGTGACATGGGCTACCTTTGTGCCAATTTTAGTCTTCCTAGGCCTCCCTATTTTTGACTTAGGCCCGATGTACGCGACAGACAGACGTCAGACGTCAGACAGACAGATGTCAGACGCACATCATCGCTTAATGCCCCCTACCATAGGGCCGGGGGGGGTAAAAATTAGTCGCTGTTTAAGCAGCTGTTGGCTAGAGATAGGTCATTGACGAACCTGTTGACTCTACCAAAATGTTTTGCGAAATTGCTTGAAATTACAAATCCAGTTACTGCAAGTACGCAGCCGACAACATTCTTCTGATACTGTCTTCTGACACTGTAATTGGCAATGCGTGTCATCACATTTTCACGGCATCGATCATTCCCAATCCGAGGAGAGGGCTGCGGCTGCAGGAGTCGTAGAACTGCAGGGCAGCACACAGCGGGCACTTTGCTATCATACCGAATAAACATTGCATGATCTGCGGCATCGCTAGAGACTCATTGTGTTGCTGACTGGAGTGCTTGGTCGCATGGACTGTTTTTGTACCAGTGCGTTTTCCGCTTGTATTGGCGATCCACTCAGGACATTAAAAATTAACCAGAATGTCAACAACAGAGCGCATACCTCAAATAAGAGCAGAGCAACCCACATTTGGGAGGAGACGGCATGAGATGGGGAAGGGAGATATCCACAGTACAGCCGAAAATATTCGTTTCTGGTATTTTCTGGTTTAGCTGAAAGCAGCAGTAAAGTTTCTGCAAGCCAGCCATTAGGTCTAATAAAATTAGGCTTGGCGTTTAAGTAAAGTACATGTACGAAATACTGCGAATGTACAATATACCAACATGCAGTAGTATTACAGTAAGTAAGTTCGGCAGTTCATACATTAAAATTTCTCAGCATTCGAAGGAACCAGAAGTTAAAAATGACTGCGAAAATTGGTTTGCTTGCAGGCTGAACAAACAGTAGGAGTTTCAAATCTTGAATTCGCTGCAAGCATTACATTACATTACATTTTTAACGTGGCCTAAGTAGCAATTAACTTCAAGGACCACGATGGCGACAAAAAAACCCCATAGCAAACTGGAAAATAACGTCCGGATATGATTGCCGAAATAAGTGTGTTTTTAATTTCTTTCTGAATGCTGACAGAGATGAGGCCGATATAATGTCACTAGGGAGACTGTGTCGGTGTCGATGTTAGCAGGACAGCTGTCAGAAACAGATCGCGCGTTAGCATTCGTGTCACAAAAAATTGGGCCTGGGCAAAATCTTCCTCACATCTAGTTTGATCACCAAGCAAATTTGGTTGCTGCTTCTCATACTGTGCGCGCGCATGTGTATAGGATGTCCCAAAATATTGAGGACGCTTGGACCCCGCCACCTTGGGATGGGGCGTGGCTGACCCACTAGATATACGCCCCTCACATACGTCACCTTGCCAAATGTAGTGGTTCTAAGTTAAACGATATGAATGTAATTACAGAGATCCGCCAGAAAAATTCGACCGCTCACGTTCCGCCTTTCAAGGTCACTCAAGGTCATCGGAACCGACAGAGATCGATCGGATACCTGTGACTCCCTATGAGTGATCCGTGGTAATTATGGGCCTAGCCGGTACAGTTTCCGAGATAAAGAGCAATAATTGCAAATTTTTCTTATCCCATGTATCTAACGCCCTCCATTAAGGGGCTTCCAGCGCCAGATATTTGATGTATCCTGGTGGGCTCATGTCTCAAATGCAGAGGTGCTTCAGCGATCTGGTTTGTCACCCATTGGTGACATCTTACGTCATCGACGCTTATCTCTGGCCGTGTTGCACGCCTGGACCCGAGTACCAGCACATGATGCTCTGCGTCTGATGGTAGATACCTACGAAGGCAGAAAGCTAATGGCCAGCTGGAGAAGACCGCCGGGTCGCCCTCGCATCGTCTGGCTGAACAAGGTTCAGGAGGATGCCAACGCTCTACTGCTATCTACGCTGTGGAGATGTGAGATCGCGAGGGGTCATGGAGCGGCACAACGATTCACTCGGACTACGCGACGACGACGACGACGATGATGATGATGACGACGATGAAGGATATAAGACTTGTGTCAAAAACGGAGGGTAAACCTAATTTTTCGAGGCACCTACAGGCTGTCCGGAACCGGGATTGATGAGCGTTTGAAAATCATCGACGTAGGGTGTAATCTGAAACAGTTTGATGTAGAGGCCGACCGAATATGCATTTTTCATTTTCGTCCGTAAACGAAAATGGCGACGAAATTTTCGGCCGAAAAACGAAAATGAAGGTCACCTGTGCCTATATCACAGACATTAGTTACGGTTCAGTTGCGAACATAACATTTTCGGCCCAACGCAAATGATATTTTTGGAACGAAAACGAAAAATAATCGAAAACGAAAAAATGAAAATTCATTTTCGGCCAAAAACGAAAAAGCCGAAAATTACCAAACAGCCCATTTTCGGCATCGAAAACGAAAACGAATATGGGTCGGCTTCTGGTTTGATGGCTTGACCTGACTGACCCTGACCCCTCAGATTTGACGACATCTACGCCACTGGTCAGACGGACGTATTTGCTAAAAACAATACTGCGCTCTGCGTTCATTGCATGCCGATGCACGATAAAAAAAATTATACATGTAGGTTTCAGGTGTGGACGTAATAAGAAAAGTGAAAAATATTCATTTCGACTTCATTGCCGCCGTTGTCAGCAAAATGTTGAAGTTCAATTTCGTGGCTTTTCAGCTGTGGATGCACGTTTAAAGGCGGTGTAGACTGCCGCCTTCTATGCAGCAGTGGCAGCGGCGACGTGAGAATGCCGGGAATGATTTGCAGTCGATCTACGAGTCTTTGAGGCAGGGAGGAAGAAACTGAGCACCGATAGAGCAGCTGCCTGTCATCAAAAAAGCGCGATGTCCGTGTGACGTAAATCACCGTCGGCCGGTCGTCTCTCGGTACGTCCGGCTGTATCTCTCCGTCTCAGTGTGCGTATGTCTCACCACGGGTCACGTGATTCACGCTACAAAGTTACGCCGTCCGTGATGCGACGATTGACTTGAGATTGGTTATTGATCGATCCGTCACTGCTCCCATTGTGCTGCTGAGACTTACTTCGTGAACAGAACCGACGTGCGGCCGGCCGGCCGGCCTTCCGTCCGCCTGGGTTTGCTCTACGACATTATTGTCAATTTACGTAGTTCCACCGTCTTCTATCTCCGTCATCGCCATCGTGAGCAGCAGCAGCAGCAGCAGCACAAATCGCAGCGACGCACTGTGGCTGACTGCTGTTCTATTGTCGAACGGTTTTACGGCGCACAATGACCTTCCATTACGGCAACAATGTTCGTACAATAAAACATGTTTATCTGCTGGAAACTAAAGCGCGTTACGTTTGATGACGCAGCGCGCCCATACGACATAGCGAGCACCTCCGTTTACGATCTTTTTTTTAGGCTATACATCGCATTGTCTCCTAAAACGAGGCAGACGTCGGGAAACATTTGTCGTTTTAGGAGACTTAATGCTTAGTTTATTGTCTCTGCTGAATGCATTGTGTTTATCACCGACAAACAGCGATCGTATATTTCGTGTTTAGTTTCAGAAAAGTATTTATTATCGAAATTTTAGGATATTTGTAGGCCTACGCGCAATGATTCAAACGTATTATACTGTGGTGTGTAAAATTTTGATGTATGTAATGTAAGGCGAATGTACAGTATCAGGCAAGGCGAGAGGTTGCCGCATTAATTCAGTAATAAAGGACACGGTGATGACAATGTAATTTTAGAAAATGTCATTTTCCGGGGGAATTGGGCTTATGAATATTATATGGAATCGCCTAAGGAATTTAATTATTTTCCTTGATACTGCGTGTGGAATAGAATGGATGGACACGTTCTCAGTCAGATAAGCTATTAGATTATAGGCTACGAGATAATAGTTTTGCGGCAATAGCAAAAAGGATCGTGGCTCACGCAAGATGTATCGTCTACATATCCGGTCAATGTTTTATCATCCAATTAATGTCTCGCTGGAATGAAAAATATGATAACGACGCCATCATTTAGCGCTCACTGCCACAGCGTGTGCAAATGCTGCACTTACTAGTAGCATTATTACAATTCCTAGGCATTTACCATTGCTTGAAACATTCTTAACATTTGCTGTTTTTTTGCTGCTGCTGCTGTTGCTGGTGTTTCAACTTATCAACACATACGGAAGTTTTTGCTCATATCCAAAATATTGACAGTGAGAATTCATTCCAGCAATACCGTCTGCATCATTTTTCCGCCGGATAAAAATGTATAATTTAAGAAAAGCAGGCCGCACGCAAAAAAACTCATTTGGCGAGATAACTAGTCCATTGAATTGGAAAGTATTTCGCAATAATATAATATACGGCGAAACCACATACCGGTACTTTTTTATTCGTTATAATTTTGCAAACGTTCAAGAAGAGCGAAACGGTTTATCGCCAAAATATTCAGGAAATTAAAAACGCAAAAAATGATTTTAGTTATTAATTAAATATTCTCAGTAAATTAGCTCATAATTTGTTATATCGACAAATCGAAATTTCCGGTAGTTCAGTTGATGCGAGTAAGTTTACGTGTCGGGTAGGCCTAAAACACAACAAATTTCTAACAGTGTTAACAGTGTTCACGACGATCTTAAACTTATATGCAGAAAGTAGGCCTATGAAATCAAGTGTGATTCCATATTTCCCTTGAAGTCGATAAATATTCTTTCCAAAACAACTGAATTTGCATCCTACTGTATTATTTTTCATCTGTACGATTCCAAGCACACGGTTATAATGAAACCAGCCGTTCCGAATTTAGCCTAAGTTAACCCAGCAACTGGTCCTACCGACTGCCGTGACGTCAATGTAGTCGACGGTTGCATGGAGCGTGCTGTGCAGCAGCTGGTTTATCGCCAGAAAATTCGAGACCTCGAACAACTGAAAGAGATGTTACACAGCTGTTGGGCCATCATCATTCAAGACTTGCCTGACAGTACAATAACCAATGGTCGAAACTCGAGACGTATTGCAGTGGTCACTCCGATGCACGATCAGCAGAATCAGAAGTACAACAGTCCTAAAACTGTCGCAAAGTTAGAGACTTGTTGTGTTTTACTCGCATCGACTGAACTGTCGAAAAAGACGATTTTCGGTATGCTAACTTTGAGCTAATTTACTAAAATATTTAAGAAATACATGTAATCACATCTACTACGTCTTTAGTTTCTGAAAACCGTTTCATTTTTATCTCGAACGAATGCAGAATTATAATCAGTGAAACCTGCAGTTTTTATTGGGACACGCTCCGTAGGCTTCTGTTGTTGTTGTCGTTTTATTATTGCTGGGTGCAAAATGTTTGAACTTGAATTGCTTAAATCACCGAGTTGTTGCTACCTGCATTGGTGAATGTTCGTCTTCGTCATGTTGTTGAGACTGATAAACTCAATGAATTAATTAATCGTACAGTTTGGATTGGCCGATTGGATTGGATTGGATTGCGCACGTCAACTGAACGGTATATAACTGATGAATCCAGCAGTATCGAAATGGCATGCAATTCAAGTGCAGCGGCGTCCGGACAAATGACCGCTTGACAGGATGTGAATAAAAACTGCGATGGCGTCGGACGCGTCACCTTGTTCACTCGATTAATACGTCAACTGCGGCGGGGACGGCGGCAGCGGCGTCCGACTCCGAGTGCATTAATTGGGTCGTTAATCGTGAGTTTGCCCTGGCAACGCGACTGCTCCGGACTCAGGACCAATTCCGCATCGCTTGCAATGAACGCTTAATCGCTTTCCTATTAACCGACACTCGCCTATGCACAGTTGTATTAGACATGCAGCTATCGTAGACTATATGAGCCATATAAATCTCCGCACATTGCTCTAGCAATTACACGAGAGTTTATATTCACGAAGAACGCTAATCTAATCTAGTCTGACATAAATATGTCTAACTATATAGGAATGTCTATACCGATGTCTGTAGCGAATAGTATCAAACATAAATTGAAAACGCTACTAACAGCATATTAAACCCATGAACGATCTTAGCCACGTTAAACAGTTCTGATTGAACTTTCATTTTGAATCATTGATACAGGCCTACTAGAACTGTTAGGGTTAACAAAAATAAAGTTTGCAACAAGCAAAGTCACAGAATTAACGTTATGTTAACGTTAATTATGTGACCTGATGCAAACTTTATTTTCGTTAACCTTTGCCTCAAAGAAATTGCTGGTATTGATATTTTGAACTAGTTCACTTACCAGCTACTAAACAAAGAACATTTAATTGTAACATTCAAACTGAAATTCAAACTAACTGAAACTTTTTATCGTGTTATCGATTAATTTCTGAACACTTTAATGAAAACCGCGTGACTGGCCGACTCACGGCTGCAAATAAGTTATGCTGCATTGAGCTTGTGCAATTTATTCTGAACCACCATCAATACACCCCTCGCCCCTAGTCGGCTGGGAATCTCAACCCTCTGACCCCTCAGGGACAGTCTGTGGCTCGATAGCACCGTGGTTAGTGCGCTGGATCGACTTGCGATCGTGGGTCCGACTCCCGGCTGCCGCATTGCCGGACAGCTAATAGCTATCCTGGTATTGTATGGTATACTAGGATTTAACGTCCCACTCGACACAGTATAGGTCATTTCGTAGACGGAGCTATCCTGGACAGGTCGTGCAGTCACACAAACGTACCGAACTCCTCCGAACTTATGACTGTATGGCGCTATAGATTTTAGTAACTTTTTTCAACACTCTGAGCCCTCTGCTGCACAAATGACAGTGTCACTTTAGCCACGGCGTAGTCTGCATATCCGGCAGTTGCTGGCGGGACAGCTCTGAAACCTGCATTATATCAACAGATTTCTACTGAATCTGGAAGAGACAGTAACACCGGACTCTCTCTAGCTATGCTCGAACGGATGATCGGAAACTTCATTTTATTGAAATATGCAACAAATCCTGTGTCGGCTGCGTGCGCTGCAAGGTGTCGTGCGATTGACGTCATGATGCTAGAGCCACGACCCGCTGCTTGCTACGACGTAAAGCCAGAACAACATTTGATCTCGTCGATGTAATCGACGTCTTAACTAGATTCTACCTCGCGTCTTATCACATCATGCGTTCTCATCACGCTTTAGGCAGTGGTCACAACTACGATTCGACTCCCATTCGACCGCTCTACGACCATTCGACGACCTACGTTACGTTATCTAAGCTGCTGCACTGCGGCGTAAATAAATAAATAGGTCAGCGTGACTGCGGCTAGAGGGTTACGTCACTCTGTGACCTGAATGACCATTGATAAGCAGTCGAACGGCCGTCGAATCGAACTCGAATCGTAGTTGTAGCCATCGCCTTAGGCAATGTGGAATCTGCTTAACGAGACACACGATGGCGTTGATATTAGTCGCCGACGTTGTAAACTTGTGAAATTTAGAATTTATCTTACTAAACTCATTCCAGATCGAAATCTGACGCTTGGACACTCGGCGTATTGGGAGTCGGGCCTATATAGGTGTCGCCCCTGGCCACCAGCCCCCAGGCCACCGCTTCTGGCAAACCCTAACCTTTTCCGTAACCCTAACACGGTTTTCGAAAGTACCTACCTCTGTACGGCTACCACCAAATCGTTGTTCCCAACGGCACCAGGATTACAGATACCTAGATCGACTGAAACGAAGTCGTTGATAGACTCCTCTACATTTCTATATCTACACTTCTATATCGGCCACGCGCATCCTCTGATTTTGAGTCTTACTGTTTTACGAGTGCAGCTCCAACTATCTGGAACTCATTGTCTGTTACTACTAGGACTGCTAATAGTATCGGTACTTTTAGGTCTAGACTTAAAACTGACTTATTCGCCAAAGCCTATGCCGCCTATAGCGTATCTGTAACCCAGCGCCTCTGATTCGGCTCCCGATACTGGCGCTTTATAAATTGATTTTAGATCAGATTAGATTAGATTTGAATGCCGTTCTTTTTCGACATAGCCGTGATGCTGTCATGGTCAGTCACGTCGCGCCGTTTTATTATGTCCAGCGCTTTTTCCTCTTTCAGCTGAGTGGATCGGTCGAATTGTACGTCGCATTTGAAACGTGTTCGCTCGCACTGGCAGCCTTCTGTCCGTTCACATCGAAGAACATTCGGTGACGTTGACTGCGGTTGAACCCAGCACTGGACTGGCGGTCCAGTTCAGTCTGTAGTCGGCGTTAATCACGACGCTTGCAATGCAGCCCACTATGCCAGACGTCGCCGTCCTGCGACGATCTTTCTTCGCCATTCCGCCTGCCATCACACTCACAGCAATAGTCAACGGCCGTATACAAGTCGGCAGACGCTTGGCGCATAGATTATGGGTCTGAATGGATGAATTTAGAAAGTGACAGTTGAAAGTTGTAAACGCTTACGTTAACAACAGTTAACGTAAGCGACTTTCTAAATTCATCCATTTAGACCCACAATCTGCCCGCCACGTGTCTGCCGCATGAGTGTTGACTGAGTAGGCCTATCTTTCGCAAATTTCTACCGTAATCATTATTGTCGTAGTTGTTCATGATCCGTTTGATATTGAAAATTATGCAGCTATAGGCATCTGAAGTTTTGTGTAAATTAGACAAGACTACGAATAAAGTCGCCCAGGAACGTTTCGAGCAGCTGTAACTTACTGTATTTATTTTAGGTTCACATTAAACAGATCAATATGGAACTTTTGAATCAAAGAAAATATGTCACTAAATTTTGCAAATAAATATACCGTGATATTAAGGTATGCACAGCCGTTGTGACAAAAATTTATTGGTTGCCAAGATGACCAGTATAAAAAATAAACGAAGAAAATGATACCGAAGATGGTTAAAAGATCCGTTTAACATATTACATAAGCGACATTTTATGTATAATCCTTTTGTCTCTATGTTCGTGAACGTTCCTGTAGAACTTGCCCCTGCGGGCTCCGGGGTTGTAAGAATAGACCCGCTCCGTTTCCTGGCCGGATGTCGTAAAAGGTGACTAAACCAGGTTCTGTCTGTCCTGTCTCTTAGTCCTGATTTCTTTTGGTGTATGTGTTGTGCTGTTAACTACGGAGTCTTTTTAGGTTGTGTTATTTCTATGTTATTTGTGTGTTCTGTCGCTTGGTTGTTCTTGTTAGGTTGTCAGTAGGCCTACCAGTGCAAGTATGGACTGGAAAGATTCATCTCCGAAATGACCTATAATATGTTGATGGGGACGTTAAACCCTACTCACTCACTCACTTCTGTAGAACTTACCGACTGTTTATACTCGCCGACTTTGTCGGCTGACAAAATCGGACCAAGAAATTAAATCGATAGGCCTCACTACAGGACGTTGTTGGCGACAAATGTCGCCGACAAAATAAAGAAAACATCGGCGACATTGTCGTTGACATTGTAGCCGACAAAAATCTTCGACGGTGACGTACGTGTCACCGACAATGTCGCCGACGTTTTTATGTGTTGACAAATGTCGGCGACACTGTCAAAGTCAAAGACAAAGTCAGCAAATGCGAGCAGCGCGTTATTCGAAATCTTGGCTAGTTCACACATCATCGCGCTCTTGTGCTGAATGGCTAGATAGATTGCATTGGATTACATGTATAATATGAGGCAAGATAAATTTTCGGGCTCGGTCCAGAGGATGCGGCATAAAAAATGCTTGAAAAACATCATGTTTTTTTTCTTTCGATTAGCTATAACTTTTGAATGAAAGGAAATATGTCACTACAATTTGCTAATAAATAGACCGTGATCCTCTGTCTATATTTCTCGTAAATAGTGAGAGAAAAAAAGAATTTAAATAGGCATAAGCGTTATGGCAAATAGGAGATTGTTTTCATGCTGCACCTTGTATATGTATACCAGACGTTATAAAAATACGGCATTAACGGCTATGACTGACCGACGTAGAGTTTGTTGTTCGTGTTGAGCTGAGCAAGAAATCCTGGAAGTTTGTCTTCCAACTGAAACATCCCGTCAACAGTCAGGAAACAAGTTCTTCCATTGCTGCAACGCAATATCGTGTGAAACCGACATATTGCGTTTGGAGTTGTCATCATTACGCAACAGGGACCAGAGTGTTGTTGCGTCAACAACTTGTGTGAAACCGACGTATGGCGTTTGGAGTTGTAAGTAAGTAAGTAAGTAAAGATACTATATTAACGTGCGTTCGAAAGTTGGCAGTTAAGCCAGCTTAGTCTACCACACGACCCAACATAAATAAAAAAATAAAAATAAACTAAAAATGAAAAAAACCGTTGAGCAGAGTAAGTCCGTATATAAGGCAGTGCAGGTGGGTGCTAGCAGACTATGGTGGAACAGATTTGTGGAAAAGGTGAGTTTTGAGCCTGGAATGAAACATCATTACGCAACAGGGACCAGAGTGTTGTTGCGTCAACAACTTGTTACCTCCATCGAGGAGGTTATTTTCTTGCCTGTGTGCATTTCTCAGCAGGATAACTCGAAAGTTGTCGACGAATTTTGAAGCAGTTTTTGGATTGGAGGAGTGGGATGTGTGACTAGCAGCAAATGATTAGATATTGGAGGTGATCCGGATCATGACGTGGATCAAGGAATATCAACGGAATTTTCGCAATTGTGGGATAGGGGCAATTTGTAAGAATTTTGTGTCCAACTCCATAAATAACGACCACAATGTTTAGGGCTGAGCTGCCTAGGCGGAGGTTTGCGATTTAAAGAGCGCCTTCCAGTTTAAATTGTTCACGATATCGCGATATAGCGAAAGTGACCTGTATAGTTTTCGCAATAACCGTCCGTCCTTACTTCCGGATTCTTGTGGGCACGATAACAGGGGCATCAGTGTAAAAAGCACAATTTGAAGTCAGAGATACATAACTTAATGAGATTTTGAGACACGGTAACCGGTTCTGACGCGCGGTGGACAACCTTTAGACTTACAATTTATGCAGCGTTCCTCACCTTTGCTGTCGGGTTAAATAAACACGTGTCGAAGACGTAAACGTACAAACCGTTTGAGGTTAACGACATGCCAGGCGGAATCGTCGACTCTGTAGCGACTCCACGTCATCCACAGATCTCCGCTGCCGACGCTGTATCCGAGCCGGACGAAACCGTCTTTCAGTCCGACTGACAGAAACTCGATATTCGGCTCATCACTAATCCACAGCAGTTGACCATCGCCGTTCGTCACCTTGAACTTCAACTCGACGTCGTTGTAAAATCCGTTGATTCTACAGCACGGACACGTGACAGTTATGCAGTAAAAGAAAATTCTACTGCCGCACTTTCGGTTCTGTTTCACGTGCTCACTGTCCGTAGCCCTCAGAGTACGTGAAGTGAAGGCTGGTGTCCTCCACCAGCCTTCACGTACCTCTAACAGAACCTCTCTGTGGCAGTACAGCGCGCTAACCACTGCACTACCGGCGCAACAGATAAATAAATGATTACGTCTATGTAATTCATTTATCAGCCAATCACATTTGACGCACCTTGCAGTAATGGCGGGCTCGGTGAACAGTAGGTAACTTTCACCAGAGAACATAGGCGATGTCCATTCTTCCACAACATCGTCATCTGCAAACGTATACACGATACATTTTTATTTTTATTTCTTTTTTGTATTTTGTTTATTTTATTATTATTATTTTTCCTTTTTTTTCTGGCTAATTAGTATAACACTGTGACCTTTTAAGTTTCAATCCAGTGCACACGTTTTACATCTGTTTACTTGTGCATTTTCATCTATTCATTCATGTTATTTCGTCCATTAAATACACTATAGTGTGCAACATAGAACAAAACAAGTTAGGGCTACGACTATCAAGGCTCATATTTTAGAATAAAATGACGACGACGACGACGACGACGACGACGACGATGATGATGATGATGATAATGGCTGTTAGCATTACTACTTATCAATGTTATGAATGAATGAATGAATGAATGAATGAAGACTTTTATTTCAGGCAACCAGGGCCCATAAAAACACAACACAAACACATAGAACAGCTGAGAAAGAAAAGAAAAAATAGAAAAAAATTAAAAGAAAAAAAATTAAATGTTATGTTATCATCACATTGTCATTTTTAGATAAATCCTAATAGACCGCAAGCCTGCAGTGGACAAGCAATGAGTTAGCAAAGCACGGTAAAGGTAGAACATTGTAGCCAGAATGGAGTAAATGGACCAAGTTCTCCCCCATACTCTGACAGACCACCTTTCTAACTCGTGTCGATCGACGTTTTTGTTTGGGGATTCCACAGCCTTCCAATATGTACTAAAACGCTCAAAGTTTTCTAACCTGGCGTGCACATTAGCTGCCCATCCCCGATCCACTGCTCTATTCTGCACTTTGTGCCGCTGCGCCTCGATCGTTCTTTTGACTTTGCATCGTTCAACTTCATAGGTTTCGTTGAAACCGCAGTACATTCCTGGCTACTCCATGCAGCGTAGGCCCATCGCAGACAGATATTTTAACGCGTTAAAGCAAACGCATGACACAGGCCGTAAAATAATGCTCCTCACTGTCTGAAAACGTTCTTGTTCTCACGATGTAGAACATTTAGCACACTGAGCGTTTGGTCGACTTTGATAATCTCTAGATATTCTGGCATTACAGTACTTATTGTCATGTTTATTAATTTTATCACGCTATAATCAACCCATTTAATGCAGTCAGTTGTTTTCATGCAAGTCTGCGCCAATGTTTCTCAAGCAACAGTAGATGGTCAACTATTCGCTAACAAAATATCGGGAAGAAAGCGATGGCAATGTACAACATCAGTACTAATTATTATTTAAAAAGCGTAAAGACATAACCTCTTCGTTGTCTGTAGCGGTATGCGTATGCTGAGCTCGCTGGCAATCAACAGAGTAACATCCACATTTTTTCAATTTGTTACGAAATTTAACTTATTCAACAAGTAACAAGTTTACACATAACGAACAGACTGTAAAATTAACGTCAAGCGTATATAAAGCATTTTCTCTAAACGTCGACACAGATGCTATTTCATTATTCGCAACGACTGATATTAGATAAGATTGGCCTTAACCATTAGGTTTCAAAGTATTTATTAATAGAATAATAAAACCGGAACTCAAAAATAATGGGGGTTGAAAATGCAGGACTGGAATAGCCCTGCACTTTGGTGAATCATTTTCTAGTTTTGCATTTTCAAGAGGCCTGTATGTGGCACAAAAACCGCAAAGACCCGGTAACTTACAGGCAAGACAGTCGTCGCCGCTGTTGTCGCCGGGTACGCACGTGCATTTGTAGAAGTCTCTGACTGGAACACAGAACGAGCCTTGAGGACACGGCCGACTCACGCAAGGATGATTAGAGTCTCTGACTGGAACACAGAACGAACCTCGAGGACACGGCAGACTCACGCAAGGATGATTAGTGTCTCTGACTGGAACACAGAACGAGCCTTGGGACACGGCCGACTAACGCAAGGATGA
>Ga0049107_10000273_pt1 | contig 14432 bp, 11 predicted proteins | sample WorMetilPIANOSA1_FD_61187 | JGI IMG/M metagenome (GOLD analysis project Ga0049107, IMG submission 61187) | Marine gutless worms symbiont microbial communities from Max Planck institute for Marine Microbiology, Germany - Olavius ilvae PIANOSA.1 | ecosystem: Host-associated > Annelida > Digestive...
ATATATTTAGTTAGACCAGAATTTAGTTGAATTTTAGCCGTTTGCATGTCCACAACTTCAATGGCGATTTTCTCAAATCCACTTTTCGCGACTTACTCAGTTTATGCACGAAACGCTTCATTTGTTACGTGGCTTGTTGGATGTTGGCGGCGTAGCATAGTGGTTAGAACGCTGGTCTCGGCCGGCGAACTTTCCCTATCCTACGCCAGACTGCTAGCTGGATGGGTGACCACTTTGTGGTTAAGCCGTCCGCTATCAGTCAGCCAACATGGCCAACTCAGCCTTCTGCTTGCGTCCCTCTGGGGCAATTAATCCATGTTATAGTGGGTTACGGAGACAAACGGCAGAAGGCGTGGTGTAGGCTGTGAGAGAGAGAGTCTACCGGGCATTGGCGACTTTGCCATTGCCTTGTTGGATGGCTTGGATAAGACCGCATCTATACTGGGACTTTCTGGAGCAGGGGAGCTACATGTACTTGTCCTTCACAACACAATGAACGACTGACGTGGGTGAGAGCAGCTGTCAAACCTGAGTTTGTTGGGTGATGAAGTCAATGATTTAACAGCTGAGATGCTGCTGCTGCTGCTGCTGCTGCTGCTATGATTGTAAACAGTTTATGCAGCTAATAAACTGACCGGCAGCTTCTGTTCAGTCTCTGACACTGTTTGTTGGGTGACAGGAAGGGCATCTGGCCTGTAAAAAAACTGGGTGTTGGTTTGTCGGTGGTAACAATTTGACCGGAGCTTTGCATGTCTTATAGCTCCAGTTGTCACCACCAGCTCCATCACATTTAGCTCTATTAAGGTCCAGAATGGAGACATTCTGGTACCAGCTAACCCAGGTCCACGAGAGAGAGTGAAGTAACTAGTGGTGAGTATGTAACTGATAAGTAATTGTACTGCAGACAAGGAGAAGCTACATGCCGTGGTCCAGCAGTTAATGAGTTCACATCGTGACGTGTCTGCCACATCTCCCGTGCAGCATAGTTGTCCACTCATTGACGCTGCACAATCATTGGACCTGTCTGACGGTGTGAGGTCCGCTGATCTCGTCAGCGTACTGATTGGCGCATTGTCCACTACTGCACCATGTGAGTATGGATTGTCCCTCACTACTTGTCTCTCTGTTGATGAGTCATTGAAACCGCTTCCTCTTAGTTACTTGTTCCACCAACTAACTGCTCACTAACTCATTAGCTCCACCGCGAGCATTATTAGGCTTCATATTTACACACCTCATCTATTGACGACACATTGTCAACAAGTGAAGATAATGTGTCATTAATAGATGAGGTGTGTAAATAAGTAAGTAAAGATGGCTAAGCCAGGTTCACCTGGAAAAATGGCCGTTAAAATGGAGTGTGTGAGAGTCAGTAAGTAAAGATGCTTTTATAGCAGCGTCATACAACGTTCAGTGCTTCATGGTGTAGAATCATACCCACGACAAGGAATGACTAAATGTAAGTAAGTAAATGGCTTGCATTCTGTGCATTAATGCACATTCCTAGAGGTTAGTTTGATCAGTTTCCTGATAGGTCTGTTGCAGTATTGTTGTGGCTGTGCTGTGTGATACTGTACATTTGTCACCTTGTTGACCTTAGCTGTGTTGCTTCCAACTCAGACTCTGACCTGTGCTATATACTGTCTGCATGACTGGTCTTGCGTGACTATCACATGCAGACACCGTGTGGCGTGGTTGTTAACAATATTACACGGTGTATTGTCTGCAGTGCTGACGTGGGCCGTGTACTGCCTGGCTGTGAATGACGACATACAAGACGTAGCTCGTCAAGAAGTGAATCAACTTTGTGCCACAGCACAAGACATGACGGCAGCCGATGTTGAACATATGACGTATGATATCTTCACAGTCTGCTGTCACTGATAATTCGTGTCTATATATCTTGTGTTGTGTCCCTGAGTTCGTCATTACCTCGTGTTCTAATGACCACCCGTTGTCCAGGCTACTGCAGTAATTTGGTCTTGTGTAGCAGTGTTGGAGTAAGTTCACATATGTCCTCCTTTCTTTTAACAATAAAATGTTCCACCTGATCTTGATGAAGTTGCTTTACAGTTGCTGTGTAAGAAGTTGTATGTTACACTGTAGTAAATCTTAGCCAGTAACAAGAAGCTCAGCTGATGCTGACAAACCATGCGTGACGTGTATTGAGGTCAGTTAAGGTCACAAAACATAGTACCATTTGATATGTTAGGTATAGTTTCATGTTAGTGTGAAATAGTACCTTTTTCTTTAAGATGCACCATTTTTCCGATATTTGACTTTAAAAATGCCGTGACCCTGAAATCCAGGTCAGATGTCACTCAAAGTCATTGAAAGTGGTACCATTCGATGGACTGTGTATGGTTTCCTATTAGTGTTCTTTAGTAACTTTGTCCCCAAAACTCACAGTTTTTGAGATATTCGACTTCAAAAATGCTGTGACCTTGAAAATCGGGTTATGGGTCCGTCAAGGTCATTGGAAATATCACCATTGGATACAGTGTGTACGACTTCCTATTGACGTTCTTTAGTAACTGTGACTCTCTCTTGTGTCATTTCTGAGATATTCAATGTCGAATAATGTCGTGACCTTGAAATCCGGGTCTGAGGTTACTCAAGGTCATTGAAAGTGGTACCATTCAATAGACTGGGTATGGTTTCCTGTTAGCATTCTATAGTAACCTTGTCCCTAAAATGAACTGTTTTTTAGGTATTCAACTTTAAAAAATGTCCTGACCTTGAAATAGGGTTAAAGGTCACTCAAGGTCATCGGTACCAACATGTATTGATCCGCCATGTGTGATTTCCTATTAATGTTACATAGTAACCATGGGCCTATCTCGCACCATTTCCAAGATAGATGGCAATTTCAGTTGAAAATCGCCAAATTTTTCCCACCTGCGTATATTTTGTATCCCCCACTGAAGGGGTTCCCCTTGGAATTAGGTATCAGCGCTCGGGGCCAAAAAACTAGAATCATGGGACTACCGGGTCGAACAAGAAGTTTGACGATATCTTTAGCCGTGTGGATACAATACACCAACGTGACAGACGGACAGACGGACGGACACAGGGCAATAGCAAAGACTGCACTTACGCATAGTGTCGTGCGGGTAAAGAGGAAAATGAGTTGGCGTTATACAGGGCAGGGATGAGAATGGTCAGATGGATGTGTGGCATATAATTGACTGATAGGTTACTGAGTATGGAACTGAGAGAGAGACAGAGAGAGGGAGAGGCAGGGAGGCTTAACATAGAGACTAGGAAAGGATAATGTGGCGGTATTACACCGTAGTCAGTTATGATGGCATGGTCGTGTGTTGTGGACGGATGACGTTGTGTAGATGAAGAAACGCATGTTGAGGATGTTAGTACTGTCTAAAAGAACTTGGAAGGAGGTATTTGAGGCAGATATGAAGATAAATTTGAAGATAAAAAGAGGATAGTATGGTTGACATCAGATGGATAAGACTGGCCGAGGTACTGAGGAGGAGGACCGTGATGGTAGTGTGGGTAAGGTCACAGGTGTATGATTGTTTCTGCAGCCGGCTGACTCGGGTTGTCATGGAAACAGGGACATAAATTTACTGCTGTTATTCCTTTGTAGCAGTATTTAACAACATGCAGCATCATGTGATGCAGCTGGTCGCACTGGATCTGTTGTCGTTGATGTTGTAGCTACTTGCGGCAGATAGTGAACGAGACATTACGCTGGGCTGTAATCTCACCGTACTCCGGCAGAGTTCAGGACATTGACACAGTTATCGATGGACACACTATACCTGCCTCGGTATGACATTACCGATGTAGCAGTCAATGATAAAATTTTGACATAATATATATTATGCCTGCCGGAATGTAAACACCTGGAATTCCCTCCCTGAACATTTTCGATGTGCAACTACTGTAGCAGTTTTTAAAAGACTGATAAACAACTACAGTTTTGATGTTGAGTCCTGACGTGTTTTATCTTATTTTTATGTAGTAGTAATAGCTAGAATACTGTATGTGTTCGTTTTTAGGCCTAGTTTATCTGGAAAGCTGTAAGTGCCGGTTGGCCTAGCTTTTCCGTCAGCGTGTCGTATACCCTTTGCTGCAACTGTTTGATAACTTTGCTGATGAATCAGTGAAATAAATAAATAAATAAAAAATGCAAGGAATTTGATAGGATCCATTAACAGTATGTGGCAAAAGTGCTTTCTTATGGATAAAAATATTTAACATCATATGTGATATCCATCAGTGACCCTGCTGTGAAGGGTGTTTGGCCTGTGAAGATCTAGCACCTGAAATTTCCAAAAGTTCTTTCTTCGGAGACATTTGGAGCTGTGGTCTAATCTGGATAAATGCCAGTTAAACTAAAATGAAATGTAGTGATGATGTTGGACAGTGCTGGTGATGGTAGTAGTATTACAGCTACAGAAATTATTGGAAATTAATGAAAATTAAAAGAATGTTGTTGAGTATATGAACACTTGCATGCTTTTCAGAAAACGTTTTCTGTTTCAGTTTTTTTGTATATTTAGTATTATTTGTATAGTTTAACTTTGAACTGTTTTTTGCTATTTCTGCTATTCGGCCTTTCGGCCGCAAGAGAGTGTAAATAAATCATTGTCATTGTCAACGTGTGATTTTGTGGAAGGTTAGCGTGGATTTAAGGGCCGTTAAGCGAGTTTGTTTAGAATGTTTGATTTAAATTTGAAGTAAAATGGTTCTTAGTTGTCACATGTACATTGACTGGTGACTGTGTCTGTGTGTTATGTCATTGCTAGACTCCAGTCATCCACGCACTCGGCGTCGCACTTCACGACGATGACGTGTTTCCTGAGCCCAACATGTACGTCGACATTTGTCTGAGTGTGTTCTGTCTGGGAGATTTCTGTTACTCTGCACGTTCTGTCTTTGTGTCTGTTTCCGTTTTGATACTTTCTCTTCTGGCATATTGACGCAGACTAAGCTGAGATATGGCATAAAGTGAAACGACATAAAACGGAAATAACTAGAATAGTTGTCAGTAGAGCGCATACCTGCAGCAGTAAGGCAGACGATACGGCAAGATTGTAACTGTAAAACAAACGTGAGGTGGAACATGAGCAGTGTTGTGCGATATAACTCGGCTTCACGTACCTTACCATAACTAACCGTAACCTGACTGTAATCATAGGTTTCTGTGTTTAAAATTCATAAAAAATCGTTTTATAACATCACTAGTAACTGCAGTCTTCGAATTTGCACAACACTAACTACAGTTAAGAACAATTTCCCTGCAGTCGATTACACTGAGGCAACTGTTGAATGGGACCAGTGAGCAGTTGAGGACTGCGACACTGTGAATGACAATGAAGCTGAAGGCAGTTCGTAGACTTTGTAAATGACTGCTCGTGATCATGCAGAACTGTTGACGAGTTAACGAATCTTGAATTGTTGACATCACAGAACTTTTAATACAAAAGTTAAGTACTGCCTTTGGGACGAAGAGTTTGTTGCAACTTGGCGGCGATGAATCTGACAATTTGAATTTTACAAATTTTAAAATTGACAGTTTTAAAATTTGTAAAAATTTGTGAATTTAAAGAAATTTTAAAATTCATAAAATTCGAATTCTCTATGACGGTAATGTAACATGATTACTGTGATTGAATTGATCAATCAATCAATCAGTGTAGACTACTGGTACCGACTTAACGGCCACACTGGACTCCACTGCCGTACGATGATCCTTGCTGGTTTCTCTTTATTTCTTGTTTGAAAACGTACAATAATTCTTTATTTATTTATTTATTTGAATCAGACCCACGGAGATCCATAGTAAAAAAAGAAGACACATCCGCAATCCGCATGTAGTTAACACATAGAAACACACACCTGGACAGAAACACTGCAGGTAAGCAGTCATATCACAACTCGCATGACACAGCCACACATAATACGCATGTGATAGGTAGAACTGGCTAGGACCTGTGCCTACCGCGGTATGGGATGTCTGTGCGTCTAGGTTTGATCCAGAACGCTTCAGTCCAGACAGACTGCACCAGCTGCCTCTGTACGCGTTCGAGCCGTTCGGCTTTGCCGGCAAGCGCCAGTGTCTGGGACGAGAGTTTGCAATGGCGGCGGTTTCTGTCATGTTAGCGAAACTTCTGCACAGTAATCTTGAGCTGACGCTGGCACCAGATCAGACAGTTACTGCCAAGTACGACCTCACCGGCAAACCCGAGGACGAGATCTGGATGGCCGTTGATAAGCCTCATTAACTGATTACTACACACTGATCGCAGACTTTACTGCCCGTAGATTAGCATTTCTGTATGGGTACTTAACTTGTGTTAATTTTTTGGTTGTGGTGAGTCATTGAGTTTGTCCCAGGTAATTTTTCGTTTGTCTGCATATAGAGTGGTGTTTTGCTTACCTGTAGTGGTGTTGTGCGTACCTGTAGCTCATTTGGCAATGAAACTGCTGCTTCTGTTGCTGCTGCTGCTACTACTGTTTATTTTCGGTACTTGCGTATTGTTCTGGTGATAACTGCAGGCTAGGCCGGGCGGGTCCCATAAAGGTCTCAAAAGAACCTTTACGGCGGGCTTGTTGGTGGTAGATAGTTTACAGGCGGCCGGCCGGCCGGGTGCTCGTTGACACGCCGAGCCCATGAGGCGTGCGTGCCTTCATGGGGACAGATGACTTTACGAAATGAGTAAGTTCATGAGATTCACGTGGTCTTTAAAGACGACGTAAGGAATTTCCAAAGCGCTGCTGTCACGTTTGAAGACCGCACGAAGCTGTTGTGAACTTTCTCAATCGTGATGTCCTTCCTGTCATCAAACCGATCCCGAAGGTAGAGCATTTGGCAGCAAAAGAAAATATTATTTTGTGTCTAAATCGTATGCTACCGTAAGACTTATGTATACGGTGGTACAAAACGGCCATCTGCAAAAAAAAACAGAAATCTGACTTGCGCCATCACTATTTGCCAGCGTATGTGTTTGACAAGCAAGCAGACAACAGCTTGCATGTTTGTTTAGAAGTCGAGTTGATACGCAGTTGAAAACAGTGAACAAAATGTATGTCATACTGTCAAAGTGCAGAGTTGATTGAAACTCGTCTGAATTAAGCGAATAAAACACAACCGTTTGTACTGTCACGGGTGAGGTATGCAGATAGCGGGCCTGTGAAGAGAAATTCGACAAGACGTGATCACAAGATGACAAATGCAGACGCGCCACTGAACCACCAATGTCGGGGGTTGAGTGTCAAACTGTGTCGTTGATGACGCTAAGTCTAGCGTAGACGTAGTCTGATAGCCGGCAGGCTGCCGGTTGTGGTCGACGCAGTGCCGTCCTCGCTGCACGTCGGTCGTATCGGCATCAGTCGGGCCAGTAGCGACACGTAGCGGCCGACCGCCATGCCGGCCAGTACGAACCCCGTCACTCCCACCCCGACCTCGGCGATGTTCCACGCGTTGTCACACACGAAGCTGCAGTACGCACACTCATCCATCACGTCTACAGCGACATTGAGTGGACTCGCCTCCTGACACGATTCACTAACGCTGAGTTGTGCTATAGCCGTTGTACGCTACAGCCAAACAAACTGCTCTGATTTCATCTGCTCCGATAATCGTCTAAGACAAGCATACTAGTCGTCTGCGTAAGTAGTATATTAGGCGCATTCCAAATGCTATTTTTACGTCTGACGTCTGTCGCGTACATCCGGGCGGCGTGTGCGGCCGACCGGCTGGATGGCGCGTATTGGCTGATCGGGCCGGGCTCGGCCGGCCTGGCTCAAGGCTGCCGCTGCGCGCTTTCGTTACAGGCCTGGGCGGGGCATATCATGGCGGCCGCCCGCCTACATCTTGTTTCGTTACCAATGCACGGTAGATTTCAACTTCCCAAGTCAGGAAGATGGAGGCGGCACCGCGGCAGCACAAAATGGAACTGGACAGTGGCATACGCTCCATTATATCCTGTTTTTGAAGATTGGGCTTAACGGCAGGCTAAACTTGTATTATTATGCCTCCGCCCCCATAGGTGAGAGGCATTGAGATGATGCGTGTCTGACGTCTGTCTGTCGCGTACATGGGGCCTAGTCAAGGTAGGCCACGTCACACGTGACTCGGACATCACTTTCAAGGTCAAAGGTCAACTTGCGCATTTGGCGGGGCATATTGTGGCGGCCTCCCGCACAGCTTATTATGCCCCGCTCCTAGGGTAGGGGGCATTAAACGATGATGCGTGTCTGACGTCTGTCTGTCGCGTACATTGGGCCTAAGTCGAGAACAGAGAGGCCTAGGAAGACTAAAATTGGCCCACGTCATACGTGACTCGGACATCACTTTCAAGGTCAAAGGTCAAAGGTCAACTTGCAGGGGGCAGGAGCATATTGTGGCGGCCTCCCGCACAGCTTGTGTCAGACGTTTTTCACCGTACATTAGAGTCTATAAACCCTAAATTACCCCTCGTTACATTCGTAATCTTCTATTTCACAAATAGTACAAATGTTCAGAGATTTCTCGTGATTTTTGACACTCAGGCTTTGCTTCTCGTGCAGGCCTACAAAAAGAAACATTTGTAGGCCTACTTGTCGGGTAAAAGTAGAGATTGTAGACGACGAGCGGTGTTTACGGCAGCGATCGAGCGAGCTGTAGCCTACTGACCTGACGACGACACAGACCGGACAGAATGATGACGGCGTCGGTAGCTGTCCCGCCACAGCAGCCAGGTGTACTGGAATGGCAGGTACTACAGGTAGACCTGGCGCTGGAGCAAACAGTGGTGGATCACCGCTGGCAAACCGGTCTGGATTGCCAGTCATGTTGACACATCAGACACAGATATTGAACTGGAGTTTCTGGACCAAAGCTTGTCAGACTTGTACTACGAGTGACGTCGTTAAAGCAGGCTACGTCACTCTCACTGACGTCATCGCAGCACGGCTGTCATTCATGTTTTGTCACTCGCTGTGACGTACTTGTCGCTGCAGTCACTTGTAGTCAAATATTGCGCCTCATAACGTGATAACAGGACTTGAGGACGCAACGCCGGATCAAACAAGCTGTAGACGGGTCACGGTGGCCGCCACGGTATGCCCCCGCCCCTCCTCCCCCCGTGGGCGCCGAATACGCCGCCGAGTAGACGGCACCGTAGCAGCAGTTTTCCACGGCCAACACGTTCCCACTGCAGCCACCTGACGCGCCAACACGGCGGTGAATAAAGCGGCCTGGTAACCTTGACCTTTGACCCTGAAAGTGGTATCCGAGTAAGTGGGCTACCTACTTGCCAATTTTGGTCTTCCTAGACTTGGGCCCGATGTACACGACAGACAGACGTCAGACAAAAGCATCGATTAATGCCCCTGCCTATTAGGGGCGGGGGCATAATAAAGATCCACCGCTGTCGTATCACAGAGGAAGACTGGTTTATGTGAGCGTGATGGGATCGAACAGGTTTTCTTCGTGTGTTACGTTACGTAGGGGCCTATCGGTACCTGGATAACTCGAAACTTTATGGACGATATTCGTCGTCGATGAATATTGGCTAGAAGTTCTGGCACAGATATAAATAGGCTGTTTTATCAGCACCAACGTAGATGAGGCTAATGTTGTTGGCTTTGCCCACCAAGTCGGCCTAAGTAAGCCTATAGGCTATGCGCTCTAGGCCTACGTAGCCATTGTTAGGTCCTACGAAACGACGGACAACTTGTAAGATTTATACGTCATCATCGGCGCCGATTAGCATCTCCAGAGACATCTGCAGTCCTTGTAGTTAGATGTGATCCCGTGCTGCGCTGTGACTCGCTCAACATCTTCCTCCTCCCACGTTGGTTTATCGTGTCAAGTGTCGTTGCGCTACGGTAAACGGCGTGAACATGAGACAGATGGACACATTGGACAATACACTTCTCAATGTCTGCTAGTCTGACCTTGAACCATTAACGCAACCACAGTGTTGCTAATACTGAAATGTTGCTAATACTGGAATAGACCCCTAATTTTTTCTCGACATTGAATAGTACTGCCAATACATTTAGCAATTATGGCACTGTAAAAATGATTGACAAATGGATTTACTACACACGTAGCTCTTCTGAAATATTCTGTGCTGTAAGCATTACGCGCCAGTTACGCTATGACCATGGTAAAATTAACGAGGCCAGCTACCGCAAACAGATCATGCTCAGCATTCGTGTCAAATATATTGCCCAATGCACATTGTGTGGCCAACGCTGTAACATTTTCCTCACACGGGCCTAGCTTGATCACCATGCAAAGTTTGGTTACTGTTCCCCATACCGCGTGCGTGCACGTATGAGGTCCCATATACTGAGGGGGTTCCATTGGAACTGGGTGGCGTGCTTGGGCTCAAAAAACTAGAATGATGGGGCTATGAGGTCGACGAGGTATGGTATGGTATATTAGGGTTTAACGTCCCACTCGACACAGTATAGGTCATTTCGGAGACGGGGGCCCTGAGCAGTTATGTGCACCTCTCATTCATTAATGGATGGCCAGTGCCACCGACATAATAACTCCCTTGACCCGCGTTGCTTTTGTTTACAACGGCCCAAAAGGGATGGGGCTGAATCAATGATTCAACAACATTTCGTCGGTGTTCGTTGCCAGGAGGCTGCTGCAGCTGCTGTCAGCCATCATACTCGTCGTCAAGTAGTGGCCGTTTGGGCTGCTCGTCTCCTAGACCTCGCCACGCTATAGTGCAGGTAGCTGAAGCTCTAGGAGGCTCAGTTAAATTAGTTACACTAACGCCGAAAACGAAAGGGAGATGACTCAGCTGCCCAGGGAAACATCAAAAGGCAGCGACACAGACATTGGCCGACGATATGCCGCGCTTACTCACAGCGTCGTGCGGTAAAAATATACAGCTCTGTATGCTGTGCACGATAAAAAAAACAGTGCCAATAGATACGGTGCAGATTATTGAAACACAGTGCCTATTGTTCGCCGGTACTGCCCTAGTTAACGGCAATGCTGTTCATTGAAGCTAACCACTTTGCATCACAACACTCCACGGCAATCTGTATACCACGCGGTTCATAGTTTATTTAACGTGTTGTACAGCCTGCCGCACGCCAAAATACAGATATTGAACTGATTATCCTAAGCACATTGGTAACGTTCAAGTGTCGTATATCCAAGTTTCCATCACTATAACAGATATAAAACTACAAACGGCACTCAATAGAGCGCACACATCTCCGCCAAGGTCGCTGATGTCGCTAAATTATTGTTAAATTAAACAAGTGCCAGCTAACACCCTCCCATGCCGAGTACCTCGCGGGGTACGTCTTGGCGTCCAGCTAACTAACGCTAAGCCTAATCTAACGTGCTCCGCATTACCCACAAAATGCATTGGTTCCTTCCGTGGCCCACGTGCCACCGAATGTTGCGAAAATCAGTCAAGTATTTTGTGTAGAATCCTGCTAACAAACAAACAAACAAACAAACGCCGATGAGAACAAAACCTTCTCGACAGAGGTAACCATCACCAGTGGTCAGCATACAGCAGTGTTATCTATCATATCAAATCCAGCTCATGTAGCATACATAGTACATGTGCCGTACGCAGTACAGCGAGTAGAAACGATGACAGTGGTATTGCGTCATCACAGCTGACAATGGGTCACATTCTCTGAGCCATGATCCACGTGACCCATCAGTCAATTGACCCGTGACTCACGACTACTCACCAGTCACTGTCACAGTGTGACGTTTGCGTACCTCAGGGAGAGGGAAGGAAGTATCGATGCGATTTAGATTTCATACCGTGCCTATACGCCCTCCCCCTCCAGGTGCACAATAAATTTAGTTCACATCAGTTAATCTTTTTCCCTAAAATTTCAACAGAATTTGAGCCTTCCCAAGGAAATCTGTGCGTTTTCATAGTTGTCTGCTCGTCTCTGGCCACGCTGTTACAGAGATCGTGAAAAGGTTCTAACAGACAGTCAAAATAACAGTTTCGATTGCCGTTGCTGGGTTTCCATGAACCAGAAAATCACGTGGGATACACGTGGGAGTACAACGTAAAATGGGTCAACGGGTCACGGGTACTGATCCGTGGCAACGTGACCAACCCAAATTTGTTGACCCATGACCCATTGTCAGCTCTGCGCGTCACTGCTATGCAAACATGTAAGATTCAACGAGAACTTTATAAAAACAATCACTCAATGATACAAACAAATCACCGTAGCAGCTAACTGTCAATATCACAGATTGCATTAGTCTTAACACTGCACAGTACATGCTACACGCCATCAGTAAGGCACTGTGTCACAAAATTAACAATTTATATGTAAACATTTCTCTACATGTCATTTACCTCATTGCTACTAGCTAACCCACGCTGCCATGGACGGAAAACAGTGGTCAAACGAGTTTGTTGTCTATCCACCTACATGCACACCAACATATTTACCAACAGTAACACGGTGGAAAACGACAGGATAAAGTTAACTAATAAATACAATCTACAGTTTCTTGAATATATTAGTCGTAACTGGGGTAAACAACTGTGTTTAAGCACTCTTAACTGGAGTAAATTACCGGTACATCTTGAAACACTCTCGCATCACTGTAAGGAAAATTCATCAAATCTCAAAATATGTCAATTATATAATCTTCATAGCTTGAAGAAACGTTAACTAATATTCACAATTTTTGGCGTGCAATATCATGGAAGTCTTAGTTCATAAAGTAGGACCTATATACAATTTTCCACAAAAATTCACAATTCCTTACTTAACTTTGCAGTTTTTCAGGGGAGCAGAAATGATGCATTTTCATACATTACTGCTGAATTTGTAAACATGCCAGCCAATAAAAACACTGTATTTTGATTAAAAAATTTTATCTGCAAAAGAACGCTGCATAGAAGTTTGTGAAAGAATTTCTAAGTAATGGTTGGAATGAGACAGAGGATGCTAAAAAACTTAAATACACTATACAGTTAGACATTGTATACAGCTGAGAGGCGGCCATGAAGCAGCAGTGCATGAGCTGTGTGTGTACTGCAAACAATGTCGGATCTTGACGGTGACCTTCACGGAATACTGGAATCATTGGACATCAGCTGGTCACATTTGTCAAGACTTTCTCAGATACACAGCTGCCCACAGATTTCACAGGAAAACGTGCCTCTCGATTCCTAATGTATTCTCAGATGGTGTGGTGTGGCAATGTAACTGAGGCCCTAATGTATTCTCAGATGGTGTGATGTGGCAAAGTAATTGAGGCCCTAATGTATTCTCAGGTGGTGTGGCAAAGTAACTGAGGCCATAATGTATTCTCAGATGGTGTGGTGTGGCAATGTAACTGAGGCCCTAATGTATTCTCAGATGGTGTGGCAATGTAACTGAGGCGCAATGAGAAATTAATTGTGTGTTTAGAAGCTGTTAGTTTAGGATATTGTGTGCCAAAATTTATGAACACACCTTTAAGCTGCTTTAAGTTATAGAAGAAAAAGACTTTTTTTGGGGGGGAGGGGGGGACAGATGGTATCTTGATAATACCTGGTGGAAAACTTCCTACTGTGACATGAGTGCTAAATGTCATCAGCATCACGGACTCGGCATGGTCAATGACCTGCGTCATTTTAAACAGGGTCCTTCTGAATGACTCCGCGATCTAAAAGCCTACTATCGACCATTTAACACATACAAAAATACACCGTAGAATAAATTTAAATTAAAAGGTGCCAATGCGAATATACAGATCGTTACAAAATGGAAAGACATGATAAGTCAATGATTCAACAACATTTCGTCGGTGTTTGTTGTCAGGAGGCTGCTGCAGCTGCTGTCAGCCGTCATACTCGTCGTCAAGTAGTGGCCGTTTGGGCTGCTCGTCTCGTAGACCTCGCCACCTACACACACATTGGCTGTACAATACACAACCAGTACATAGTCAACTAATTGCTGTATGCACAATACAGTCCAGCCCACTTGTGCACCAACTGTTCCACAGTTTACAAAGATCTGACACTATGTGTAGTAACATAATCATGATAATTGCCGGTATTGTCACGTTAAATGCAAAAATAGGTCAATATCAAAATACTAGACAGAACAAATAGCAAAGATACAGTGTACATCTCTCTCTCCATTTTAATGGCCATTTTCCAGGTCAACCTGGGTTAGCTGTTGTTTATTGAAGCAAAGGATGTGGTGATGACAACTGAAGCTATAAATCTTTAAAATTTAGTCAAATCATCACCACCAACAAACCAACACCCAGTAGTAGTACTGACAGCTGTCTGTGTGCCTCCAGTGTTTGTTCCTGTATGCTAAGGCATAGTTTATAAACGACTGATATTTTTCGACGTACTGACAGCTGTCTGTATGCCTCCAGTGTTTGTTCCTCTATGCTTTATCTTTAATGACGATGGACACTGTTTCCCTTCAGTGCTTTGACACTGTTGATTGGGCGACAG
>Ga0049107_10000274_pt1 | contig 14423 bp, 3 predicted proteins | sample WorMetilPIANOSA1_FD_61187 | JGI IMG/M metagenome (GOLD analysis project Ga0049107, IMG submission 61187) | Marine gutless worms symbiont microbial communities from Max Planck institute for Marine Microbiology, Germany - Olavius ilvae PIANOSA.1 | ecosystem: Host-associated > Annelida > Digestive...
ATTACAGACATGACAACCGATGCCATTCATCTCCAGTTCATTCAATAAGTCGTCAACATAAACATTAAATAAAAAGGGGGAGAGAACACCACCTTGACGAACACCTTGTCTGACCACAAAGTACTCACTTAGCATGCCATTCCATCTGACACAAGAGTACAGCTTGCCATACCAGTTACACAGTGCATGCAGGAGGAGACAGTCCGGAACATGTCTCTGAATTAGTTTTTCAAAAAGTTTAGCATGGCTAATGTGGTCAGATGCCTTACAGGCATCCAAAGATGAAATAAACACGGTGCTACCACGCTGTGTAAAGTAGTCAACAGTCTGCTGCATAGTAAATACAGCATTTTGACAACTGATATTCTTTTTATATCCAAACTGAAGCACATGACTAGTTAAGAATAATAGCTCAGCCAGTTAGTTAAACCTTATAGTGAAAAAATGAAACATCTAGGAGTAGATTTGATCTGTGCCTAAGGTAGACACATTTTACCAGGGATAGCGGTTAGGATCAGTGTTAGTGTAAGCATATTTTAAAAATGTTAGCATTGGCGTTCGAGATAAGGATTAATGTTAGTTTATTTATGCCAAATTTAAGAAGTTTTAGTAGGGACAATGCCAGTCTGTCCCTAATAAAAATTGTATGCTTAGGCATTTGATCAGTGTTCAACTGCTGGCAGTAGCACTGATCGTGAAAACTACACAATGATTCACCTAAGTGGAGTAGAAGCTGAGCTGTGTAGTGGATAATGAATGACTGTAATGTTGATTATAATTTTATTTCTGCTGGGACAATACAGTAGATTAACATGTCTGTGGTTTGTATCGTATTTTAGTGTTTTACATGTGGCGCAGAAGCAGGCATACATCGACGTAATCACAATTATCAAATTATTGTGAGTTTCATCATTGCTATTAATGTAGTTTTGCTGATTTTATTTTATCTGAATAAACAAGCACTAATGACTATCTACTTGTTGCCGGTTTGTGCACATAAGTATGTTTGTAGTTATGAAGAAGTCGTACGATAGGCACGGAAAGCACATATGTTTAACACAAATTGTTATATAGTTGGGCAACATTGTGAAGATTGTGTATTTCAGAATGATGCAGCAAAGCAGCACTGCATGCTCATGCTCATCCTTTCTTGTAACAGCTTCACTGGCTGCCTGTTGCCAGTCGTATTCAATACAAACTATGTCTGCTGATGTTTGACATCTACCATGATACTGCACCATCCTACAGGCTGGAACTCTGCAAGTGTTGCTATGACAGTCATCTCTGCTGTGCGGCCAATGGTGACTTTATTATTCCGAGGACATGCATGCGCTTCACAGACAGATCCTTCACTGTAGCAGGGCCAAAGGCATAGAATGCACTGCCATCAAGACTACATACTTTAGCCTGCAAAGATACATTCCATTGTCATTTTAAAACTCACTTTTTTAATCCATATTTTAATTAAATTACTGTATCAGACGTTAGCATTGTTTTTAGATACTGTTTTGTGTATTTTATTGTGGCATTGTTGTATGGCACCGCTGAATCTCATTAAGTGGCACCTTACAAATGATTCTGATTGATTGATTGATAATGACTTCAACTTATGGTTCATTCTTTCGTGGTGTGATTTCTCTGATAATGTGGTATAGTGTGTTGTATGCTTACTACTTCTCATGACTGCCTGTTGTGCATTTTTGCTTATTTTTGCACCTTGTACAGAATGACAGTATTTTCAGTGGAAAAAGTGCATGGAATGCAGCCGAGGAAGAATCTCTGTTGGATGCTATGGATATGTTCAGTTTTGGAAGCTGGTACGTTTGTGATGCTGTATCATTTTTGTGTTTTGCTAAGTATATTTTAACTTAAACTGTTTCCATATACCATAAAATCTCAACTATAATAATACAATTTTGACCTAAAAATGCAGTGCAGACCCAAGAAAGAGGTGCATGAACAAAATTTTCTGGATTATAGGTCACACTAGAGTATAAGTTACATCTCCATAGAATCTGCCTGTATAGCAGAAAAATCAACAAGCTGGTGACTTACATACATTATATTCTGGACTCTGAATGTGCAACTTATTCCATGGACTTTGTTTGATTGTCCATTACTAATGGTATAATAAATAACAAAGTTGAAGTATATATATTCAGATTATGTCGAAACTGCTTTAAATCTAAGAATTTAGAGAGAAAAATGTATTTTGCACACTGCACAGCAAACTAGTGTAGTTTTTGACACTTTACACCGATATTCTTAACCTTATTTGCCAGATAGTGCAACCAGCACCTCCGCCTGCATCTCCAGCTATGGCTATCGCTTCAAAACTGAATCTCGTGGCCTTATTACCTTGACCTTTCAACCGCTAAATGGGGTCAATGTCACAGCATCTTTCTTGTGAATTTTCCACTTCCTACGCATTTCCATTCTTAACTTGGGGTGAGGCACAGGACAGACGGACAGACAACGGCCATCAATCCATTATGTCCCCACCGTGAGGGCATAACAAATAAGTTGCACCTTACTGTAATATGCACTGTGGTATATGGTCTGTGTATGACGTCGCCTGCCCAGCCATATGCAGCACTAATTGCTGCCACACTGAACAAACTGTGCCCTACCACATATTCTGCCCTAGCAGTGAACTAAAAGTCAACTGTTGGTTACCATAATGCTGCATCCCAGCATCTGTGTCACAGCGGCAGTTTGTGATAGACCTAGCAGCGATGCATATACAATGCCAGCAGCCCACTAGCATCTGCCCTCCAGGAACAGTTGTCTGGTCCAACTAATACAACTAATACAGGCCAACCTGACCACCTGCAATTGCTTGGTCTCGTAAAATATAAATAGTTTTTTTATAGTACTGTATTTATCTTCTGATAGACAATAAACACGGAGAAGACTTCTGTCTTTTCATGGATTGCTGTACTTCATAATGGTGAAAAAAGACTGCACAGAAGAAACATTCTTAAATTAAGTGCAAAAATTGAACTCTAAATTGTCCTGCCTTTATTGCATATGTCATGGAAATGGCCGTTAAATGAGCATTTTTGTTAGTCTAGGCACAAAAGTAATAGATGTTTTTACTACACTGGCATGAACATCTGTGATGTATTATCCAGGGAAGCAGTTGCTGAATGTGTGAAGTCAAAGACTGCTGCTGGTATGAACAGTCACTGATAATTGTCGGAAGTTATTGATGAATGTAAAATAAACTGGATAAACAAAAGTCTAAAACATTAATGGTAGTTTCTTTTCTGCAATTTCAGTTAATGATTAATGTTAAATGATTATGTATGTTTTGTATGTATTCAACATGTTGATGATATTGTTAACTGTGGTGTGCTTCTCTTTTAGAATGTTGCGATCATTACTGCACATATTTTGTCAATGGCAACATTGGACGAGGTATTGAAGTGTATTTGATATTTAGCCAAATCTGATGTTGTCAACATTATTTCTACTCATACTGTCTGTGTTTAGCAATTTGTAACCTATTCATTCAGTGGCTATAGGTTGTTACTTATCCGCATAGATAGTCGGTAACATTTTTACCTCCACAAAGGAGGTTATGTTGTTGCCATTGTGTGTCATGTCTGTCTGTTTGTCAGCAGTATAACTGAAAAAGTTATGATAAATATTTATGATTTTTTGGAGGGATGGCAACAGCTGAATCTTAGATTCTGGTGGTGATGTGGATCACGATGCAGATGTGGGAATTTTGTAAGGAATTTTTACCACTGCAGCATACGGGCATTTCAGTGAATTTTGTTGATAACTCGAGAAGTTGTTGGCAGATTCTTATGAGATTTTTGAGGGTGGATATCTCACTAGAAACAAACCAGTTTTGGTCTTAACCCGGACCATGATTTGAATCCAGGAATTTCTTTTACCTTTGCAGGATGTGGGACAGTATTGTAAGAATTGTGCATGATCTATGCTGTGGGTGAGTGCTTCTAGTATATAGAAATGCTTGTGTTTTTTTCTGTGTAGCAATATTTACTCGAGAAGCTGTGACCAAAAAGAGAGTAAATGATCATACATCAGAAAAGGGTAAAAGCATTGAAGTGTTATAAATTGAGAAACGTTAATTTTGTTGTTAGGAGATAGTTCTTATTTTTCAGACATTTTGAATTCCAAAATAAAATTGTGTAATTGATCATGATGATGATCATTTTTGGGTGTTGGTTTGGTGGTGGTGACAATTTGACCTGAGCTTTGCCCGTCTTATAGCTCCAGCTGTCATCACCACCTCCATCATCTTTAGCTCCAATAAAATTCAGAATGGAGACATCCTGGTATCGGCTAACCCAGGTCCACCTGGAAAATGGCCGTTAAAACGGAGAGCGAGCTGATCATTGCTGGCTTGCACCAACCACTAGGAGACAACAAGTGTTCTAGTAGCTTGCCATGCAAATGCAGGGGTAGACAGGTGTGATACCGACATACTCCCCTGCCATGCTGTTATCGGCTTATCACCATTGTTCAGAAAAGTCCTCCCCTGTTGACATAATGGTTGAGATCTTTATTTATAACCATCAACTACAGAGTTTGCTTGGCATTGAACTTCATGTAAACATGTATCTGAAGAGACTAGCAAGCTTGGTCTTCCCTGGTTTAGAATCATAGTTTTCATTCTAGGCACTGTTTGTTTATATCACCTTCTCTGTTTGGTGCTATCCTCTTGACAATTTGAAAGTCTCGTACCTTGTGATACTGGTGGTGCACATAGTCCTGGACTGTAATGATTTAAGTATGCAACAAAACGTATTGCCAGAGAGATTACTGCAGTATTTTGTAGTACATAATGTTGTTGTTTCAAGGTAATGCTTCTTCCAATCCGTCATCATCTATGGTAATTGATCTCACGATCCAAGATCAACAGGAGCTTGGATACATGCCCCTACGTGACGAGTTTGATCGAGTCAGTACATCATATGTGTAATAATATGTAGCAAACACATTGTGACTTATTTAATTTCTGAATCTCGGGATAATGAAAAGCATTGTCTTTACAGACTCACAGAGTAACGTCTGTTTGTTGACATTTTGTTCTTAATTATAATGGGTGACTTTATCTCTCGGATCAATCTGAGCATTACCCACACCCAAACAGCTTGACCAACAGCTACAAAATTTGGTGGGGTAACACATGGGGAGTAGCATGTTTTTGGGGGTCAGCCACGCCCCCAGCGTCCCCCATAATTTTAGGGTTCTTTTACATGCACTCACACAGTATGAGAAACTACAACCAAATTTTGCATGGTGATCAAACTAGATGTGAGGCAGATTTTTTACATGGTCGACCACGAATACGAATGCTGACGTGTGATCTGTTTGCAGTATCTGACTTTTTTGTTATTGGTAGAGTTATTAATTTTGAAATGGGAGTTGCTGTGGTTTGATGGTTAAGGTGCCTGGCAGACTTGAATTCATTTTCGGGTCATGAGTGTCATTTGTGATTGTGGCATCCCTGAGAGAATTTGACCAGAATTGCACGACGTTACAAGATTTATTTAGAAAGTTTACTTTTTGAATCTTGGATGCCATTAACTGGGGACAATACAATACTCAAGCATTTTGCTTTCTCCAAGGGTCTTGGAAGGTTTTAGAGGACCATTGGGGAGTCTTGGCATAACCTGTGATGCATGGAAAGTATGCTGGTTACCAAAATCTGGTATTTGGAAAGCATCTGCTGTATGTACAGTATGGCATATGCAAAACCATATTATGTGTTTGATGATTATCAATGCACAGGAATATGACAACGATGCAGAGAATCTCATCCATGGGTTAGCTTACAACTGCAGTGATGAAGACCTCGACCTTGGTAATTGCTCAAGTTATGCTGCACTGGTGCATCGGTTTATGCGGTGAACTTATTAAATAGGTAAAGATAGCTAACAGGGAGACAAACAAGCAAGCATTTTATTTGCCCAGTAATCAACATCACAGTACGACATTTTTATATTAAAGATAGGGCAGGTTGCCAGAAGGTCAAAAGGGACCGTCAATGCTGGCTGCCTTCAGAGACGGAGACAGTTTAGTGTGTAAGGAAGTTGATTGCATTTGTAAAGTGACTTTTTGGCCAACTTCTGTTTTTTTATGATGAAAAGATGTTTTTAAAGATGAAAATAATGCTGCCATATAGAAATCCCTGACAGCCAAGAACAAGACTTCTGCTGCCAAACTATGTAATCTAACATCTACAGTACAGCGTCAAAAATGAAAAGATCTCCGTTTCCACGCAGAAGGGGTGCTCTGCTAAATGAAGAATAACTGATGGCTGGACAAAGACATTCAAAGCTATGCTGATACCCACGACACAAAACATTCTACCTGCAATGTAAAGTGATGTCTGATCCCCATAAAGCACTCTGTTCACCTGTTCACCAAATGAAACTAAAGACTTGGCCAACCTAATTAAGGATCTGCAGGTAATCCAGATCCTTCCCCCGTAACCTTCCTCTCTCTCCAACGGATTGATTTCACGGTTTTTATCCAGCACGTGTATGGAAGTCTCTGACATTGAAAACATTGGTCAGTGCGGCAGATTAAGCCAGCTCAGCTGGCTTTTGGGCGCACTTTAATATAGTTACTTACTTACTTATCCTCTTGCACCAGCTGTCTGTTTGGCACATCCCAGTGAACTGAATTTCCAGACTGCATCAATCCAATTTTATGGTGCTACAGCATCTTGAGACAACTGAGTTTTATGGATAGGCACTGTTTATTCTTTCTGTTGATAATCACTGAATTATTATTAATTTGCTTTATTTGGAACTGTCTGCAAATTTTTCTTTGTTGACAATTGGCTTGGGAGGTGGACATTTCCTGCAGAATTTTGACACAACAAGGAGATTTTGAAGAATGTATTTGATAATGTTCACATGGTGTTGCCCTTCAGTCTTACTCCCCAAGATCCAAGTATGATAATGAATTGCAGTAAGAATGTAAATTTTGTCTGCAGCATTCACATTGCTACAAGTCGATGTGTATCGGCGACGACTACGCGAACGTGAACGGCGGAGATGTCTGCTGAAAGACTATGGCATTATACAGAGCTCGACTTCTGCAGGCAGCAAAAAGCTACAGATGATACGAGCAAAGCAGTCGAAGGACGAACGGTCTGCTATTTATTTTCAGTACCGTTTACTGGCCCATATATTGCACATTATGTTTGTTAGAAAATGTCGTTAAACCAATCACAGTGATTCTCATACCACTGTATGCATCCGTCTATTTGTCAGCAATTTTTGAAAGTCTTTTTTAATGGTTTGAATTCAAACCTGTTCTGTTACAGTGATGTTCGAGACAAGACGAGAGTGTTTTCAAGATTTCACCGGTTTACAGATCATGAACAAATGCAGCTCGCTCTACAACGTACGTCTAGTTGTCTTTCATAATGTGTTACAGTTTTTAGCAGCAGCAGCAGATTGAAGATTTTCCTCTAATGTGTCAGTGCTGCTTAATAGTAATATTCATTTTTTTTGTATATGTCCTTCATGGAACATTTTCCCATAATCTAGAACTTATAATAAAGTACTTACTTCATGTGTTGTTCTTCTCCGTGCTGCACATTTGTTGTCTCAACATTCCAGTACAAAGTTGCGAAATCCAAAGTCAGTGATCGTGATCAGGAATAGATCTATACACATTTGTAGCATTTCATCTTCTCTTCCTTTAATCCCTTCAGTGCTTTGTCACTGTCGGTTGGGCCACAGTTAGGGCATCTGGTCTAAAATTCTGCTGCAACAATCATGAAGGGTTCTCTTTCAGGAGACCTGGGGAAACCCAGCCTGACCTGGCATGCTGTGGAAAATAGGTTGGCAAAATAGAAACTGAAAGTAGTAGTACTAATGTTTATTTGATCTTCTGTTAGAGTGATTCGTGAAAGTGTAATGAAGTCAACTGATGTGCAGGTGAAAAGCGGGTGAAAAGTCGCATCAAGGACTTGATAAAATATCGTCGACATGGTGTGAAGAAGATTGCTGGTCTGCACCTTGGCTGTTTATACTAACTGGATTTATGTGTTTGCTATTTTTATCATTCTTTTACTGCAGTGCATGAACTGTGTCCTTTCAGCTTGCAAATATTAGGAATTACTTTTTTTAAAGTTTTAGTGACAGTGGGTAGAAAGAAAAGCTTTAGGGCTGACTTTTAATGTAGTTGTTTGCCTTTGGTGCTCTGACACTTTTGGTTGGGTATCGGGGAAACTCGCTGCCGCATTTACCAAAGGTTTTACTCGGGAGACCTTTGGTGGTGGGCATGCAAGAATAAGCTAAGAGAAAAAGCAGTAACACACTGTTGTGACTGTCTGTTCAGACTGTGCTGTTTTTGAGGAAGAACGAGTCCAGCGAGAAAGAAATAAAGAACTGAAAAAGAAATTGGTATTGACGTTTCTTTGGCAGAATGTTTTTGGCAGAATATTCTTGTCTACTTCTGCACACACACACACTCACTGTTTTAACGGCCATTTTTCCAGATGAACCTTGGTTAGGCACTCTTGTCTACTTCTGCATATATTTAATTTTCTTTTCTATAGTTCATTGTATGGAATGGAATGGAATGGAATGTGAAATGAACTGAGGCAAACCAAAGTTATGTTTCCTATTTGTTTGCATTCTTAATCAACTGGTGCATTAGATTCTTGGCTAAACACACAAGTTGAAAATGAAAGGTAACACTCATAAAGATATCCATTCTGAGCTGATCACTTAAGTTGATTGTTTCGTTTCATGAATTCCCTTACCTAAAACTGCCCCATGACATGTTTTGTAAAACATGAGTTTGTTCAGTGATGTTTGCCCGTTGACTTCGTGAATATTATGGAGAACATGTAACAAAATGCATTACAGGATTGGCAAGTTTTTGCTGATTTATGTAAAAACCGTTTTTTTTCTAGGGAAACAGTCCTGGCAGAAATAGTTTTATGCAAGCAAAGATACTTTTGCCACCTAAGTGAAACACGAATGCATACTTAACAGTTTACAGTTACACATTGTAAAACTACCAAGTCTTGTTCTCTTAAAACACATGTACATGTGTAATAGCAAAGTAACATCAGCTTTGTGTGTGCTAACTAGTAAACATATATAATTAATATAGTTAAGTTTACCGTCATAGCGACTTCATTTTCATTGCTTAAGGTATCGACAATGTTCAGTTATTCTTGGACATCGGAAAAAGATTACAAAAGTGCATTTAAATGAAAAGTGCAGTTAAATTTGCCTGCCCATTTTATTATTCCTGTGAAATGAGATGACTTTGTTCAGAGACTGTACAATTTACACAAGTAGGCTGGGTTATAATATGTTAGTAAGCTTTGTGAGGGGGCCTTTGTAGACGATTAATTCTGTACTATTGTCAGTTACTGCATTTACATTACATTGCCGGTAAAAACCGTGGTAAAATACTAACGCTGATGTCTCCTACTTCTTTTTGATGAGACAGTATCGTCGTTTTCTTCTTTCAGGCTGTCAGTTTTTGTGTAGGTTTAATGGGACTATAATTTATACTTATACATGTTATGCATGTGTAGGGTGCTTTGCCACCTGGAGGCAAACCGGCTTCCTCACTGTTGAAAAAGTAAGTGCATATTTTGATATACCTTTTTGGGAGGTGGTCACTGGGCACAGACAAAGATAGAAGGATCCTGTAATGGTGACGGGTTACTATAAAAACCTGTATTGTTCGCATGCCCTTTATTTCGCGACTTTGGTGACTTCGCGAAAATAACGGGTCGCAAATATATATTTCAGCATGATACATTTCCTACTTTTTAGCATGATATAGCCTATTAGTTCTATTAGTTCAGTCAGTAAAAATGTCAAAATTAAGGGTGCCAAAATAATTCAGTGGCCCTAAATGCCAAAATTAAGTGCAGGCAAAATTAAGGGTTCTACAGTATTTCATCATTGGCTTGATATAGATTTCCTGTATTACCTATCGTCAGAATATCCACTAGTTTGCCCCGTGTGGGCTCCAGGGTTGTACGAATAGACCCGCTCCGTGTCCTGGCCGGATGTAGTACAAGGTGATTAAACCAGGTCTAGTTTTGTTTTACATCTTAGCATGCTTTAATTGTATTGTTGCTTATTAGGGCCCCTTTTTATGTATTGTTAATTTTAGTTGGTATGTGTTCTGTCTTTTGTTTGTTCTAGTTAAGTTGTCATTACTTGCCAAGTGATTGGCTAGAAAGGGCCCTCTGAGGAAGTCTACCAGTGGCGAGGGGATCATCCATAAAGCCCAGGCCAAAAAGAGCTTATGATTGTGTTGGTTTATTGTATTCTTTCGTTGTTTTATTGCATGATGTTTGTGTTCTCCCCGGCCCTATGTGATACATTTCCTACTTCTATGGCATGATATAGCCTATTTGTGCCGAAAGTGCCGTAAAACACCAACTAACTAACTAACTATCCACTAGTTTATCGACAACCACTGGAGCTAGGCAATTACTTATGCAAGATTCTTTTCTGCTGGCTATACAGTATACCTTTCCCGGTGCAAAAGCAACAGATGTTTTCATTACTGCCAGATTATACAGACGTAGTAAGATTCTTGTCTGATGTCGTCATTCTGATGTGCAACGAATGCAGTTAAAAATGGGATAACAAAATTGTCTGTCTGATATAGCTTTCAGATGATACTGTGGAAGCTGTCCAGCTGTGGGCTTAGACAACTGAGAGGGATATGTTTTCATTAATGTTTATGTGCGTGTGCATGCACAAGTGTGTGCAGGGTAGCTCATAAAGTTGTGGACGGATTCAAATCCAGTTTTCAGGGTTGATATACACTGTGTCCAGAAAAAAAGTGAGCCCCTAAAGATTTTGCAACAACATGTGTTTTCGCCAAATTAAATATATTTTTACACAAACACAGCCACGTGTATTTCAAACGATGTTCTAAAGTTTCTGGAAAATAACAGTTACTCAGACTCGGAAATCAAATTGTAAACAAAATCATCCAAAATGAAACTACACAGCATAGCTGCTGTCAACCCAGAAAGTGATAACAGCCCCCACATTTAAGGTTGATGTTGAAAGTGTCCTCCGTTCTCACAGATACACCGTCGCAGTCACTTCCGACACTAAGTGACATCTCTATCAATGATGCCATGATCAAAGTGGCGCCATTCCTCAATTAGTCGTTCTTTCAGTTTTCAAATGGTTGACGTCACGGATCCGGCAGTGGTAGATTCGCTCTTGCAAAATGCCCCAAATCGCATGAACTCATTCATTATTCTTTTCCCGCCATACCCTTTTTCGACTATGAGTACTTTAATTCTTCTTCTGACATTTTGTTTATCAACACGGCTTCACATCACGCATGACATAAGCACCGTGCATCAGCAGGTTAATACGTAATGTTGGAAAATGAAATTTGTGACGTTTCGTAAAAATTTGGGAACAATAACCCAAATACTTGCAAGTTGTGTATGTTTAACTATGTTCAATTCAGTGCACTTTTTCACTTACTAATACAAAAATTTTTTTGGGGGGCTCATTTTTTCTTTACACGGTATTATGGTAATTGGATGGTGGACCAGGGTTTAGATTTCAAGCATACCACACCACAGCAAAGAGGTATCCAGTGGTTAGTTTTTGGACCCCTACACACACCTGTATGTCGATCAGACTTGTTACAGTAAGCTACCTAGGAGAGGGCCGGTTTGCAAGGGTCGACCACACCTCTAACGATGGGGTGGGTCCTGAGGGCAAAGTTTTTGAGGACTGATCTGTACCTTGACTTCGATTAACTAAGTTTTGCATAGTAAGTTCTTCGGGGGTCGGCCCACCTAGGGGCACCAGGGGAGTTGCTCAGCCATTGTCTGAGATATATGACATGATGAGTGCTCTTCTAGGTACCTGATAATTACACTGGTTACAAAGACTGGTAGCTTATTTACTGACTTGTTACGTATGTGTAGAGACAAGAACGAAGACAGCAGTATTGCCGCACTTGGGAATCGCCTGTCACACCAAACTGCTCCTGGTTATGAATTACTCTCACTGCGAGAGAAGAAGGTAACACTATATTTTTAGAGTGTTCTGCCATGTTTAATTTGTACAGTTGTGAACTAAATGTCCACATTTTGCAGAATTCGCAAATTAATTGCGTGTAAGAATCCTGTGCAAGTGAATTGTTGTTTTATGCTGCAGTGTGTGCTGTGCATGATCGTTAGTGTCGCTACATGTGCTTTGAATTTAATTAATGATGCCAATTACCAGTACTGGCATCAGAGGGCTGATGAGAGGCATGGGAACCCTCCCCCAAGGTAACCACTACCAGGAGCTATTAGTGGTCAAAGACAAAATTTGGAAGACCCCCAGGTGAGCTTGGGGTAAGCAAGTTCATGGAATGTGATATTTTCCCTTCAGTGCTTTGACATTCTTGGTTGGGCGACAGGAAGGGCATCCAGCCTGTAAAAAACTGGGTGTTGGTTTGTTGGTGGTGATGATTTTCACTGGAGCTTTGCAAGATTTATAGCTCCAGTTGTCACCATTACTTCCATCATCCTTTGCTTCAATAAACACTGGCTAGCTTAGGTTCACCTGGAAAATGGCTGTTAAAACTGAGAGAGAATTAAGAAAAAAACATTTAAGTGATATACAGGCTGGCTGTTGGTTAAACTGTGAATCTCTGCTTGCACCATTGCAGGCTGAGATTCACAGCAGTACAAGACCAACCTTTCTCTGGGCTGGTCTGAGTTTGGCATAGATCAATAAACCGATTTTTTTGGATCGCAGATGAAATTTATGGCAGCTAGCTGGCTTATTTGGCTTGGCTGGATTTTTTCGGTGGCAGCAGAAGAGGTTAGCTGCAACTTTAAATGCAAACTCAAATGTGAGTGAGCCAGTCATTAAAGGAGTAACTAGCAAGATTTTTGTCAGTAGACTTACTTGTTTAACAGTATATCAGCAGATGTTATCAGTTAGTTTGTATATATAGAACAAAAACCTAAGTGTAAACTGCAACTTTTTACCCATAGTGTACATCTGTGTAGACTGTTTGTCTTGTGATACATGGCACTGAAAGTAAATTGCATATGTATCTAATCTTTTAATATTCTTCTTTTGTCAGAAATTCACTAGTGTAAGCAAAATTGTAAAAATTCTAATGCTTGATAACAGTAGTTTTAATTTTGTTAATTTCTATGTTGTAGGTTTTGCTTCTGAAGATGCAGTTCTTATTTACTGTTGGCTGTGTGTGTTTGTGTGTAGCTATGTAATTCAATTGGACTCAAGCCAGCTGTGTACATCACTGTTAAGACATGCATTATAAGGGTTTGGCAAATGTTCTCTTGCTTCACAATGCACTGTAAGTAAGTAAGTAAGTAAAATGTTGATTTATATAGCGCATTATTGCCGAAACCCCTAATGCCTGATTAAATGTTCTGTTTATTATTCTGTATAGGTATGAGTGCACTATAAGTACTTTTTTCTTGACCTGTTTATTTTACCAACATGTTACATGCCACATAACTATGCCTTAAGTTCTTTGATTGTCAACTGCAGTTTCAAAAGGCATTTGGCGTGCAAAAACTCTTGCTTCAGCAATTCCCAGTTTTATTGGAAGACCCATAGAGACTGTGATGACGGGAGGAAAATAGACTGGTTATACGAAAGCCCAATATGTATTACAGGTTTTATACTGGTAACTGTCATCCTGTATTGAAGCTTCAAAAATGCAGTGTCTTGCTATTTTTATTAGGTAATTAATATTTTGGGTTACTTTTGGCTTCAGTGTATTAACTGTATTGTTCAGTGTGCTATATAAGAATCCTATATTAAGTAGAGTATTCATTTGATGTCAGTGTTCGGAACAAGTTTGTGGTAACTTTATATGGTACGTTACATAATAACTTGAAATAAAAGTATGTGGACATCATCATCATCATCATGTCTCACGGCCATGGACCGTTGAGGCCAAATACGAAGCTTCTCCAAACATCACGATCTTGTGTCATTTTCATAGCATCTCTTATACTCAAACCAGTCCACTCTGTGATGTTGTCCAACCATCACTTTGGCTGTCTTCCTCGGCATTGTACTCCTTCCATGAGCCAAATAGCACACTCTTTAGTAGTCGATTGTCCGTCATGTGGCAGATATGCCCAAACAATGTCAGCTTTTTATGTCAGATGGTGCTGATGATAGTCTTTTGTTTGTTCAGTTGTTGTCTGATGCTGTCATTGGTGACTTTCTGATGCCATCGAATGTTAGCAAATTTCGGTAACACCTCATTTCAAAAGCCAAAAGTCTTCTTTCGTCTTCTTTTTTAATTGTCCACGTATCAGCAGCATATAATAGAACTGAGAACACACACGTTGTCAGAAGATTCAACTTGATGTCCACAGTAATGTTCTTATCCTTCCAAATAGTTCTGAAGCCCGCATAGACTACTGTGGC
>Ga0049107_10000275_pt1 | contig 14416 bp, 10 predicted proteins | sample WorMetilPIANOSA1_FD_61187 | JGI IMG/M metagenome (GOLD analysis project Ga0049107, IMG submission 61187) | Marine gutless worms symbiont microbial communities from Max Planck institute for Marine Microbiology, Germany - Olavius ilvae PIANOSA.1 | ecosystem: Host-associated > Annelida > Digestive...
TTCCCCACAAAGTGTGATGCGAGGTCAGACGCAGTATATTGGATTTGGCATGCAGACGGTGGGCTACACAGTTTGTTGATCTTTGACCACAAGGCTCGCGGGTCATGAGGACAGCTAGCGTGGCAGAGATTGCTCCGCCATGATAACTTGTCTATCAGTATTACATATAAAAGTCATTCATCTGAATGCTAATGAAAACGTCGGCATAAATCAATCAGGTTGTTCACAGACACAACATTCAGTTCAGAAGTCAGTAACCCGCTGCTTGCGCTATAGCCAAACCGGTTGGACCGGTTCAGTTGGCGCTTGCAGCGCAGCACCACCAACCAGCAACCTGCAATCTATCACGTGACTGTCCAAAGGTTTCTGGGATTGTATACACAAAGCAAAATACTATAAGAGAGGCTGCAGACCACTGTCCACGGTGTAGGTCAGGATGGAATTCCGGACGGACGGACGGACTAATCGACTGGACTGATGAGAGAGATCTCCCCGACGCTGACAGTCTTTGTTACTAGATAGCGTAGTTAAATAAGCAGATATAGGTCGGTCGAGAGAGGGGGCTGGGCATAGAAAACACCCTTCGGCAGTGGATATCATATGGATAGCGTGCAAGTTGCAGCTCGAGACCTAGTCAACATGTAAGTTGCTGGCGAAGAACTAAAACAAACCGCATTTAGTGTCTGTAAGCTGCACTTTGACAACTGGTCAGTCTGGAAGTTGCAGCTAATAACTTAGCAACTTGACTATCTTTGCGCCTTTACAATAATTGGCGACGCTCTCCTTCCTCAAACTGCTACAAAATTGACGAAAACCTGCGGTTCTGAATTTGGCGCTCTGCTGTGGCTCCATCTGACGCCGCAGAGAAAAACCGAAACGAATAATTTCATTGCACTGGTATGGTTACTAGCCTGACGGTAGACATATTGTCAACCGGTAGACATAGGCATTACAGTAGGCTAGGTGCGGTTCTGCGGCATACCACGTGACTCGGTTTCAACCAGTCACGAAGCAGGATTTTCGTTGCTCATACGACATTAGTTTATGTTAGAACAGTTCTCATTCGCTGGCGACCGAACAGTTCTCACTGCGTGGTGGTAGTACCGTACTGATGTCAGGTCCGGCTTCACTGCTGACTGACTGTAGGCCCCATAATAGCTAAATCAAAAATGTAAAGCTCAAAAACTCTGATGCAAGTCTTTGTGATGTATCAGTTTAGCGCAGGTATGCACGTACTGTAAAAGGATCGGTAGCCGCGCGCACGCGCAGACGTTTATACAATGCAGTGAATAACGTGGTATGCGCTCAAAAAACTGACTAATAACTGGTATGCGCAGTCTGCAGAAGTTGGGACAAAAATAAATCAAACCAGAACAGCACTCAATAGAGCGAATGACTGTGACAACGACTATAGGCAATTGCAAACACGTGATTTCGGGTGATTCAGTTTAGTGCGAATCCACGACATGTGTTATTACATCCGGTCCGCGGGATCTCCCTCATCTGCAGCATCTTCGGTGACTGTAACTGTAGTAAGGCCTATGTATCTGTCAAGTTGTAGACAGCGAGCATGCGTGATGCGATAGTGACGTGTGTATACTCGAATGGGCCGGCCGTGTGCAGGAGTGCGAGTTGATGGTGCTACAAACACTCAAGTGGGACGTGGCGGCGGTGACGCCGTGCGACTTGGTCGACGTGATCCTCTCTCAGTTGCCGATGATCGACGTTGATCGCTGCTCACAACACCGAGCCGACGTCCGTCATCACGCGCTCACCTTCGTCGTCCTCTGCGTCCTAGGTACCCGCACCAGCTGCATTGTCTTTGCCGACACTTGTCGTAACGAAGCTCTGCTGCAATGTTGCATGAGTCTGTGTGAAGTTGTGAACGCGGCTTAACACAGACGTCCTGTGACGCGTTCCAACAGCTCACGGAAAGATAAGCGAAACGCCGACGACATTAATGTTTCATCGTCAATATCGCTGTGTTTGCCACTTGACGAATCACGTGTGTTTTCAACAGTTCGTCGACCTATAGCCACACCGGTCAGTTGCAGTTGATTGTTAGCAGAGTTCAGACTCGGAGAAGTTATTCGTTTAGAAGTGAACATGCTAGCCTGCCTAAACCCCATGAAAGTTAATATCACGCACATGCGACATCTATTTTTACCGCGCGACGCTATGCGTAAGCGCGGTACTAGCCGTTGGCTGGTGTCTGTCTCTCTGTCTGTCTGTCACACTCATGCATTGTGTCCAGACGGCGACAGTTATCGTCAACTTTTTTCATGGCCAGATATCTGGCTACCTGTGACTTCCCATTAATGATCCGTAGTAACCATGGGCCTACCTCGTACAGTTTCCAAGATATACGGCGATTTGAATTGAATATTGCAATTTTTCCCTCCCACCCCCTCACTGAAAGAGTTCTCCATGGAATTTTTTTATGATGTCAGCGCTCGAAAAAACTAGGGTCATGCCCCTTATCAGATGATGGAAAAAGTTTGAAGATATATGCATTCATTTAGTACAGAGTGTGACGGACATACAGACGGACGGATTTGCCATAACAATATCGCGCTCTACGTGCGTTGCATGCTGCAGCGCGATAAAAAGATATAAGCAAATAAAAACAATAAAAAATCCTGAAACAGATAACAGATGTCGCCCGAATATGAATTTTGTAGAGTTGCACACACTTTTCGCAAATGTGGCAACAGATTTTTGAGGGGAGGTGTAGTTTTAGTTCTTTTTTGAATTTAACAGTGAAAAGTTATGAGAACTTGTCTGCATTTGGCGGAGTTATCATTAAAATAAAGTGGTCTATTTTTTAGGCACAGGGTATAGGGTGTAATTACTGACGAATAGGAAATCACTCGCCTGATAAAATTTAACGGTTGCTTCCAAATGGAATGACCGTTTAGTGTCATTAGCTGTCGGATATTTTTTTTACTTTTTAATTATTTTATTTTATTTTAAGGCTTTGTGTAATCGTAAGTGTAACGCAGATTTGCGTTCTAGACAGGACGACTGAAAATGCGAGACTGGAAAATGCGGGACGGTCAAAAATGCAGGAGTGGAAAATGCGGCACCAGACTGCAAGGGTGGAAAATGCAATACTGGAAAATGCGGGACCAATATGCAGGGGTGGAAAATGCGGGACAATCGAGTATGGAAAGCTTGTTTGCGAATAAGTGTGCCAAAGCTAATATTAGAATGCAAAAATGACATTGTTTTTTCACCATTCGACACTGTCGTGAGTAACAGTTGCACTATTTACTTGCGTGTTTTCTGTGTGTCTGCTTTCTGCTGTCTTTATGGACCTATTTCTCAGAATTTTAACGGACGTAGCTGTCTGCAATAAAACGAGTGAACAAACACACGTCGTTAGAATAATCATCAGCGTTAAAATGAATTGAAAAAAAAATCAAAACGCAATGGCAAAAACACTGTACGTATAGTCCGTATAGACACATTGTCAGCATCAGCAACATTTCACTCCCACTAGTACAGACGCAAGACCATGCTGATGTCAGTGCGGCATACTGGGCAACCGCGAGCTTGTTACTCAAGCTGAGCGACGCAGGAAGCACAGAAACGCTGGTGCTCGCACGGCACAAAAAGCAAGTCGTGTGTCGCGCTGCTGAACCAGACACACCTCGCATAAGTCCTGCGACTGCGGTTCACTGACAGCTGACTGAAGCTGGTCGCTGTCGCTGTCATTGCGGACTTCGTCGTCGTCCTCGGCGTCTGAATCTGCGGTACGATCTTCGGTGACAGCGTGTGCCCCACACTGTGACTCACTGCGCGCAGAAACTGAATGTTTGTGTACGCGCCGCTGTCGAAACGGGAAATGCAAGCCTTGATGCGTGTTTCGTTGATCAAGTTGGTCCGTTTCTTTGAGCGACGGATAGTCTTTCTGGGTCACGCGCTCCGACGCGTTGTAAACAGTCAACAAGACGAGAACAAGATGTCCGACGGACATCGAAACGTAGTCATTGGGTAACTATTTAATCAGTTGTGTCGAATAAGAATTTTCTATTTAATGTTTGAAACCAACTGACTTTCTTCGGACTTTCTACCGCATTGTTTGTGCGCGCCCAATTGTCGCGCACGGACATCCGTGCCGCGCCGAAGGAATATTTGTTGATCCATTGGCGTTCGACGTAGCGACACAGTTGCACTAGCTGCTTTTTTGAACTGCATACGTTTGATTGCTACTCATCGCTGCTATCGTGGTTAATTGTCCACGATCAGGCAGGCACTGGTGCATCTTGCAGGACTGAGCAGATATAAGTAATACACTGTGTTCCGGCCATACAATGTCGTTTCAGACATTTTCCAGTCCCGCATTTTCTTGCCTCGCATTTTCAGCGTGCCCTTCTAGACGAGGCGTTTACTTCGGCGATGATGACACTACCGTAGTGAAAAAAGTAACTGAGCGTGTTGTGGTTTGTTTACTTGCTGGATCAGATTTCAAGTTTTCGATGTACGCGCCGTCGACGGTGGCGGCGGCCTGCGTGAGGTTGGCAGTGATCGGAGTGTTGGGTGATTCGTGGTGTTCCAGACATCGTCTTGATCGTCGTCTGCGTCGCATCACGCACACAGAACAGGTAAACAGCGAGTAGTGTAGTGTCTTCATCTCACACATTTTCCGGCCTTGACACTAATGTTGAAGTTCGATGTTGTTTTGCTGACATACGGTTGCCTCAAACTTCTCAGTCTTGCGTCATTTGTCCCAGATTCACCATGCAGCGACCTCGATCATTTGTCATCATTCTTATCTCTCTCTATTTTGCACGAGTTTTTGTTCTTCAATGAATCAAGCGTCAATTTTCGCAACCAGTTCTGATTACATGTTCAAGAACATTAACTTTCTGTTCTGAAGTTACTACACTTTAATTCTCCCCTTGGAAGAGAATGGGACAGAAGACCGTTCCATTCCTTCCAAACTTCTTGATGTGTATTTTTGGGCCTATGACAATTAACAATAATAACAAATAAGTAAATAACAATAATAATTAAGTTGAAAGAAATAAAGGATGACAAGTAGAATGTTTGTGATACGGCCCTAAACGTCACAGAACTGCGCCGTCCGTCTGTTCATCTGTCCGTACTCCGTTCTAGCCTGTCTCAAGTCCACAATTGAAGCTCGTCATAATCCTAAAATTGGAGGAACTGTTGTTGCACTGTAACTGAAACTTAATTTTCGCCAGAAATGTCAAGTTTAAAGTCACATGACTTCACTGAATGATCGAATCGGTGAAAGAAGTCTGCAGCAAAGATATGTTTACGGTCTGTTTTAATGCTGCCAACATACATATATTACTATTATTAATTATTATGCGTTAGATTTCCACAGTTTGTAAAGGATGCGTAAAGGTGCGTGTTAACTGACAGCTCAGAACTGAACGACACGATGTTTATCCAGAGAGAGTGTCGTATATTTTGCTGGCCATTCCGGTCCAGATGTTGCAATTTTGTTGTATTTGGCGCTAGAAAACTGACGTCGTCTTCACTGCTAGGAAAATAAGCCGCAAGATGTGAATCTGACTGTGCAGTTCCGAAAACTACTGAAAACTCATTTTAGTTTAGCTTTTAATGTCGTTTAACTTCTTATCTTCACATTCATTGGCACTTGCATAGTAAAAGCCTAAATAGGTGCACTAGAAATTCACGATGATGATGATGATGATGATGCTAATGCTTGAGCAGTTATCAGTGTCTTCGCCACCTTGTCAGTAGAATCATTATAGTTTCTGTATGGGTTTTGCGCTGGCTGTTAAGTTGAACCGGTCATCCGCCTCATCTGGGTTATGTATATACTAGCTTAATTGGGTTTAACCCTCGCCAGCTCAAAGTGCCAGAAGGGGACGAGCTCCCATGCAACGTTCCTTAGCGGTATGTCTGTGTATGTGCCAAATCTTGTGCTTGTTGTTTGCGTGGGTGGGTGGCCGGGTGCACAAGATGACCTCGCTTGTCAGTTGGAGGTCATATACGTGGCGGTGGTCACGCGGCATGCAGCAAGCTTGGCGTGAGAACGCGGCAAAGTTACTGCGTATTTTGTCATTGTGTTTATTCACACTAGTTATATACATGCAGCTGATACAGTCGCCTTGGCGTTGGCGGCGTTTCAACAGAGACAAGTTTTCAACTGAATAACTCTGACTGTCAATCTGTTGCGAGTAACGGGCCAACAGCTTGTCACTGCTGTACTCAACAGTTCTTGTAGAACACACGAAACCGACTGATTCAACGTGGAATCGCGATGAGATGGATGCTGCGATGATACTAGTGCTGCTGCTCCTACATACCGCTTTGTTTACTCGGCCTACTTACTTACTTATTACTCCAGGTTAGGCCTGGTCCTCCGTAAGTCTTCCAAAGAAGAACCTTTGAAAATTGCTCCTGCCAGACTCTTGCACAGGCCAGATGTCCTCCTTGTCACCAATGCAATGATGTCACAGCACTGAAGGAGCAGGCAAGCACGATGAGAGAGCATCGTGTGGTGGATCGATAAACAACAACAGTGATGACGCCGACTTTGAGCGTCACCCCTCATCACTGCCATCGTCATTCGACGGCTCAGACATCGCAGTAGGTGAATTGTGGGACTTTTCTGATGGACGGAGCAGTTTCGGTCGGATGCCGTTGTTGATGCCAGTGATGGCTGATACAGGTGAGGGCGGCAGTCGAAGCCAGGTTCACTGATTGAAAGTGAAAGTCCAACGTCTTCACCACCGAGTCACGGCCGCTGCATTGCTGCTGCTGCTGCTGCTGCACTCGTGTATTCTAGCATTCCACGACCAGCCGGGGAAGCCGGTAGGCCTACCAAAGTGTCAAACTATTCTGGATACAGCAGGCGATGATGGAGATGGCGGTGCTGAGAATATATAGCTGTGAAACACGTGTAAATCATCTACAGTCAGATCATCACCACCAACAGCATTTCAACACTTACCTTTTTACAGGCCGGATGTCCTTCCTGCCGCTCAGTCAAGAGTGCGAAGCTCTGACGGCTGGTCCACTGCTAAGCAATGATCATTGATTATCGTTTTATTATACATGAAGATACTTCAGCTGCGTGCCGCCATGTAAAGTCAGCAGTACGGTCTACAGCATGCTTGCGGTGGTCCGTAATAGCATAGCGGCAAACTTGAAACTTCTGTCAATTACTTAAATCTGACACAATTTCGATAAAGTTTGCATGTTCGTAATAGTAAATAAATAATGAAATGCAATCATTTAGTTATTTGTTATTTTCCCGGCATCTTACTGATGACGACATTAAACATCATTTGGAATCAAAACGGAACAGCTCGCTGTGAATGACGCACGCAGTTGATCAGTGGTGACGTCGTCTCTCAGCCTGTGTTGACGCTGAAACGGATATTTTGCACGTCACCCATCGCCTATAAATGCTATTGCAGGCCTATTTCTGGTGAGAATTTGATGTCAGTATTTCGATGTTTTTATGCAAAAATTTCAGTGCTCATGTAAAAAGTGTTTTTTTCTGATTTTGCATAGTAACGAGCTGTGCGGGAAGCCGCGCAATATGCCCCGCCCCTGTATGCCGCACGCTGCAGCCCAGCTTCAGCCCATACATGCCTTACGCCTGCGTCGCCCAGCGCGCCCTGCTCCATGAATATTCATGATCGACAGGCAGCGGCTCGCTCTGGGCGGTGACGTAGATTATGGTGTCGTCCATATAAATCATGTAGTGACTTGAACAGCCAACCAAAGCGGCCTGGTGACTTGGACCTTTGACCTTTTGATCTTGAAATTGGTGTCCGAGTCACATGTGACGTGGGCTACCTCTGTGCCAATTGTAGTCTTCCTAGGCCTCTCTATTCTCGACTTAGGCCCGTACGCGACAGACAGACAGACAGACGTCAGACAGACAGACGTCAGACGTCAGACAGCATCATCGCTTAATGCCCCCCTATTAGGGGCAGAGGAATAACAACGTGCACGGTGGAGCGAGAAGTTTTGGTATTGTAAGATGCACAATTCATTTCTGGTTAATTCGGTCAAAAATTATTAAGATCGGTCAAGGTTTGCAAAAATTGCTGCAAGAAGTTCAGGCCTACTACCGCGATTTCTATGGACCGCTCACAGTGTACGGTAAAATATAAAGTGGAATTATGTGTTCGGCGTGTTAACGTCTGGTGATATTTGTGTCTGTCGCTGGATATGTTGCTAGAGTAAAAATTACTGATTGTGACAGGAGCTGCTGGCGGCGTGCCAAGAGCAGATAGAGCAGTGCATTGAATCCAATCGTAACGCCGCTGCAGCAGCAGCTGCTGATGATGATGATGATGACTCGTCGCCTAGCAACGACAGTCGGAAGAGACAGAGCGCACTGGCCAGTATCATCACGCCGACAGATGTACGCGACATTTCACTGCACGACGACGACAACAAGGCTCTGAGCTCGTGAACGCAGCGTCAGCGCCGAGCACTCGGCACAGCCGCGCTGAGACCTCATTTCGTCTTTCATTCACGTGCCTCATCATCCACAAACAGGCGTGTCTATACAACCACTTACCACACTCCGCCCGTTTACTTGGAATCTTTGAGTTACGTATCTCGGTGAAACGCGACCGAGAATTTTTATTTTTTCCAACCAAAGTAAAACTGCGGTAATTAACTTTCGTCTTTCGATCACATATTGCACTTCTTAAATGCCGATGAAAATTTTCATGATTTAAAACAACAACAACACGTAGAAAAATTCACTAATTCCAAAATGCTATTCTTTTTGATCTACGACAAAAAATAACGAAGCTGTCGCGGAAAACCCCTTTCCGAACAGTGGCGTCACCAGGCGCGTGTGGACGTTTGGCCGTCTTGAATTAACGCTCGTCGTCAATACATCCTATGCCTATACATTCGCTTGCAGGCCTGGGCGGGGGCATATTGTGGCGGTTTCCCGCCTACAGCTTGTTATTTTTGTTATTCAAACTGTTAATGCTCATATAATAGATCAATTTCGATAGATACTTGGGAATGTACTTTATGGCCTATATAAATATCTACTGGTCATTGGTGAAGTTCTTCATTCGCTTTTCATGATACTGAAGGTTATTACTGTGGGCGGAGTCTAGCGGTTAAACAGGCACGTCCTGTATGTGGATGACAGACGCACAACGCCGCTCTTGAACGTATTTCGTAAGTGACATTTATTTTTCGCAATTAGCATTGCTTCACCACGAGAAGCCAATTCTCTGCGCTGTTTTCGCTCTACGATTCAAGCTGTGAAGCAGGGCTGTGTTTCCGAAACAAGCGATACTTGACGGGCATTGATTAGAGTGCATACCTTTGGCAACGGCTGAGAAATCCCGCCGGAGCTGTCTGGGGTGGACTTGGCAGTTGACCCTGATAACCTTCTTGTTTCCAGATAGTTACTGGGTGAGTAGACGCAACTGTCGCCGCAACTGGTTCAGCTGACAGTTGCGCCGACGATTGACTCGTGTATTCGACCTACTACACCCACACACACACACACAGAGACATACAGACAGACACACACACGCACACACACAGACAGACACTGATGAAGACATAACTGTTGCCGTTGTCAAAGGCAAACAAAGCAGAAACGTCATTATCAAGAGACCATGCAGTAAAGTCATGACTGCTAGACCGTTGATACCAATTAGTGTTCTTAAAATTACCGGTAACAATCATCGCCGGTAAGTTACCGGTAAGTTACAGGTAACTTACCGGTAACATATTGTCTGCTCACTGGCAGGGGTTATCATCTCAGCCACGAGACTCAGTTTTGCCAGCTTCGTCTGCATTCTACCTTATGATGTCTGTCACAAACAAATACAATAACAGTGCACCAACAATTACTACTAAAATAAAATAAAAGAATCTCAGACAAACATCTGCCGTTTTACGTGCTTAAACTGGCGCATTGGGCACTAGAACACGGCAGACTTCCACGTGATGCAGGAGTCTCTATCACTGACTCTGGTTTAGTGGATCTAAGTATCCACCACTTTTCAAAGTGGCGGGCGTCCGCCATGTTGGATTTTCAAAATTGAACATTTTCATCACCCGACCTTCGTATGCGTGCGATTGTGCCTCCTCACTCCAAATTTCGTCTTAAAATCGGACAATATGGAGCCGAGTTATAGCCAAAAATGATTTTCAATATGGCGTCCGTCCGCCATCTTGAATTTGCGAATTTCTGCATTTTTGTCACATTTCCGTCGCCATGGTCATAATGTGCGTCTGTATACCAAATTTCGTCAAATTCGGACGATTCGCGGCTGAGATATGGATATATAACCATTTTCAAAATGGCGGCCGTCCGCCATGTTGGATTTACTGTGACGTCAGATGTTAGCAGACAATGCGATAATAATAATAATAATAATACAACGCCAACTTTTAAGGCGCCGTAACATGGCGTGAGTCACTACAAGGGCGCCTAACGATAATAGCCAACAGACTGTAAGATGTTATTGCGGTCTTTTGAATTTATGCTACGCACCTCAATAAGTAAGTAAAAGTATACAACTTGCAAGGTGAATCAACCATACGGCCCGGAAAACAAGTCTGATTGAAGTTTAATGGGATAAAATGGAATGCAAGGACCAACATGTCAGGAGAGATGGCAGAAACATCGGTTACTGATTTCTTTATTGCCAAATTTCGGTGGGTGGGCGGGTCCACCAATGTTTGGACCCGACCATGCCTCAAAAGTGGTCGGGTCCTGACCCATGGACCGAGTGGGAATTGACGCCTATGATAACGGGCATCGTTTGATTTGGCCCACCCTGTATATACAGAAGTAAAAATGTCAAACAAATTGGGCTTAATTAAATAGTGGTAATTTATGATAAGTTACCGGTAATTTATTACGGGTAAGTTACCGGTAAGCACACGTAACTTACCAGTTACTTACCCGGCGCTCATAACACTAATACCAATAGAGTAAAACGTGCTGCTGAGTCAACAGCGAACATCTCCGTCTCTGTGATGTGGTTGTTTACGGTTTATATCTTCTACTAACGCGCTTTCATAGATTACGTGTATTATAGCAATAAACTGTGTGTAACTCAAGGTAACGGTATAACTTTGTTATTGTACATGTCTATGAGTATGACGGACATCTATGTCGCAAGGTTTGGATTTTTATTGATGATCCAACTGTAAACGTAAAATACTCAACGCACGGTGCCTATATTGAGTACGATATACTCAATTTCAGTATGCACAACAGCACAAAGTACTCAACAATGTACTCAAAGTGAGCAGCCTTTGAGTTCTTGTGCATACTAAAATTGAGTATATCATACGCCGTGCGTTGGGTATTTTTCTTACTCACATTGAGTGTTTTACGTTTACAGTGAATAGGAAGAACATATTAATTACAAAAAAGAAGTAGCTCGTAAGAAAGCAGACGTCGGAAGCCGTTTACCATGTGATATTGCTGTCACTGACGATGTGTAGATGTGTATCGTTATATTGCAGCTGGTGTCTGGACAACAGTGTAATCGTGTGCTGTTATATCACGTCGGCTGCAGATCGTACACCGACTGAATACGGTTTGACGCCCCCTGCACTTGAAGCACTGTAGGTTGTTTACAGAGACGGTTCTTCAGACAACGAGTTGCAGACAACCAAACGTTGCAGGACAACCTGGGTATGCCGGTACCGGAATGTCAAACCGTTCTGGTTTTAATGCAGCAAGAAATGAGTCATAGGACAGCTGGAACTCTTAAGATGTGCAAAGCTCCAGTCAGATCATCACCACCATAATACCAACGTTCTTTCTTTAGAGACCGCTGCGGAAGATCAGCCATTTGAGGGACCATGGCCCATCCCGCGACCCCACCCTGAATACGCCAGTGTATGTATGAAATGACAACAGTGGTGGTTAAATTACTCAGACAGAGGTGAGGGATTCCTAAATTTTAAATAAACGAACTAGAATCCCAAAGTGAAATGATAAAAGCGCTCAGAGGAGACGCAAACACTGCGCGCTGGCTGTAGTAAGGCGGAGCCAAAAATTTTCGCCCCGCCGCAGACCCCGTTCACGGGGGCGCGGGACAGCCATGGTTACTACCTTTAGCTACAAACCCAGTTTGGTGAGGATCGATGCACGTAATTTCGAGTAATCGTGGTAACAGACCCACAAACACCCGCTCACACACCCACAAACAGACAGAACCGATTATATACACTGCGCCGCAGCTAGCGCGCAGTGTAATTACGATCGTCGGCGAGTGCAAATACGAACGACAACGAGTTTGTGAAACCGCCACATCTTTCTATTATCAAAAAAACGACAATAACCACATGCTGGAATGGAAAACACTGATACTTCCGCACCCACCTCCAGTAAGTATTGGGTGCCGGATCTCAATTTTAAGGTAACGGATCTCGCAAAGAGAGGAGCCGGATCTGGGATCCGACTGAATTTAACCCCCCCCCCCGGGGGGGGGCAAAAGAACGCTCCGTGTACTTTGTCTGTGTTACTTTTGCGTTAAAGCTGCATAGTTGAATGTGATATATTATCATCAGCATCATGTCGTCGCCATGTTTGTGTTGTTGAAGTCTTTCTTTTGAGTTGTTGAGGCTTTCAGTTGTTGAACGTTCACACAAACCTCAAACAAACCTCACGTGCATTGAGTGACATGCGAGTTGTTCCATCTTCCCGTCGTCGCTGCATATTTTTGCAGTGGAAAGGTGAAATCGTACAACGCAGTCATCGTTAATTCTCAGTGTAACGTGTGTTTGACCGTGCTTTGTGCACGATTGATCAAAGGAATGTGTCGTCGTTGTTGTCGTCGAGCAAGTTTTATGTCGTTAGCTAATGTTTCACATTCACTTCACCAGTACGTTGCGACACACGTACGCTGGTGCTTGTGCACCCAAGCGTACCGCGTGTAGTCTGCGCTTGTTCTGTTGGAAGCGTAACTTATAGCGTTAGTGGCTAGTGTAGCGGTAACGCGTTGGTCTCGATCAACGCAGTTGCGCCACATTGAGCTCGGTTAGTAGTGGGCAGGTAAACTGTCTCTCTAAGTAACCAGCCACCCAGGCCAACTCAGCCTTCCATCCCCGTGGTCGGTAAATGAGTACCAGCCGTAGCTGGGAAGGCAAAGGCAGGTATGGCTCATTCCGATTGCGGATTGAACGGTGTGGGTGTGCAGGTAAAACTGTAAGATCCCTTGTGAATTAGTACCATATCTGAGCACTTCTAAGGTGATGATTCGATCACGAAAAGGCGCTATCAAGTGTACGTACCCCTTTACTTTTAGCGCGCTTGACGTGTTTTTCTAAGGTACAACAATAGCGACTGAAACTAGTGACGGCACCAGCTACTGGGCATTGGAGCACCTACCTCTCTGCACTGTTGTCCTAGTGCGTTATTCCAGGAAAGAAGAGATAAATGTTTGCGTAGATTTGCTTGTAATCACTTTTTGCATTGACAATTTGGCATTGTTGTGCACTGAATAGCCTATATTATTATATATTTTGTATCTACTGTTAGGCGTGTTTTTCGGTAATGGTACCACCGGGTAGTACAGTCACCAGCAATTAACTTACTGAACGCATGATGTGCTCATGGTTTGTCGATAATTACCATCATTGAAAAATTAGTTATCTTACGATCCATTTGTATGCACATTACATTAGGCGTAATTGATGACAAATGAATAATCCAAATGCGGTTTTTGCTGCCCCTCAGCCAGAAGTCTGGTGACGTCACGTCACTGCAGAACGTGCTGGCGTAGGAAGAGAAATCAGGATCTTTCGTGCTGAAAATGTTTCTTTCTTGTACATAACGGTGCGTGTACAGCTGTTCCATTGTGTGTAACTTTTGTATTACTTGATACGCTGTGATATACAATGCAAATTGAGTGTGTGATAGACAAATGTGATAATCTTATACGCAACAATTATGATTTTTTGTTTTGTTTGATTTTTTAAAAGCAAAACTATTTCATTGTTGATTGTCACTCAGGGTCGTCGCTGTTAAAATTATCATTTAACAGTGACGACTGCAGTCGGCACTAAATGCGGAATCTTACTTTACACGGTCCTTTCTCCGGACAATATTACAACGAGTCGTGGAATTACATTTAAAACGCGACAATTTTGTCAAGCTATAGTTTCGACAAGCACGGAAGTATTTTTGATAATTTTTGGCAAACAGCATTAGCACACTTTCAGAAGTGATGTGCCTGTGCAACTGTCCTTGTCCTTTCACTTACGTTAGCGTACGAGCTTTTAAATAGCAGCGACGGAATAGCGCAAAGCCGCTTGTGTAGTCGTCTCCGAAATGACCTATACTGCCAGGCCTACGGACTGTACGGAGTTGGTAGATTTAACACTTTTATTAGCTATACTGCGTTTCATTGCTATTTTTATGCGGCCCTCCTCCTTAGGAGGGGGCCGCATA
>Ga0049107_10000276_pt1 | contig 14411 bp, 10 predicted proteins | sample WorMetilPIANOSA1_FD_61187 | JGI IMG/M metagenome (GOLD analysis project Ga0049107, IMG submission 61187) | Marine gutless worms symbiont microbial communities from Max Planck institute for Marine Microbiology, Germany - Olavius ilvae PIANOSA.1 | ecosystem: Host-associated > Annelida > Digestive...
TAGACATGTTGAATGAAAAGATGATAATGACTGGGTCAAACGTTGCATAACGTGGGAAGTTGAAGGAATTAGACTGAGAGGACGCCCGAAAAAGACCTGGTGGGATTGTGTTAAGAATGATATGGAAAGTTTAGGTCTGTCCCAAAAGGATGCGCAGTCCAGGAATACTGGCATCTGACAGGAATATGCTGTCATGATTCAGCATGACAGCATGCTGTCAGACTGGCATCTGACAGGAATATGCCGTCCAGGCATACGACGGTATGCCGTATTAATTATTTTCGTATTAATAATAATAATAATAATAATAATATGGCAGTCCTTTCTTATCCAGACATGCTGTGTATGAACTGTATGTGAGTAATTACTGTAAAGTAACAAACTTTAATAATATCTGCAACTGAAATGATTTCAGATAACCAGTAGTTAACTGTACTTGATCATTGGAGTGAACACATTAATTAGTTTTGTGTTTGTGTTTATTAACAGTAAAGCAGCGTTACTGGAGTTTGCTAACTTGACAGACTGCTCAACTGCTGCCTTCAGTCAAATACATGTCAACATATGTAATGCGATTGAATCTGTTGATCCAAGTACGGAATACCGAGATTTTGTTACGCAACACAGGTGTTACAAATGGACCTTGTCTCAGATTTTTGCACTTATTACTTTTTTATTCAGTTTTGTTAACATTGACTCTCATTAACTGTTGCACATAACAAACTGGGATTTGTTTATGCAGTGCATGATAACAGGATATGAGAGTTGTGACCTTGGCACTAAACAAATAAGCAGGCGTGTAAGTAGGAGCATGCCAGTCACAGCTCCTTTATGTTGAAGGTTCAAGCGTTAGCTATCGTAGTGCATAGTTTTGTGAGACGCTGATGATGTACTACTGATTGACTGTATGCCACATAGACAGATACAGGTGGTCTGTCACTGATTGACTGTATGCCACATAGACAGATACAGGTGGTCTGTCACAGATTGACTGTATGCCACATAGACAGATACAGGTGGTCTGTCACTGATTGACTGTATGCCACGTAGACAGATACAGGTGGTCTGTCACAGATTGACTGTATGCTACGTAGACAGATACAGGTGGTCTGTCACTGATTGACTGTATGCCACGTAGACAGATACAGGTGGTCTGTCACTGATTGACTGTATGCTACGTAGACAGATACAGGTGGTCTGTCACAGATTGACTGTATGCCACATAGACAGATACAGGTGGTCTGTCACTGATTGACTGTATACCACTTAACTACGCATCACAGTTAAAGTTGATGCCATTGCATTTGCATGACAGTGTACTGACACACCAGTCACAACTTTGAAAGCCGCTGTACTGAAATGTGGATTTGAAGGAATGCATCATACACTGTATTTTAATGACCTGGCATATAGTTATTGACGGCCAAACGTAGGCTTGGCCGTTCTCTGTTTTTACTCCAAAACGGGTTTTTTGGCCCTTGTACTGCCAAATCTCAACCGATCTGGATAAAATTTTGCACACACCTATTGTTGTTTAGTATCACTTGTGGGCCGACTTAGACCGCGACTGACACGAGGGCGGCTCCAGGCCAAACCAAAACAACTATGTTTTTTTCTGTTATTCTTGTAACGCACCCTAAGTTTTATATAGAGACGAAGGATCGCCGCGATTTCGGTGTCAAAGTGGAGGTAGGGATGGGTGCTATCGTGAAAAATTCCAGAATTTTGTAACATGGGCGGAGCCAGATCCAAAAAACAGCATTTTCACGTTTTTTTAGGTACCCTTCAACTGCCTGTGCACAGCCTACAGGAAACAGTTTTCCCCCAAACCAATAGTACCGATGGAAAGCCGAGACTCTGAAGGTGTGCCTTTTGCTAGTCTGGCGAGTCTATGACCAGGCATTTGGCAGATATAGGCCCCTAAAGGGTGCCGAAAAGTGGGCACGAGTCCATCACGAAAATTGAAAATTTACATATAGACACACACAGAAAAATTCACTGATTCCAAAAATGCTATTCTTTTCGATCTACGACGAAAAATAACGAAGTTATCGCCAAAAAACCGTTTCAGAATAGTGGCGTCACCAGGTGCTTGTGGCGTTTTCAGCATGCCATTGTTCTAGAACGAAGCATAGAAGTAGGATTGTCTCTAATTTTTTCGATTTACATTGTTGTCTACATAAGTATAAAAGACTTGCATGCCGGGTATGCGGCAACGCGTTGGAGAAATTTGCCAAAAATGCTTATTTGGATTGGTCGAAATCGCACGAGTAATGATGTTCAGCTGTCTACACCATGTTTCATAAAAAAACTACTCAGTACTTAATTACCCATAACTTCGGCAAATGTTGACTGATTTTCTAAATTCTTTCACTGTCAGAGTCAGCAGTAAATGTGTAATGAAAGAATCATTAAATATCCCACCACACCTCAAATGCGTCGCTGCACTACCTTGTGAAATGTTAATGTAAGGAAACTACCGACAATCTGAATGAAATGTCTCGTTAATAAATTTTAACTTAGTTTATTACAGTTAATAATGTTTTGGCTAATTTATGTCACAGTGAATATTAAAAAAATGTCCTCCTGTGGCTCGAATGCAGGCATGGAGACGTCTGCGCCACTGATCAATGCCGTCGTCAATAATGCTCTGTTCCACTCCAACTCACGCATCAATCAGATTCTGCCTCAAATCGTCCACATCCTGGGCTTTTTCTGGTAGACTCTCTGCCCCATATTTTGAAATAAATGTACTGAGGTCAGGGCTGTTCAGTGGACAGAAATCTGGAAGTTCATACAAGTCTGTTACATTATTGCACTTTTGGACTGGGAACAGCGAATGATGCACAGAGTGTCAGGGCAGACACAGCTCGCGGAAAAGATGCAGAATCTATCAAAAAATGATAGTGATATCGCAGCGTATATAACCAAACTGCTTCAGATGCCTGAAGATACAATAATCCAGTTTATAAGCTTATGACAGACAAACTACAACTAGTTTCTCACTAGACTGTGCAGAAAGATAGCAGTTGCTGCTCTTGGCATATATTTTCTGTTGAAGCAGCATCGAAAATGTACTAAAAGAGGTTATCAGAGAAAGCTGTGGATACTTGAGGCATGGATAACAGGGTTTGTAGAGTATTTTGGTTGCTGAATTGGAAGTAGAGTTTGTGTAAGTACATACGAATGATGTACGAACACGCTGTGTCATGCCACAACTCAATAATCTGTCATGACTTGCTGCTGCTGTGACCACGCCCTGTTTACGTGCATTAAAGTCATATATATATATTTGGAAGTAAGTAGGTCTGATAAAATAATTTGCTGTATTTCTACACTACTGCGGTGGCAGAACCTTTTTCTCCAACATGATTGGTATGCAGTTTATTACCGGTACCAAGAGGTTACATTTTGCCATTCTTTGTTGTCTGTTGCCAGGATAAGTCAAAAAGTTGTGGACGATTTTCAAGAATTTTTTGGAGGGTTGGAATATGTGACTAGCAACAACTGATTAGATTTTGGTGGTGAAAAGAAAGAAAGAAAAATGTAACCTTACCTAACCCCACTGTGATATGGAACACAGGGTCAGAGTGGCGAATGACTGTAAGGTGGGTCATAAGTCGCAGCACGTTTAGCAGCCATGTACGCTAGCAGGACGTAGGACGTCCAAAAATATACAGGTTAGCGGACCTCAAATTGAACAAATTAAAGGCTGCCTTAGCGGAGGTTTGCAGTCTCCGAATGCTTTGCATTTACTATATGTCACGATAATTTCTAGGGCGCCGTAACATGGTAACTGATTCAAAGGCGACAATTATTATTTCTGTAGACAGCAAACTGCAAAATTGGGTTACAACTCTGAAGGTTGCTTGGCATAGTTGAGTTGCATCAGGTGCTGCGTTGCATCTGCCGCTGTGAACACTCTAACAACTCGACTGGATATAATGCATGACATGAGCATGAGTTGAGTGCAGTTGAGCCACGTCATAAGAATGTTGATAGCGTCTGATCTGACGCAGCAGCTCAACCACTTGAGTTGAGTTGAGTTGAGTTGAGTTGAGTCGGATTGGGCGCTATGAATAGGGCTTAAAGCATCAGTAAGGCGTAGTTTGTATTGACAGAGCTGTGTTAATTGTGCACTGCGTTATTTTCACTGATTGCAATTGGTGTGTTTCTATTGCAGCAGTGATCCTGTTGTGTGTGTGCCGTTGAAGTTTCCTGACAACTTGCTGAATGACCGTAATTCAAGCTCACTGCAGCCAAATGAAGTGGCACTGAATGATCTTACATTTGAGAATGTAAAACATAAGTATGTAATATCTTTGAATAACAACAAACTAGTTTTATGCCCCCCCCCGCCTATTCAATTACAAATTGTATTCCTCGAGTGCTGTGACACTGTTGGTTGGTGACAGGAAGGGCGTCTGGGCTGTACAAAATGTCACACCAGCGATCCCCAAAGGTTCTTGTTTGGCAGACCTATGGCGACATGGCCTAACCCTGAACATACATTGGAAGAGTGCATCACTAACAACGAGAACCCAACAGTCACCATTGTCAGAAGCATTCCGACTGAACCAGACGTTTTCATTTCTTCAGACAGATCTGTAGGGCAGACCAAACGTACGGGCATTATGGGCGACTACATCTGGCTGTGGAGGAGGAGATCTGGCCGGCCCAGACAGATGACCAAGACATGTACTGTGGAGTATGACCACTGGTCGTTCAGTCTTTGTCTGGCAGCAGCACATTGGTGTGCACAGCATTATGGGAGCTCTTGGAAATGTCAGTGTCATTGGCATGCTCCGGATGATGATGTTGATTTTGGCGTAATACCGGCATGTGGCACACACACATGCCGGTATTCTGCAACAAATTAATTACTTGTTTCACGAGCCAGAGCTGACGCAAAAGGGTGCAAAGGGAGTGACACCCCTTTTTTAGGAGATGGGACTTACTCCCTTTGTAGTCGCATTGGATGCATAAAAGGTGAAGTCAGTGTGTTTTGCTGGTTTGGGCAGGAATAAAGTTACCTAAAACTTTACATGAAACCTTTTGTCAGGAAAACCTTGGGCACAACCAACTAACTCAGATTTACCTAGAAAAATAGCCGTCAAAACGGTGTGTCTGTGAGGTTTCATGTGTCATAGGCCATCAATCAGGAAAATTTCATTACAGTCACTTCACAACTTTTTAAACTATTCGGCTCACAGACAACTGTGCATCCTTTTCGGATATGCCTAGGTTTCTCATATCCTTCTTGACATCCTATGAGGTCTTCCTTTGCCTTGTGCTGATGTTGGAGAGCTGATGTAAATGAAGACGAATCTTCTTCCCTTTCTGTAGTTGTAGGTAAAGAAAGGATGAAGAGGCCCAGCATGCGATGTCTTCTGGTTGTATCAGGAAGGGCGTCTGGGCACAGAAACTGTGCACCAAACCTCTGTATCAGTCACGGCAGTCAAAATGTGAGGAAAGGGAAATTTTGAACATCTCACCCACAGGGTGGGCCATAAATCGCCTCCTATATATGCTGACAGTAACACGTCGAGGCTAAGGGAAGGTTTCAACAAGATGCCCAAAAGGGTTTCTGGTTTTTAGGAGCTGACTGCACCCTCATACCATATAAACGGACTCCAGAGGTCTCCTTTTCTCCCGCCTGTGTACGCTGACAACGTTTGATATACAGGCATCAGATTTGGCTAGGTCACCCGTCAGGTGGGAATGAAAGAGTTTTATGGGGTCGACTGCACCTCATTGCCCAAATGCACGCTCACATAATTTGACATACATATCCTATATTTGGAGAGAGAACCTCTGATTGGAGTGGAAAGTTTTAGGGATTGACTGCACCCCCCACAGGGGCAGAGCTGCAGGAGGATTTTCAATCAGTGGTTTACTTCATATGGCACCCAAAGGATGCTATATGAAAGAAACAGGAAACCCTCTTGGGCATTTTTCAGCTCGTCTCTAGAGATATGCACTCTGTCAAGTGCCCTTTTAGTTCTGTTTACTTTAGCCTTATAAGATAGGACTGTCATGATTTTTGTGGCTATTTAATGAGTTACCAGTTGATAATTGATGACGACTTATAAACTCAATCTTTTCAGACAGAAGTCATATTTAGAAGAACTGGATTGCATTCGGCAGCAGATTCTGTTAAAGAAATTGGATTTCGAAAATGTTGAGCCAGAATTGAAAGATGATGCAGTGCAGTCGTCAACAAACCGGTATCTTCATTTTTTGTTGATTCTGTATTACTGGTGTGGGTGCAGTAGGGTAACAGAAGTTAGCATTAATAGTATTAGTAAAAATACGCAACCTTTAGATACGTCGTTTATCTGTGACTGGTGTGATATTTTGATTTAGTTTTGTTTTCATGCGTGGTTATTCATATCAATCTTAGATTTATGTTATTGGCATTACTGAAAATGTGGACGTGGAGTTAGCGTCATTTCCTTTTGCGGAGTCTCAAAGGAGTTTTTCCAACAAACTTGCTACCAATTTTAATCCTGCACGCTATTAATATTTCTTACTGCTTTGCATAGTTTTGTTGGGACTGCGTGTTGCCTTTGGATTTCCCAGCAGTTCATAAACGCGTATTTTGAGTCAGTCGCTCACACTAGTAATGACAACAAAAACAATGAAAAAACCTACAAAAACACAAAGCCTAAAACTGAGATAAACAGGGTGTGATTCACTTGCAAAAGCGGGTGACATGATTGTACACAATTGTTGCAGCACAGAGCAGATCTGATATCTTCCTCTTCATCCACTGGATAGTTATCACTGAACTGATGTTAGTTAGAGAATATGTGCATTACAGTGTTACTACACATGCACCGTGTTTGGAAGAAGGAATACATGCATTTTATGTGATAACTTGAATTCTTGTATACTTACTCGAGGAAAACATACATAAATACACTGTAAATCAGGCAATAATAAAACTGACCACTAATGTTTAGTGCTTTAATTGCAATAAACTCAGCATGCATATTAAACATTTGAGCTCTATGATGATGAGTTAAATCCTTGCCCAAGCCAGATTTGTAATAAGCTTTGATAATGATTATTGATTAACCATATCAGATGTCTTGCTGGAGCAATTGTTTGCTGATAAGTTCTTTCCAGATAGTGACGTTATGCTCAAGGAATACGTCAATGCACCTCCTGTATTACTGACCAGATTTTGCAGTCACTAGATTCAAGTCCGGGCTGTTTGGCGGATATAGCTACTATAATCTGGCTGGAGCTGAATTTCACTGAATAGTAGCTGGATAACCAGATGGGAATCCTTCCATTTAATTATATGCTGACTGAGATCTGTTCGTTGTTATGTTGTATATTTTAGTGTCTCGTTTCTGCATCGACCAACAATTGATCAGCTGAAACGTGAAGTAATTGAAAGACAGTGTGCTGAGCAAAAACTTGAATCTCTAGTTAAACTGTTGAGTGAGCCACTGGAAATGCTAGGCTCTGATCCACCTCCACTTGCACTGCCAGACATTTCGGTACCTTCTTCTGTTGTTAATGTGAAAAAAGATCTGCATTTGTTGCTGTAAATTTTTCAGTTATGTTAATTAGGTCTAGCTAAGTATGGCATAAGATTATGGCTGTAATATAAATTGCATTAACACGATAATTTTGTCCACCACACCTCTCGCAATCAAAGTTCACATCAGCATATCAGACTTCATCAAAATCGGATGAATTGGTGCTGAGATATTGCGATATAACCATTTTAAAAATGGCGACCATCTGACCTGTATTTTCGTACCATTCTGCTCCATCCCTACAAATTTTGTGATAATCTGACAATATGGCACTGAGATATAGCTGAAAAATGATTTTTACCCGCACGCCGTAGTAAGCGCGGTATATGCTATGGCAACATGGCTGGGTGGCTGGCTGGGTGTCTGTCTGTCACATGCGGGTATTGTATCAAAACGGCTTAACCTATCTTAAAACTTTTTCAAACATCTGGTGACTCCATCATTCTAGTTTCTTCTGACGCCTGCGCCGATACCCATTTCCAAGGGGAACCCCTGCAGTGGGGGCATTAAATACCCGGGGGTGGGAAAAATTGGCAATTTTCGACGGAAATCGCCGTTTATCTCGAAAACGGTGCGAGATAGGCCAATGGTTACTATGGAACGTTAATAGGAAGTCATGGGTGCCGGATTGAATGGTATAATTTTCGATGACCTTGACTGACCCCTAACTCAGGTTTCAAGGTCACTGTATACTTACAAGTCGAATATCTCAAAAACGGTGTGATTTAGACAAAGTTACTATAGAACGCTAATAGGAAACCATACATGATCTACCAAATAGTACCATTTTCAACGACCTTGAGTGACCGCTGACCCCAATTTCAAGGTCACCACATTATTCGACATTCAATATCTCAGAAACAAAACGAGATAGAGCCGTAGTTACTATAGAACGTAAAGACGTAGTCATATGTGCTCTATCGAATGGTGACATTTCCAATGACCTTGACGGACCCCTAACCTGGTTTTCAAGGTCACATCATTTTTGAAGTCGAAAATCTCAAATACTGTGCATTTTACGGACAAAGTTTCTATAGAACACTAATAGGAAACCACACCCAGTCTATAGAATGGCACCACATTCAATGACCTAGAGTGACCTCTGACCCGGTTTCAAGGTCATGACATTTATGAAGTCGAATATTGGAAAAATGGTGCATCTTAAAGACAAAGTTACTGTTGCACATAGGAAAAGTACCTAACATTTGGAATGGTACTATGTTTGGTGACCTTGATGGACCTCTAAACGCGTCGCGAGGGTTTGTCAGCATGAGCTGAGCTTCTTGTAAAGTTGGCGTCTGTCTGCCATAGTGAATTTGTGGAATTTTAATTTTTGTCCAAGTGACAATTCTCAGAATGAAAATCCACATCAGCATACAAAATTTCATCAAAATTGGATGAACAGCGGCTGGGATGTGGCAGTGGGCTATTGTAATGGCAAAATTGCTAATACATCTGTGCCATGTCATGCGACTTGATGACATGGGATCATCCCAAACCACATATATTGAATCGGAAACCTTGATTTGTCTGGTCAGTATAGCAGTTTCATGGGGCTACAATGACAGTTTGAGTTTAGTGAGAGGTTAGTGATAGTTTAGTGAGCTTTGAGCAATGAGCATCCTCATTGTACAATGATTTTCGGCGGCATATTTTCTAAGTCCCATCAGATTTGGTCCTCATAATGTCAATTTTCTTATGAAAGGGGTCTAATTATTAAAATTTAGTTTTCTGATCCTGAAATGGCACATCCTTGCACGGAACTGCGTCGTATGACATATTGTATATAAAAATTGATGCATGGGCCTTGGTTGTGCAGAGTTGCAAGACTTACTTACTTAAACTTAGTTCCTCGTGTCCCAGACGGGACATTGGGCGACAAGATTTTTCCATCAGTGTCGATCGTTGGCAGCTCTCTTTGCACCGTGCCAAGTTAGGTTCATTTCGTGAAGGTCTTCTTAAAAATTAAATGACGTCCCCCATGGCTTGTGTAGTCGGCCCCTGGTTCTTCCTCCAGATTCTGGTATCCAGGTCATGGCTACACATGCAGGTCTGACGTCAGGCAAACGTAGTACGTGACCAGCCAATCTCAGCCTCCAGGTTTGCACTGTCTCGGATAGGTCTTGCATCCCAGATCTTGTCATCAACTCCTCGTTGGTGACACAATCTTGCCACGACAGTCCCAGGATCTTCCAGATACATCGACGATGGAACACATCCAGGGTGTTGCGAATACTCGCCGTTGACTTCCACGTTTCACATGCATGAAGTGCTCTAGATAGCACGATTGATGTGTAGAGACGAAATTTGATGGTACTGTTAATGGAGTGACTAGACCATATTCTGTTAAGACGCAGGAAAACCAGTGCGGCTTTACCTAGTCTCGCTCGTATGTCAACTTCAATATCAGACTGGTTGGAGATGTAGCTGCCAAGGTACTGGAAATTTTCAACACTCTGAAGTAAGTTAGAGCCAACTGAGATTGACATAGTAGGTAGTTCCCCAACAAACATAGCCTTCGTCTTCTCACAGCTAATGCACAAGCCGACTTTTGCAGCTTTAGTGTTGAGATCATCTCTCATGTGTTGTATGATGGCATGTGAGTCAGATAGTTGCAAGAACCCACAAAAATATTTTTTTTTAAACAAGAAGCCGAGTATGCACCATTTCATGCATATGGGGGCATGAAATCCTTGAGGGATTGTGATGAAATTTTGTGTAGTTGTAGGCATCCACGACATAATCACATGTGCAAAATTTGTGGAGTTAAAGTCCACTGTCCACCTTAACATTGTATTTAGGTGATTTATGGAATGGATACGTAGGCACTATCCACCTTAACATATCCCTTAATTGTATTTAGGTGATTTATTGAATTGATACGTATTGTGATACTGACAGATATGTTTTGTGTTGAGTTGTCAGAGATTAGGGGACAGCACATTGTTACTGTGTTAAAGTGCAGTAGATTAAGTGGTAGGACATGTTATAAAGAACAGTGTGAATGGCTGCCTGTAAAGATGCCCCCATGGGCCGAAACGACTGGACCATTATTATCACACGTCAGCATGTTTTACTGCTTGTGTCCGTCTATCAGTCTGTCTGTCCATTGTCAGTACTGTGTCTAGTGAATGGACATATATCATCAAAATGTTTTGACATTCTGGTAGGGGTGTAATTTTAGTTTTTTTTCGACCCACTGCCATTACAAAATTCCACTCAGTGGGGGCAGTAAATAACAAGGGGTAGGAAAAGTTTGGCAAATGTCGCCCTTTTTCTCGGAAATGGTACGAGAAAGGGCTGTAGTTACTATGGTACACTAATAGGAAGTCATGGGTAGCCAACCGATCCCTGTTGGTTTCAATGACCCTGAAAGGCGGGACGTGAGGGGTCAATTTTTTGGTGGTCTCCATAATTACGCTCGTATGGCTTGACCTAGAATGACTGAAATTGACGTGATAAAACGGGTGAGGGAGGAGCATGTTTCTAGGGGTCACCACGCCCCCATCCCAAGGGAGCGGGTACCCAGTGTCTCCAAAATTTTTGGGACCCCTGCCTGTGCCCAGAAGGTTTGACCTACAGCGACCAGATTTGATAGGGCAACACGTGGGGGCAGGAGCGTGTTTCTAGGGTCAGCCACGCCCCAGTCCCAAGGGGGCGGGGCCCCAGCATCCATGCCAATGCCTCCTACGTTCAAACGGTTTGACCTACAGCAACCAAAATTGGTATGATAACATATGTTGGGTAGGAGCATCTTTCTACAAGGTCAGCCACACTGCAGTCCCAAGGTGCTGGCCATCAACGTCCCGAAATTTTTCTCACAACCTACATCCAAACTGTTTGACCTTAAGCGACGAAATTTGGTAGGATAACATATAGGATAACATATGTTGGGTAGGAGCGTCTTTTTATCGGGTCAGCCACGCCTCCGTCCCAAGGGGGCTAGGCGTCCCCCAAACCTCTGGAGGACCCCGTACCTACGCCCATACGGTTTGTCCTAGAGCGACCAAATTTGGTGTGATAACAAATGTGGAGGAATAGTGTGTTTCTAGGGATAAGCCACGCCTCCATCCCAATGGGGCCAGCATCCCCAAAATTTTGGGGCCTTGCATGCACGCAGTATGAACAAGAAGCTCAGCTGATTCTGACAAACCCGCGCGACGCGTTTAGAGGTCATTCAAGGTCACCAAACAATGTACTATTATATTCCATATGTTAGGTATACTCCCTCTTATGCAATAGTAACTTTGTCTTTAAAACGTGCCGTTTTCTGATATTCGACTTCAAAAAATATCGTGACCTTGAAGTCAAGGTCAGAGGTCACTCAAGGTCATTGAAAGTGGTACCATTCAATAGATTGCATATGGTTTCCTATTAGTGTTCTATAGAAACATTGTCCCTAAGATACACCGTTTTTAGATATTCGACTTCAAAAATGCCGTGACCTTGAAACCTGGGTTAGGGTTTGTCAAAGTCATGGGAAATGTCACCATGCGATAGAGCGCATATGACTTCCTATTGACGTTCTATAGTAACTATGTCTCTATCTCGTGTCGTTTCTGAGATATTCAATGTCAAAAAATGTTGTGACCTTGAAGTCATAGTCATTCTGAGTGGTATCGTTCGATAGATTGTGTATCATTTCCTATTATTGTTCTTTAGTAACTTTGTCCCTAAAATGCACCGTTTTTGAGATATTCGACTTGTAAGTATACTGTGACCTTGAAAGCCAGGTTAGGGGTCACTCAAGGTCATAGAAAATTATACCATTTGATCCGACACCCATGACTTCCTTTTAACGTTCCATAGTAGTCATTGGCCTATCTCGTATATACCATTTCTGAAATAAACGGCGATTTCCGTCAAAAATCGCCAACTTTTCCCACCCTTGTATTTAACGCCCCCGCTGAAGGGGTTCCCTTGGAATTGGGTATTGGCACAAGGGGTTGAAAAAGCTCAAATGATGGGACTACCAGATGGTCAAAAAAGTTTTAAGATAGATTTAGTCATTTAGACACAATACCGGCTATGACAGACAGCCAGCCAGCCACCTATGCTATGCGTCGCACGGGTGAAAATGACAGCAAAATTATGTACCAGGTGCGGCAAAAAAGTAATCCCTTAAAAGCTTTTGCTGCTTTTCTCACCAAGCGCTTGGAATTTCAGTGTGAAATCTTAGATGTTTTATGTGACTACCCTATCTGCACTTAACTGCCAAGCTGCTTTAATTATCTTTAAATGTGATGAAGTTATTTATATTTCAGCGTGACCACTTAGCGATTTTTTTGCACACTGATAAACGTTTTCATAACATATAGCAAAATACCGTTGTTGAAACAGAAGAGCTGGACTCCAGCTTAACGCTGTTGACGTCACAGTGACATAAATATTGTGGACAATATATTGTTCAACTTGTTAATAGTAAAATAAATGTTAAAAACTTATCAGTTTAAAACTCACTGTAAGGGCGACCGTCAGTCATAGCTCTAAAACTGTAAATATCATTTTGCCAGGACTCATGATAAAACAAAAATGAACGTCCGTACGTCTGCAAGCGAAATGGTATTCAAAAAATTCATTGAACTACATTATGTTGGTTGAAAGAACTCATCTCACCCAAGTTGAATTTCGCTTGCAGACGAATTCCAGTATTGGTTGAAATTTCAAGTACTGACTGATGTGTCTGTGGTTTGTGCACCTTCCTCACTGAACCTGACGTCACCAACAAGATCACATTCTCAGCAATTCATGGTCTGTGCTCCCTGGGCGCCTGTCAACTGAACCAGTGTATAAGTTATTTTGCAGCCTCCAACGTGTTTGCTCGATCCAACTCTTGCTTGGAAATTTTTTTCAGTAACTTCTGCGTATAGAGATACAAACACAGATACAAATTATTAATCAAAATGTGGTCTGAATGGCATGTTTTACAAACTCAGCAGTGATGTGTGAAAATACGTCATATTGACTATGCTGAAAAATTTCAAAGTAATGTAAATAAGTGTGAAGTATGATGCAATATTATAAATGGTTTTAGAAGCCAGGATTATCAGAATATTGCAAGCCAAAAATTATGAATACTGGTTCAGGTTTCTTCGAGTTATAGAAGATTAAGTAGCAGACATTTTTTGAGACACCATGTAGTAGTGGCAGTGACTGATGAGTTCTATTGATGAGACACTATGTAGTAGTGGCAGTGACCGATGAGTTCTGTTGATGAGACAACATGTAGTAGTGACAGTGACTGATGAGTTCTGTTGATGAGACACCATGTAGTAGTGGCAGTGATTGATGAGTTCTATTGATGAGACACCGTGTAGTAGTGGCTGTGACCGATGGGTTCTATTGATGAGACACCATGTAGTAGTGGCTGTGACCGATGGGTTCTGTTGATGAGACACCATGTAGTAGTGGCAGTGACTGATGAGTTCTGTTGATGAGACACCATGTAGTAGTGGCAGTGACTGATGAGTTCTGTTGATGAGACACCGTGTAGTAGTGGCTGTGACCGATGGGTTCTGTTGATGAGACACCATGTAGTAGTGGCAGTGACTGATGAGTTCTGTTGATGAGACACCATGTAGTAGTGGCAGTGACTGATGAGTTCTATTGATGAGACACCGTGTAGTAGTGGCAGTGACTGATGAGTTCTATTGATGAGACACCGTGTAGTAGTGGCTGTGACCGATGGGTTCTATTGATGAGACACCGTGTAGTAGTGGCAGTGACCGATGGGTTCTGTTGATGAGACACCGTGTAGTAGTGGCAGTGACCGATGGGTTCTATTGATGAGACACCGTGTAGTAGTGGCAGTGACTGATGAGTTCTGTTGATGAGACACCGTGTAGTAGTGGCAGTGAC
>Ga0049107_10000277_pt1 | contig 14409 bp, 8 predicted proteins | sample WorMetilPIANOSA1_FD_61187 | JGI IMG/M metagenome (GOLD analysis project Ga0049107, IMG submission 61187) | Marine gutless worms symbiont microbial communities from Max Planck institute for Marine Microbiology, Germany - Olavius ilvae PIANOSA.1 | ecosystem: Host-associated > Annelida > Digestive...
AACACTTAACACGCTAGATGGCTCCACATACGATCAACACGGCTGTCGCAGATAGACAACTTGGAAAGTGCTATTTTTTTTATAAAAACAGGTAGTTATTCGCAGAATATTATTATAAACACAAACACTAACAAATACTAGCAAAACCAGACGATTTTACCATAGAACTTTATTTAAATTCGTGAAAATGTAAAATTATAGGCCTATGCAAGTAAGTAAAATGAGAGATGTAACAAGGCGAAAATACCTAGCCTTTGTGGCGCCATCTGACGAACAATATTAAATTCTTATGCTTCCCAAGATGTGTGAGTGAACTTTTATCGCATTCACCAAAAATCATTGAATTTTATCTATCCATTCAAATTTTATTCAAATTTTACTAACAAAAATGTAAGTTGGCTTCACTTTAGTTGGCCCACCCAGTACATTTTAACAGTTCAAGTACAACAAAATATTATAGGTTTATATGACTCATAGACGCCACAAGGACGACAGCCATCATGAACAAGAAGGTAAGCTATCGCAAACAGCATTCGTATCACCGAAAAAATTGTCATGGCAGGAGGCGTGGTCAGTATTGTAAAAATGTTAGTGACGTCCAGTTTGATCACAATGCAAAATATGGTTGCTCTTTTCATGCTGTGTGAGCGCAGAAGGTCTTTAAAAATTTGGCGACGCCGGCAGCGTGGCCGACCCCGTAGAAATAGGCCCCTCCCCACGTGTCACCTTGCCAAATATGGTCGTTCTAGGTCAAACGGTACGAGCGTAATTGGATGTCCTATTACCTGCATGTGTGAGTGAACTTTTATCGCATTCGTATTCGTATTAGATCCGCCGGAAATAATTTGACCCCTAGCATTCCGCTTTTCAAGGTCACTCGAGGTCATCGGAACCGACATGGATCGATGGGCTGTATAATTTTCTATTAATGTTCTGATGTAACTATGGGCGTCTCTCGTACTGTTTCCCAGATAAATGGCGATAATTGCAAATTTCTCCCATACACCCCATAATTTTACCGAGGGGATTCCCTTTGGAATTTGTAATGGCGGCGGGGGCACGAAAAACTAGAATGATACCGATAGCAGAGAGTCAAAAAGTTTGTCGATACGTCCATTCATTTAGACATAATACCGGCAGGCATTGGATGGACATCACAGACTGACAGACGGACGGATTTGCTAAAACAATAACGAGCTCTGCATGCAATAGCGCGTAAACACGCCCTCCTTCACGCGGGTTATCATGCTGAATTTGCTCGCTCTCGGTCAAACTCCGCGATCATAGGTGGGGAGGTCCACTCAAAAACTGGCGTTAGAAATAAATGCTTAACAGCGTGGCATAAAAATCGTCTAGCTGTCGCTGTGTCAAGTTATAGCGATAAAGCGTTTGGCTTACTCTTTACGGACACGGTGAACAGTATGTCCAACGAATGCACCGTTCTAGATACAGGATAAAATACGCCATTGTTCTATCCAGTTCCCGTATTTTCAGCCCTCCCCACTGAACGTCGTTGTTAATCTTTGTCGTACAAGACCCAAAAAGCTATCCATTTATATAAAAATTATCCGACGAAACGCAGTTTAAAAACGCTATGATCCGGCGATCCACGTATCTCGGTTCATTTCGAATCTAGTGCCCGGGATCATGTCTGAAAGTTAATCGTGTCTTCCCGGTACCAAAGTCTCGGCAGTCAGAAAATTTCGTCGAAATCCGTGCATCACTTTTGAGTTATTCTGCTTACTGGATAACTCCAGCTGTAGGACTAACTGACTGACTGACTGACTGACTGGCGGGCAAGCTGACGCGCGCGACTGCATGACGTAGTTGGCGCATGTGTTAACGGCACATTGTGCTGATGTGTATGTTCAGCGGTAAACGCCTGCCGCACGATGCAGTGCCCACGTCACAAAGTCTGTCTACTCAACATCCAGGGCCTGCCCATGTGCCGCTGTCCGAGCGTCTACCACTGCCGCGGCCTTGAGCGTCGTCCAGTCTGCACCGTCGACGGACACACCTACAGAAACAAGTGCTTCCTGCGCGTGGAAGAGTGCGCCGCCAACCGACGCCAGCGCGTACTACACCGCGGCGCATGTCGCGCTGCTGGACGGAAGTCGTCGCTGGACGCTGAAAATGCTGGAGTGGCGCAGCCACACCGCCGTGGTCACCGGATCAGGCAGCGCCAACTCGACCAGTACTCGCTGTCAGCAGCCGGCCGCGGCCGTACTTCAGAACTTCATCGACGTCGAGGTCGAACTCGCAGACGTCGACCACGTCACCAGCCGATCATTCGCTAATCACAGTTCACATTTCATGACTGCAGACGATTTGATTATAGCCGCGCAGTCGAAGTAACAACCCGTTGCTGATTTCTCCATTCTGATCAGCGACATGTCGTACCTGCTCGGTATTTTCCAGTTCCACCGGACTCCGTCACATCCAAGTGCTGCATGCTCATGTATCATTGTCATCAGTGTTTGTTTGTTTATTCTTTGTTCGCGTAATAGATTAGTGCGGTACGCGGAGATTTCGTCTCCCCCCCCCCGACTGCTCAGTTTGAGGCAAAGCGACACATGTCATGTTGAACCCCGCTGCACATACCAAAGCAAGAAGTTGAAGCTGCTGTACTTGAACGGCAACAGGTAACGGAGACCACTGACCAGCCGTGCGTTCAGTAACGCTAAATTTAGCTAACTTTAGCGAAGTCGCCAAATAGGTCACGCTAAAGGACGCTAAATAGGTCATGAGTTGGCTAAAGTGTTTTTGCGGTCTTTAGCGAGTGGGCGTGGCAGTTTTGTAAAGACGGCGTCGGTTGTTCCGGACGGATTTGAAGTGACCGTCAACTCTGAATTGTCGACTCGTCGTGTATGGCATGATTGGAAACATATAAATTAATTTCAGGTCGCTATATGGTAGCGTTGAGCTTTTCCTGCAGCAGTTTCTCTGTCGGTTCGGTGCGGTCGGTGCGGTATGACGTCATACGATCGACGCTTGACGTAGAATAATTAGGCCGCTAAATAGGTCATAGTGTTCAGCAACGCTAAATGTGCACTGGCTAAATTTATAACGCACGGCAGACTTGGTTTGAGCACATCCTAGTAGTTGTATTAACACAGTGCCGAGTTCCAGCAACTCAAGTAATTACGAATGGTTTTATAAGTATTTAACTGTTTTGTAGACACTCACGATCACTGTACTTTTAAACAACGTCTTTTAGTTGCATATTATTACAAGCACATTTCTAAAATTCATGATTACTCGTCTGTTACACACTTTAATACTTCGCGGCATCCAGACACGCAAAAGTCGTTCCTGTAGTACATTCATTAAGCCTTCACTAGCACCGAACGCAACGTTGTTTGATATTGGCTTGAGCAGTCAACAGTAATTAGAGATGACACGTCAAACCAAACTCCAGAGTATGTGGTTTTCGGGTGATGGCGAATCTCCGGCAGTTGACTAGGGAGGTTTCTTACTGATATTTTGTGACTAGATCTATATGCCAGTACATATTGATAACGTGTCACGTCATATCCGAGTCGTGACATTGCGACGGAAAAAAATTATGCTGTGTAAAATATCCAACCTGTATATTGACAGAATATAAATCCATTATTCAAGTGCAGAATTAACGACGCATATAACTCTATATCTAGTCATTTAGCACGAGATTACTCTGCTTTTCCGCTGCGAATAAATATAAAAAACTGCATGACTTTGCACGTTTGTTGTAAAACATTATCTATAAGACTATTACCCCAGTCTACATCAGCAAACGCCGCGTAAGAAAATTTATGAGTTGTATTGGATAAATTCATACGACGCATCGACTTCAGCAATTATTGACAAGTGTTGGATGGTGGATAAGTTAGTTACTCTTAAAAGTATAATTTGTCAATGTTAGTGTTTCTTTTCAATCTAACAAGTTACTTTTTGTTACATAAAAGCCAATGAAACAAAGAACTTCTCTGGTGATAGTCAACCATTATAATGACAGTATCATGATAATCTAAGAACAGCTGCAGTTTAGATACACAATAAATGCACAGTCTTTCGTTAAAATCCAGAAGCAACAAAGTAAAACTTTCTGACCAGTAAAATTATATTTTATTTTATGATGTATAATTTTGTCTTATGTCTTGACAAAGATAAACAATCAGATACCAGACAACTGCAAATGTAAAAAAACTAGCCAATGTTTTTATACCAGGCTGTTAAAATACTTGTCTGCTTTTAACTGTCGTTTAAAACGACTGTCTGAAAATTTCGAGAATAAATGCTTGAAGTGGAGTAATGCACAATTGGGAAGTATTTTCATCGGCTGAATAATGACTTATGAGTCATATAATCAGTCATACATAAGCCAGTAATCTTTGCTGGGTTTGCTCATGTATAAATACCACAAAATATCGATTTTTGAGCATCCCGCCCTCGGGTGAGGATTCCAGGTGCACGTTCATACCGTTTGACTTTCAGCTGTCCAATTTGGCGCGAAAACCCATTAGTGACATGTCAATCGTCGGAGACCTCTGCTCCAGCAAATGTCTTCCTAGTTCACCGTACATAACGCAAACCTGTGAGACAGTATTGCGATACGATGCTAATAAAGAGTTGGGAATTTCGTGTATCTTAGAAATATGAAATTTCTAGCATCGATAAAAATGATATAGAACGGTTGTGCAAAGAAGCCATGCATTGCATGTCCAGACTTTGAATAATTCAGTATTGTACAGGTAAAAAAACGTAAAAACGTACTCCAAGCCAACGTACTGCAATTTCTCAGAATTGATTTAATATTTTATTATAGAATTTCTACCACATTTCTCAAGGTTTGTCTACAATAGGTGTATGTAGAATATACGTTATAGAATTACGTTAACCTGCAAAATAAACTACGAAGTGGCGAAAAAACAGTATTCGTGTCTGGGTAGGCCTACATAATTTATGAAAACTGTGTACAAAATGGTTTCAGCATTCATCACAGCAAAAAGAGAATCGAGTAATGTAGCCGAAGTGATAATTGTTACAATATTTTGTCGTTAATATTCTACTTGACGTCATTTGCGACAGATACCCATAACCATGGTGTTGATTAGTGATGACAAAGCGCTCACGTCTGACGAATAGCAAAATGTGACTCGCGAACAGCGGCTCAGTTCACTAACTGTCAACCATGAATTGTCTATTCACGATGCAACTCCTCATGCAGCTCCGACAACGATTAAGGGCCGTTAATATCTGAATATTTTCACTACTGAGCGACAAGACCATTCTTTCAGCAATGCAAAATACAACTTATCGCGCGCGATTTTTTTCTGTAAAATACAAATCCTATATTTGCGTATTTTACCCGCAGTACTAATGTACGGTAGAACCTTCGTATTAGCGATGTTCAAACAAGTTGTAGGCGGGAGGCCGCTACAATATGCCCCCGCCCCTGTGACCTTGACCTTTGACCTTCTGGCATTGAAAGTGGTGTCCGAGTCACGCTTTGTGCCAATTTTAGTCTTCCTAGGCCTCTCTGTTCTCGACTTAGGCCTGATGTACGCGACAGACGTCAGACAGACAGACAGACAGACGTCAAACAGCATCATCGCTTAATGCCCCGCCTAGGGGGCATAATATTTTTCTTCCCCCGTGTTTACAATTGCCACTGCGCAACAGCTGCTCTGCAGCTGCTCTGCAGCTGCGCTACCGCTGTGTGAGGACGTTGCACCAAGTTCATAACATCTTGCACAGCCGCTTCGAGAAACGCCGTTCGTGGGGAGTTACCCAAACTGTCAATCAAATAATGTCATAATTTCGTTATCTTTTTGGGTGGTAAACAAAGCTGTTTTATAGTAATGGTATGATCTCCGCAGTCCGCAGCGTCTGAATCTAAACTCAGCCAGCGAAAACGAAATCGTCGGCGATTTTGCAACGGCTGTATCAACGGCGGCTATCACGTGCATGCTACATAGTACTTGTCCAACAACTTACGTTAATGCACTTTCTTTCCATTTAGTAAAATCGCCTATTTACCTGACAACGTGTACAGAACACCAAGATGTTTGGTCTCGAGACTTGGTATCGGTGTCGAGGCCAATCATCAGCGGTCTCACCTCGGTCTCGCGTGTTTGGTCTGAGTCTCGCTCGACTCGAGACAGACGCTGAGACCGAGGCTTGATCGGCCTCGGTCGGTCTCGTCGGCCTAGGCTAATTAATGTCTGGCCTTGTTAACGTCTCTGCCGGACACTGAGGACGACTAAAGGCCGTTTGTGCTTGTATTTTGCAACGGGGTCAAAAATTGGATCTGGATCTCCGACATCTTAAGACCAACCCAACCCAATTTGGCTGAAACGTAGGAACAAAAGTTATTTTTGCCCATTTTCTTTAACGGGTACATTGAGATAGTCCCCAGCACGTCTCGTAGCAATATTTCCAAAATGTCCGATCGCCGAGGTTGGAGAAAGTCTATAAAAGTAGCCTAGTACATCGGTGAAATAGTAAGGGCTTTGTCGGGTGCCTGTAAATCTATGTATTTTAAAATTAAAATATGTACCGGTAATATAATATGTAACGCGTAATTTGTGTGCAATTTAATGCAGACTATTTCGGTAATAAAACACAGTAGCTTTGGCACGAGTTGAAAACGCTCGCAAGTTTTACTACCGATTAGCTGGTATTAAATAGCAACAGCATACCGTAGACTACATTATTAATGCATGATTAATGTCGTAAATCGACGTTGGAATCATTAATGAAGAACGGCGCCAACAAATTTAACGTCGAGCGCCGAAAATCACTGCATGCTCTGCCGTGCTGGGTTGACTCTTGCACGCAAAATAGACTAAAATGTGTTTTACTGAACATAAACAAGCCGGGACGCTCAACTCTGGCTGAGCATTCAGCGTCAGTGCTATCGGTGAACGACTTCGTTTATCAACGTTAATTCATGTAAGTGTATTTTAGATTTTTTTCCTGAAATTTCATAAACGTTTATTGCGTTTAAATCGTATACTGCTGTCAGGCCTGCCGATCGGACTGCGCTTCATGGACTCTGAGGCAATTTTCAGGCTGTTTTTCAGATTTCTTTGCTCAACGGTTTTCTGATTAGTCTTTCATGCAGCAGTAACTGTTCTCCGATCGCGTGACAGACCCTGTTGGCTGCCGTAAGTTTTTTCTTAGCGAAGGTTTATATGTTCCATGTCGTTTTCATGTAAGACCGGTCGATTAAAAATTGCTGTTTGTATCATTTTACAAGCTGTAAATCTGTATTGTAATGAATAAAGTAAATTAATAGAAATGTTAATATTTCAACTTCGGGAAACGTATAGATCGTTGCAGCAGGCCATCATCGTCGCCGTACAGCATGCAGAGAATTCACAAGAACTCGACACTCACAGTAAGCGGCGTCCCACTTCCATCGTAACCCGAGTGCATGCACTGTAAACGTAGACCATTCAATGTAAGAAAAATACTCTTACGATATATTCAATTTCAGTATGCACAACAGCACAAGTAGTCACAATGTACTCAAAGTGAGTAGCCTTGTTACTGAGTATCTTTAGGCTACTCACTTTGAGTAGGGGCCTACATTTTGAGTACTTGTGCTGTTGTGCGTAGTGAAATTGAACATATCACACGCAATACAGGCTACAGGCACCGTGCACTGCGTTGAGTGTTTTACGTTTACAGTACAGTGTGAGTCGTTAGCAGACACAGTCCAAACTAGACTGACACTCAGTAGAGCGCATACCTCCTCCAAGGCCGCTGATAGCGCAAAACTGTTACCGTTAAACACCCGCCGGCTAGCATACATCCTCCCATGCGCAGTACAGCGATGCCCTCAGTTAACCCATAACCCTAAAATAACATGATTCAGATTACCAGCAAAATGTACTTGATTTTTTTCCGTGGCCCATTTGCCACATTTCCACCGAATTTTGTGAAAATCACTTGAGTAGTTTTTGCGTCATCCTGCTACCTAACAAACAAACAAACAAACTAACTAACGCCGACGAAAACATAACCTCCTTGGCGGAGCGTGATGGCGCCGGATGGTGCGTGTTTTTCACTGATTGATTGCTTGGTCGATTGACATAATGTCACGTGTGAAGTTGTAATGAATAAAGTAATTAATTAATAAAGATGTTAACATTTCAACTTCGAGAAACATATAGATCGTTGCAGCAGGCCATCATCGTCGCCGTACAGCATGCAGAGAATTCACAAGAACTCGACACTCACAGTAAGCGGCTGCCCACTTCCAGTAGCCTATAACTCGATTGCACTGTAAACCTAAAACACTCAATGTTAGTAAGAAAAACACTCTTATGATATACTCAATTTTAGTATGCACAACAGCACAAATATTCAAAATGTATTCACTTTGAGTACATTTTGAGTACTTGTGCTGTTGTGCGTACTGAAATTGAACATATCACACTCAATATAGGCACCATGCACTGCGATCGGACTGCTGATGGCGCAAAACTGTTACCGTTTAAACACCTGCCGGTCAGCAGTATGGCGATGCCCTCAATTAAGTCTAACCCTTAAAAATAACGTGATTCAGATCACCACTAAAATGTAGTTGATTTTTTTCCGCGGCCAATTTGCCACATTTCCACCGAATTTTGTGAAAATCACTTGAGTAGTTTTTGCGTCATCCTGCTAACAAACAAACAAACAAACAAACTAACTAACTAACTAACTAACGCCGACGAAAACATAACCTCCTTGGCGGAGGTAACTTTACATACAGTCGCAGACTGCTCTATCCACAGCAGTCATTAGTGAGTAAGTAAGTAAGTAGGTAAGCAACGCCAAAGTCGAATAAGAATCATGGCGCATAGCGTGATGTTGTTCGCGCCCTGCACGGAGTGTAGCGCGGGATCAGCAGTCTATCTGTTACTCTGTAACTGTGTATCAAATTACTATGTACTATGTAACTACGTCTTTCCGCGCGATCATCAAAACGATTGAATCGAACGCCATCAAATTTCTGTCGGTCTGCATGACTTCGGCGCAATAACCCAAAAAGATTGAAGTTATGATCACCACAAAAGTGGTACACTTTGCACGAGGCATCTTGATCTAGCTATGATTTTGGATCTATAGCGATTCTGGGTCGAGGTTACAGGGCTAGAAAACCGCAGTGTTCTGGGCGCCGGTTGCGCTCTGTGAGCGATTGGGAATGTCGGGATCGTCTGCCGGATCATGATGGTATGGTATGGTATACTAGAGTTTCACGTCCCACTCGACACAGTATAGGTTATTTCCGAGACGGGGCCCTGTGAGGCAAAAAAAACTGCATCCTTTCTATTTTCTCAATAACTCTGTCAAACCGCGTCCTATGTTGATAATTTTTGGCACAGATACCTAAATAAATTTCCTAGCCCCTGCATATTTCACATTCTTTGTAGACTCAAGCACAGAAAACCAGCTTAATATACTTTTTGTTGACATGATAGCAGACGACAGCATAAATTACCTGCTTAAGTTCATCATGCTTAACAGTAAAGAAGATTGGATTTTAATACATAACTTGCATGTACTGAAAAGCTATAGTGCTAAAAAATAATTAAAGAGTTTCCACAAAAGGGATGGCGTTTGCGCAGTCTGAATCATGTTCTTATAGAACTGCAAGAAACCGGTACAACAGATTGACAGCCGGGCAGTGGCAGACCTCGCACATCATGTACTGCTGAGAACATTGATGCAGTCAATGATTTGGTGCTCAGTCAGAAGGGTGCATCAGGGACACAAAACTACTCGTCAGATCGCCAGGGAAACCGGCATTTTGCAGAGGTCAGTGGGATGCATCATACACAAAGACATTCAGCAAAAGTGCCTGAAGAAACAATTGAAGCATGATCGGGAAGCCAACAGAGCATCACTGATCAAGCAATTAATCAGTGGTTAAATCGTCTTAATGCGCGTGTTCCAAAGCCAAAGGCAAACACTTTGAACATTTGTTGTGATGTGTTTGTCTGTAACTGTCAATTGTCAATTGTCATAACGTTTAATGCTTTCATTACTGCGGTTATGACATTTGACAAATGTTGTGTTTCACAAGGTAGTGTAATGACATTCATTAGGAGAGGTGGATAATTTTGTCACTGTTTTGGTGCAAATTCATTCAGGTATCTGTGTGGCAAAACTTATCAAAATAGAACATGATTTGACAGAGTTATTGAGAAAACAAAAAGGGTGCAGGTTTTGGCTCACAGTGTAGCTCAACGGATCAGCCTATTGAAAGTCGCTCTGCCGTTGTCTGAGGTACGTACTGTGCTCTACCGACTGCCCTTTTGTCTGTTGATATCAGGGGCCACATGACTCAGATTTGTTCATATAACGGATTTCATTGGCTTTACACGTTAGGGTACATCGTTGCAGCGGCTCAATGGATAAGAGCAGGAGCAAGCCAGTGGCGAGGAAGTTGTTCAAACGAAGAACGACGAAAGACTTCAAGACCGTAGCGAAACCGCCGACTCCACCGCCTGCGAATGAGAGATCGGAGAGCGATTCGACGCAGCAGGCGTCGAGTGACGACAGGCCAGAGATAGGTGCCACTTTGAAATGGTCTATTCCTCTTAGACAAAAGTCGCCTGGCTGTGTCTACAAAAAAAGTAAACTGTAAAATGCATCTAGTCCTCTAACAGATGCTGTAAATGAGTCTAAATCGATCAATAATTGGCGACGCTATCCTTCGTCAGAGTGCTACGAAATTGATGAAAACGTGCGGTTCGGAATTTGACGATCTGCTGTGGCGCCATCTGACGCCGCAGAGAAAAACTGCAACATAAATGCACAACTACAATCCCTCACGTGTATAATAGCCCCGAAGATGTTTTGGAAAATTTACTTCCTGTATAACTTTTATCTAGGCACGGCGTCTTACCCTTTTCGGGCATATCGCCCGAATGTACGACAATATTTATTTATTATTTATTTTATTTATTATGAAAAATCGTACACAAAGTACAGACAAAAATAAAAACAAAAGGAAGAAAAGCAACAGTGATACGAACTCTCTAGCCTTCTGAAAGGGAAATCACTTCTGAAAAAGGTAAAAACAGAATCAAAATCGGCCCATAAACCATGACACAATACTTGGCCAAAGTATGTCCCCCACGCGCAGGGAGACCAAGCGTGACAAACAAAAAACACACCATATTTTCGCATCTACAGCCGGCGCGTGTAACTCGATCTCCCTCAAGCTTTGCATGGACGTCGTGCCCATTGTAAAAGGTGTCAATCATTTTCGATCAAACGCACAGTTTTTCCACAGGGGCGAAAATGCTGACTTCTGGCCACTGACGCGCTGAGTAAATTTAATACCGGCAGGTTGCCATGGCAACCAGCCGGTAAAAAAAAACAATTTTTATCTGCTGTAAACATATTATCTATGTCTACAACACTACAGGTATTGTATGTACACATGTCAGGTGAAGTGGATAGTTATAGTACACACTGTTCACCGTTCATATCTGTAGCTACACGTCAAGTTTGATGGAATTTTGTGAACAATTTTTACAGTTTTAGCAAAAAAAATATTTAACTTTTGTGGACACGGCGCATATACCGTATTAATTTCAATAATTTGTGTAATTTGTGTGACTGTTGTAACATACAGATTCTGTTTTCACTAGATTAATGTGTTGTTGTTGTTGTTGTTGTTGTTTACTTTTGCTTGTGTTTGACTAACGTTTGGTTTATGCTATTGTCATGTCTTAATTGCGTAACGCTATTCATTTTCTGTTTGCTGACGTGAATCGTACATATGTTTATATTATCATTATCATTACTATATAGGCGCGTCTCAGTTGCAATCACGTGACGCTGACATCACCAATGAAGAAGGCATACTTCGGGCAATGGAGAGGATGAAATTGGCGAGAGAGCAGTTCTCGACGCAGGAGTGTACGATTCCGAATCTCTCATTCCGCGCATTGGTTCGAGCTGTCGTCTTTGCCACGAGATGGCACAAGATCATCAGAAGACGATATCTACTGACGGTCAGGTCACCGTCTCCCCAGCATCAACGGTGTGTAGTGAATGCTTGTCTGTAATCAGCTAGTTTCACTTCTTCACGCTTTCACTCCAGACTTCTGACATCCGAGTGGAGAGTTCACATTAGAATGTCAGACTGAGATAAACACACGGAACAGCGGCGAATTACGGTGTCGGATTTTGACGAATCTCGGCGCGTGGGCAGTATAAGGAAGACACGAAAACATTACAACGCGTACACAGGATCTGGATTAATTCGCGTCACCACGGATCAGCAATACCAAGCGCCCGCACTCAAATCTACAACAGCCGCGCTAACAGACTGGATATCAGAAATGGAGGTCTTCCAAATGTTAGACCGTTTGAAAGCTACAGGTACAGGTTTGGATAGAATACCAGCCTGGTTCTTGCGTCTGGGAACCCCGGTTTTTGCAGCACCTATCGCACAGCTGTTTAATCAATCTATCATTGCAGGTGTCGTACCAAGTCAGTGGAAAACCGCCATCATCACGCCAGTACCCAAGGTGAAGCAACCGGCGCATCCAGCTGATTTTAGACCAATCTCTATCACACCCATATTGTGACGGACACTTGAGCGATTCATAGTCAGATCATTCATCTACCCTGCAATCCAGCAACCCAACCACAAGCTGTTTCTTTTGCCGATCAATTCGCAATTAGACCAACAGGATCCACGGTAGCAGCAATAGTTGCCCTTCTACATACTGTATGCACCATGCTATCGGTCAATCCGTACGACCGTGTCTTTGCCCTTGACTTCTCGAAGGCATTTGACACGGTGCGACACAAGACTGTAATGGAGAAAGTTGCTGAGCTTCACACGCCCGATCAGATCTACAACTGGATCGTAGATTTTCTCTGCAATCACTCGCACTGTACTAGGTACACCAACGTGAACTCGTCGGTCGCAACTGTGACGGCTAGCATAATACGAGGCTCAGGTCTGGTAATGACTGATAAGGCCAGCGGCGTACTTAGTCAATGTAGCAGATTTAGGACCACTCCAGGCAGATAACGACATCATCAAGTTTGCTGATGATACATACCTGATTGTACCAGCAGTGAATTCCAGTTATTGCTGAGATGAACTTAGCAACATTCAGAATTGGGCAACTGCGAACAATCTTAAACTCAACTGCCGGAAGTCTAAAGAGATTATCTTCTGAGCTCCTGGTATCCGTGGAAAATCTGTGCAACTTCCACCTCCATGCCAATCTATAGAAAGAACTGATAAATTGACTGTTCTCGGCGTGGTCATCAACGATCGTATGACTGCTGCTGATCATGTTGGCTACTTGCTGTCGTCATGTTCCAGTCTACTGTACATGTTGCGCACGTTGCGGAATCATGGCACTCCAAGAAGCGTCGCTGAAGGACATCTTCCGAGCAACAGTGATGGGAAGATGTGTACTGTGCTCCAGCATGGTCCGGCTTTTGTTCAGCAGCCGACCGAGCGAAAATTGATGCTTTCTTACGAAGATGCAAGAGATCTGGTTACTGTGAACTGAGCGTGCCTACAATGGCTGAACTGTTTACTGACGCTGATGACGCGTACTTTTTACGTATATTGTCAAACAAAAACCACGTCCTGCAGACATTTTTACCTTACCCACCGACTTACTCGTCGAGAGTCAAAACTCGTAGTAAAGCATTAATTGACAAAACCACCGATTTAAACGAACGCAACTTTTAATCCGTGTTTTACTTTTATATAAAGACTGCTACTGATTTTTATAGCAATCTGCTATGTGTGTATATTTTAATCGTTTTACCTACATTTAACCACCGTATGCATGCTTGTACATGGTTTGCGGCTGAGAAGCCATTCATTAAACAAAGATGTTATGTTACTAGATTACATGCTTACCGTGTTGAAGTCGCTTAGCGCCCTCGTCGGAGCTTGTCAGTGTTACGTATGCATTAGACGTTTGCGGGTCTACCCGTACCCACGGGTATACCCGACCCGACCCGTACGGGCCGTACATGCGGGTACGGGTCGGGTCGGGTCGAGTACGGGTACGACATCCACGGGTACGGGTGTACCCGGTTTTACTCGCAAGGAACACGATTTTTCAGTAATTTGGAGCGAGAACCTTTTTTATTTTTGCATGTTTTCTAAATTACTTATGATGAAGCAATTGCAGTATGGCACGTGAAAGCAGTATTCTATTGGGAGACTATAACCGTTTACTTACTTAATTTTTTAGCATTGCTTTGTTGACTATAAAAAAGCATTTGATTCAGTATGGCTCGAAGGGCTGTGGGCTGTTGTGAAGTCATATGGGATGGACCAAAAACTGATCAGATTGATAAAAGCAATTTACAGAAAGACACGTACAGTTGGCAGCGTTAGTTAATGGACATCTGAGTGAATGGTTTCAGATGACAGTT
>Ga0049107_10000278_pt1 | contig 14379 bp, 6 predicted proteins | sample WorMetilPIANOSA1_FD_61187 | JGI IMG/M metagenome (GOLD analysis project Ga0049107, IMG submission 61187) | Marine gutless worms symbiont microbial communities from Max Planck institute for Marine Microbiology, Germany - Olavius ilvae PIANOSA.1 | ecosystem: Host-associated > Annelida > Digestive...
AAAAAATTACAGAAAAATGACAGATAGTAACAACAAAATAGTGTTTTCTCAGTCACGCACTACCCAGTTTAAGGGCTTGTGCATGCCGGGCTGTTGCTAAGACAATGAAAACAAAAACTACAAAAATGGTGAACATCTAAAAACATTAATAAAATTAAAAAAAAACAGTTGCATCGGTCAACGCAAAACCGAATCAAATTAACGTAATGTGAAAATTTTTTAAAACAACGTAGCAGAAAAATGAACATCAGACTGGAATAACAGAAAACCACTGATATGATGATTAACAAACACAAGATATACTCGAATGAAATATAAACTTCGGGATGATAAACAAAGACATGCAAATTAGTGGAATGAGCATCATCCACACGACACAAGATTTACCACAAAATAATAATGACACACGTGGTCTACCCGTGATCAGAGGCAGGGTACAATACACACATCAATGCAGATATAACATCTTTTCATTAACACCCCTATCATGTGCAGTAATAAAGTAATTTAATGACAACATGAATGACGTATGCATATGGAGCAGTATTACCACCACCATCATCATCATAATTACTAAACTTATGTGATTTAGGTGGCACCGAATTAGAAGGACATCATATAACAAAACAGGAAGCAAATGTATGGGGTCGTTGTACAATATAAGAAACTAATTGATCCATTAAGTTGAAAAGTCTCAAAGGAGTTCTACTAAAACCCGACATCAAGTTGTTGCAAGATTGTCCAATACTTTAACTGGAACCTGAAAGAATCTAGCCATCCCCGCAAAGGTTCATCTCCACCCATCCCCACAAGAAATCTTCCCATCACTGCTGGCACAGATGTCAAAACACTTAATGAATATCAGTCACTGATAATTACTGACTAATAAAGCTGGTGTATTATTTGACATTGTCACTGGAATAGGATTTGTTGCTGATGGATTCTATTTTAGCACTGGACACACAAAAATAGCAGCATTATGATAAAATGTGTATTGGTTGTTTGGTTGGTTGGGGTTTAACGGCACTTTCAGCACAAATAGGCTATATCGTGCCATTTCTGCATTTCTTTTAACATCCCCTTGGGAATCTTGCAACATCTGCTTCCATCCCCGCAGGTTTTCTGCAGAACCCACCGGGTTCCCGTCATCCCCATCCCTATACAGCTCTCCACAACAATATTCAAAACAACTGCCAGAACACGACTCATCAACTGGCTCTTTGTGGCAACAATCTCCTCCACTCACCAGCCAATCATTGGTCTAGGACACTGACAACAGGTTATGCTGAGCAGATCAACTAAGAAAACTGAAATAGTTGCATAATAATTTCATGACTTCACAAAAATAAGAAAATACACCGTTTCAGCCAGTCTAACACTGTATTCTCCAGACAGTGATGTAAAAATCAAAATAAAAAGGTCTAAAACGGCATAAAATATCAAATATCCAACATTTGTGCACAAGTTCAGAGTTAACAACATGATAATATACTCCGGACTAGCATTAGAACCAGCTGGATTTTGTAATTAACACAAATTACACTTGTAATTACAAATTAGTTAACAAGAATAACAGATTAACACCATTACACGTCTCTCACACGGGCCAGAGCAGAGGATGGGCCATGTAGCCCGGGCCTCTGATTTTGAGGGGCCTACTCTACCCCGGTAGAGGCACACTGGGACCATTGTGCCTTTATTACACACCAATGTAATATAATATTTACTGCTGCTTATTAAAATGAGTACTGCCTACTGTCTCATTTACATGCATCTAGAAAAATAAAATTGATTGTCATTAACTTTTTTATAAATTGTTTTAGTTCTTCTGTTCTATTCTGTCAAGTATATCATACACATGTACACGTCTATACCAATAAATGATAAATCATACATATGTAGCACTGACTACAAATATAATTGTGAGTTTGAAATGCGGCTTACAATTTCCAACTGGCCCGGGCCCATTGCTACCTCTGCATGGCCGTGTTTTCACAATGTTGTTTGCAACACAACGATAACAGAAAAGAACACTAACAACAATAAAACTACAGTAAATATTCATATACAATCAATAAATGTCGAACCATTACTCAAAACATCACTGCACTTGCCAGGATATGAAATTGAAGACGAAAAGGGCAGCCGATAAGCTACTTAAGACACAACTACATCAAGCTACCTGACAGTTGGCACTATCAAGCAGTCCACTACTTTCAGCTTTTGTTTAAACCGCCTATTTTCGGACATTACTCCAGGTTAGTCCGTGTCCCTCATAGGTCTTCCAAGATAAAACCTCTCGGCATTGCCAGTGCCAGATTTTTACAGGCCAGATGCCCTTTGTGTCATCAAACCAGCAGTGCCAAAAGATAAAACACTGAATGAAGCAATCTGCAGCTTATAAAACACTGTTGAGGTGAAATTTGCAAGCTGTTTTAAAACACTGTCTTTGGGACTAATAATAACGTCAGTATTATTCTACAGGGTGGCCCAAATTAAAATGCTCCAGAAGTAAATTTGGAAAAGCTTGGCAATCATTTGGAATATTACAATGAAATTCACAGAGTAGACAGAGAATTGAATAACTGAGTTAAATGAGCTGCTAATTTTATGTTAACTTTGTCAAAAGCATCAACGAAAAGGAAAAAGACATTTGAGACATTTAAAACACAAAACAATGCAGTAATGTTGTCAATATGTTGACATTTAACAGCTGGTGCAGCATGTTGCAGCAACAAATTTGCAGTTAGTCGTATTAGGTTTTCAGAATATCCTCCACTGGCTTTGATGCATGCTCTTAATCACTTTGTGAAACTCACAGTGGATCTGTCAATGGGATCCGGTGACAAGTCATCCCAGATCTACTTTTAGCTCCTGGATGTTCTTAGGGCGTGGCTGATAGTTCTGGTAAAAATCAGGCATAGCACTCCAGGTATGGCAGTCTAGAGGATTTAAGTCCGGTGAATTTGGAGGCCATTCATCTTTAATGATGAACTTGGGACAACTAGCGTCAATCCAGTCCTGCATCAATTGTGCAGTGGGTGCCCTCTTGCTGAAGGATGAAGCCTCCAGGAAATAGTGTGTTACAGTCTGTTACAAGACTTGGAAGCAAACGCTCCACATAGTATTTGACACGCAGTTTCACATAACACGCACGGCCAAGAACACGATGCGAGGCACAAACTTGGCTCTCTCAATCAGCTAGTGGCTTTAGCCACCTTATTTCCAGGAGACCACACATGATCCTTTTGAGAGATTTAAGAACATTATCCTGTGGACTTATTCATCAATTACTTGATACTTGAATACTGATGTTGTGAATTTGGTCGTAAAATTTTATGCCCCCAAGATATCGCAAATTTACCACTGTAATGTTACAATTCAGGTCACCGTGTATATTTGCAGTATTCACGGTACACATCAAACCAATAACAAACAGATGTAAAAGAAACCAGAAAACATATAAAACAAAACCATCTACAACAGCAATGACACACATACAGCAGCATCACCAGTCTGGCAGCGAGAGGCACAATCATGGGATACGTGCAAACAAAAGCCAGCAAGCCGATAGTATAACCACATTTTGACATTTTTCTTTTTCTTTATGTACTGTTTAAAAGCACTGAAAAAATATGGTCAACATTAAATACTCTGAGGCAGTTGTGCGAAATGACAAAATGCACAGAAAAAAATGTACCGATTATAAGGCTGAGGATCTGTAGCCTAGATGCTAACAGAACCTGGACAGAAGTAACGGAGTGAAATTTGAAGAATCTGAAGAGTATATCAATGGAAAAGAATAAATGGAGAAGATTAATAAGAGGAAATGTGGATGTCAGTGATTATGTGGTACCCGCTCACCAATGTTGTCCTCATAAATGGCCGAAACCGGTCTGTTGTTGTTGTTGTTGTGGTAAAAGCATTCTTACATGGGACCACAGGGAGTCGGAGTGAGCACACGCCCCAGTGCCCCCCAGCTGGTGATGCCACTACACACCGAGGAACGACAAATCTGGAGCTGCAGCTGCAACAAGCATTTTACACTGATAACAGTCAATGGCGAACGGTTCACATAACAGACACATTTATAAATACAGACCAGTGTTTTTTTAGTTGGCAGTTTTATTACAGTTTCAGTTTTCATCTTGTCAACGAAAGCTCAAGAATTTGTATCGTCGTTGTCACTATGATGAAAGTAATGTATTTTTTGTCAAAGGACATTTTCGTTCTCATCACCATCGAACACAGAATAGGTACACATTGTGATAAAATGGACTGATGTGGTGAGTAACGTAACACGAAATTGCGATTTTTATCTTCTGTTACTTTCTGAATGTTGATTCACTGTGCATATGAGTGGTGTTTATGTCGCTGTCATCTACGTCACTCATGTTTCTGTCATAGTTTTTGTCTCACTGATGAAACTCCAGAACATACATTGTCATCATCATGACAAAAATTAATTCATTTTCATCAACGCTATTTTAGTCTTCATCATCGTTGGTGAAAAAAACACTGACATAAGACATCATGAGATCGGTCAAAAGCCACAGAAAAACATGACGAGATGATCAAATCATCCACAGTAAAGCTTTGAACAACACTACAACTTGCAAAAACAAAATGAGATGTCACCAATCATGATCCACAAGTTAAATGGGGATGTGGAACAGTATGAAAGCTGTGCGAGAGATCTGAATTACTTTTTGTCTGAACAACAGTGACATTCGATCAAGCAAATTACACATCTCACAAATAACTTCTTTGCAGTCAACTCTAGTTGTTCATTCTTTGTACTCTACTCCTCATGTACAGTACTGCACCTTTCTCTTGTTTAGTTAGTTTGTACACAGCAACAAATAGACAGTAATCGTCACAATTGCAAAAAGTACATCACTCAACGTGGTGTTGATTAGCAGCTGAATGCCCAATGATGAACTAGACATTTATTCACAGACTATGGTCACAGTCAAAGCAGTTACCGGCATACTGATGCTCGTAACTCTTGATGCATGGCAATGTTTACGTCGTCAGTAGCATATGGTGGCACCATCTGCTGCATATCGATAATCTGTGAAGATGCTACAGGAATGGACAGGCAGTCAGACACTGTAACCTTGACCTTTTGCACCCAAAATCAATCTCACAGAAGAGTGCCTCAAGATCATCCGGCATACAAAATATAGTGTTCTAGGCACATTGGTGCAATCATTTTGACTTATAGTGTGGAAAGACATACGTAAGTACGAGGGGTGCTCAAAAAGTTATCTACCCAAGCATCTTATAATAATGGTGATGAACATCGGTCATTATAAGATTATAACCTCAACTGAGGACGATACTAGTTCTGGTTGACCTTCGAACGGGATGTTTTATCATGGCTGGAACGAAAAGATTGCAACTTCTACCTGGCTGGAATATCACTCCTGGCAAAGTGCACACAACTCCAAGGAGATTACACTGAAAAATAATGAAGACATTAGTTTGTTTAACCGTGCTGTATCATATTCAGGTAGATTTCTTTTTCAGCATCCCTCATACACGTAGCATGAATCAATTAAAAAAGATGCCACTGTTACATTTATGTAATAACTTTGGCAAATGGAGGCCAATTTCAATAATTCTTTCACTGTTGAAGTAAAGAACGAACTGCAGAAAAGCTCAAATTAAAGTTACGGTCACCCCTCAGAACTGTTTCTGCACTACCCTGCAAAATGTGAATGCTTGAATGTTCAACTATGCTAACTTACAGCAAAGTTATTAAATTCAATATGGGGCAAAGTCATTTCTCCCTCTCCGGTTTAATGGCCATTTTGTCAGGTGGACCTGGGTTAGCTGGTACCAGAAGGTCTCCAACAAGTGTTGATGACAACCGGAGCTATAATACATGCAAAGCTCCAGTCAAATCCTCACCACCAACAAACCAACACTCAACTTTTTACAGGCCAGATCCTGTTGCCCAACCAACAGTGTCAAAGCACTGAAGGGAAGGGGCAAAGTCGTTTAGTTACTCAAAATGTCTATCTGAAAATGCAGGGATGTTAACTCCATCTTCATATGCCTACACAGATTAATTTATAATGTACCTTCATAATGTCTGCCTGAGTACATATGAATGTCTTTCGACTTGCACATGCCATTAGTAAATGGCTGCACTGACGTGTTGTTCGATGCTGTGCCAAATGTTTAAATGTAAACCACGACTAACAAAATATCCCAAATACGTCACAATGACATCAGCAGCATGCAAAAATAAGTAAGCAAAGAAAATAATTCCATCAAACAGTAGCCACCTGACATTGATTATTCTGGCGAATATAAACTGAAAGTTGTACAGTTGAGCAGAACACTCACTTATTGCAAGGTAATGTGGCAACAGATTTAAGGCGTGGTGACAGCTTTATTTTCAGCTTTGTCTGCTGTTCATGTCTGAATTCAACAGTGAAATAATTATTGAAATTTTTCCACATATGCCAAAGTTACTGTGAAAATAAATGGCATCATTATTTGTCCCACACTGTACATACAGGCAGATGAAGCCACCATACTAATGCTACACTCCATCTGTGTGCACAATTAGCTACCACAATGATGGCTCTTAGCTCTTAAATTTAAAAAAAAAATCTGTACAGCTCCAGATCCATCCACAGCTGAACAATAACATGAAAATTAACATTGCTGTACAAACACATCACTATAAAACGTATAAATAACATTACGTAACAGCTAAAATTTACGGCGAGTTTTTCTTGGTCTTGGACATCAGCGGTTTCGTTGACTTTCGGCAGGTACTAAACCGACGCCGGACCAACACTGGAGACTGAACAGGTTTATCATCATCGTCATCGTCGTCGATGTCATCATCGGATTTGTCATCGTTATCACTGTCAACATCAACGTCATCATCTTCACTGCTGTCATCCGAGGACCTGCATGAGTCATGATTTCTGTTGTTTTTGTTGACAACGGAGGATGCCGCGTCACCTGAAGAGGTAAACAGCGGTGCGGTAGGATTGACGGTTTCAAAACGACTGTCGTGTGATGCCGACTCGCTCTTAATGCTGTTACTGTCGTCATCCTCCGCAGCAGAATTGTCGTCGTCGTCGTTGCCAGCAACGGAGTCGACATTAGCTGTGTTCTTAAACGGCCTGGTAGTGGCCGTCTGCTGCTCACCAGTGCTACTGTCGTCGTTCAGGGACGCCGTATTGACAGTTGTTCCATCACCATTGCACTGCATAACTGCGCTGAGCTCCTCGCTGGCACCAGTAACGCCGGCAAGCAGCTGGTTGCTCTCGGCGCGGCTGATCTGGTGCACAAGCGTCATGTGGCCCTTCAGCGTGATCACGTTGAAGTACTTGCGCTGGCAGAACGGGCACAGCAGCTGCTTGTGGTTCAGCTCATCCGTTTTCACACCCATGCGTGGCAGGCAGGTGGCCAGCTGGTGTGCGCGGCACGCCTTCTGCGTCGCCGATCGCTCGTTGCAGTACGGGCACAGATACGAGTAGTGGCGAACGTACGTGAACAACCGCCGGCCACCTGGCCCCGAATCAAAGCACAACTCTGGTGCAGCCACTCGATGTTCACGTTTGGCCGGCTTGGTACTCAAATCTCGACCACAGTTAGAACAGATATAGCTGACAATACACTGCATGAACACATTCTTGTAGACGATTCCTTTGGCAGTCCTGCGCATCGGCAGTGTGTTCGATGAGATAACTAATTTGGATCGCAACAGTGCAGCCTCCTTCCTGCTTTTCGGTGTGGAACTTGTGCTATTACGCATAGTGGCTTGGGCGAGTGCCTGCAACACCTGTTTCTGAGTCTCAGAACCAGCGACGTCACTACTGGCTATCGTCGACTGCTGGCGGCTGGCCACCGCAAGCTCTCGTAGAGTCATCTGCGAATCGACGTCGGACAGATCGGTGTTGTGCTGAATGCGACAGTGTCGACTGAGGTACTCAGCCGTGAGAAACTGTTTCGAGCACCAGGCGCAACGGTGCACCTCGTCGGCAGGCATGGCAGCCGCCTCCGACTGCTGGCAGATGTACGTCACGTGGTACCACATCAGCTGCTGGCTGCGATAGCGCATGTTGCACTGCATACAGCAGTATATACTGCTGCGCTCCACCGTGCCCGAAGCGTGCACCTTTGTGCCAGTGGCATGGCGCAAGGCCGCAGCCCAGTCGAGGAAAGTCACTGGACACATGCTGCACCGGTACTCGGCAAATTCGTACATGGCAACACCATCGTGAACAACTTCACGACCTAACTGCTCTGACTCTTCGCTCCCGCCCGCAGAAGCTGCGGTGTTATTCCCGTTTTCCTGTAGCAAACTGTCGCTGACGACGGTGATCGACTGAGAGCCGACGTCGTTTTCTGATGCTACGGTGCACAGCAATGAGTTCTCAACGTTACATAGCAGCTGCAACAGACTGGCTGCATCTACTTCGACTGACTGAGCACCAGCATCTTCAGCAACAGGCTCCAGACCCGGTTCAGATACCAGAACATTATTGTCCTGTTCGCCACTCCATTCAGATGCATCCGGCGGAAATGACTCGGTGCTTATCTCGTCGCCGGTACCCGACCTACCTGGGCACGTCACTATGTGAGCTGTCAACCAGGAGCAGTCAGGAACCACTTCACCACAGCCGTCACAAACGCAGTCGGCCGAAACATCACCAGCTTTATTGGGTTTGCTGTCTACCTCATCAGCAGTTTGTTTTACATCTGTTTCGGCTTCGGCGTTTTCGACCTGCGGTTTCTCAGGCAGCGGGGCAATCTCTATTACGCAGTTCTTAATGGTGACACCATTAACTGCATCAACATGAAGAGTATCTGTTTTCTTGTCAGCTTCGTCGGTGCTGACTTCGAATGATTCGGTGACAACTTGGTGTCGATTCTCTGTCTGTGATGTCAACGATTCAGTCTCACAGATATGTTTCTTACCAGCATCAACATCGGTATCATTTGTCGACGGTTTCTGTCGGAGATGGCACTGCATTTTGGCATGCTGCAGTAGCTGCCTCCTGGTCCGCAGTTCACGACAGCACATGTGACACTCCATGCCATCCCGGCCAATCTGCCGAAACATCTCTTCAGTTGTGCAATGCATTTTTGACTTATCTTCATTATCTGAAGCGGAATGACTGTCTTCAACATTACTTCTGACACGTTTACTTCGTTTTATAGAGACAGAGTCATCTGTGCATGCATCCTCCACGCTGGTTGCCACTACTGCCTCAGTTACATTACTATCGGCAGTACTATTATCGTTTCTGTTACATGGTGCCTGATAACTTCTTCTCCGCTTTTTCCCAGCTAACTGCTTTGTGGAATCTAAATTGTCGGTGGAATTATAGATCTTATCTCCGACTGTTGTGCACTTTTCATTTTCTTTGTCTGAGGCTGGCTGGCTGTTTGCATCAACATCAGCATGGCTTGATATGTTGCCATCAATTCCCTCTGTGTTAGAGTTAGTACTAGTCTTTTTCTTTATATTAACAGGAGTAGATTCGTCATGAGCAAGATGCAGCGAAGAGGTAAAATCGTCATCGATGTCGATATACTCAACACCTCGACTGCCACGACGCTTCTTTGATCTACTTACTGTCGAATCTCTCAAAGCCAACTTAACGTCTGACTTAGCAATGGCGTCTGGAGCGTCAAGAGAGGGAACACATTTTCTATCAGAAGTACTGTGCCTTCTCCTAGTGCAGAGTCCGTTCACTGTATCACTGAATACAGTTCCAACTGACTGAGAAGATTTCCGTCTGCCATGGCACCGAGCATCCACTTCTGGTCGATTATGTTTGCCATCCAAGTCTTGTGAACCTTTCAACTTTGCAGTCTCTCTACACTTGGTCTTGCTCAACTTACCCGTTTTGGCACTCTCATTTCTGCATTTCCGCAGCTTCATGCGATTTTTCCGCAACTTCCGTTTTTGTGTATGCAAACCTTTAACTTTTCCTCCTCTGACAGCTGATCCCTTCACATGAGATGCGTAACTCTTAGATGGTTCAGCTGCATTATTTCCATTAATGCGAGCAGTCAACTTTGACAGAGAGATTCGAATGCTGGTTCTGGGCATCTTAGTGACAGGAATATCTGAGGTATCCTGTCTTTGACATGTATCACTAGTTTCTTTATCAGCGTCATCATACGTTGGCGAGTTCGATGACTCGTCTTCGCCAATCTCAAGCCGCACTTCAATATCTCCTTCTTTCCAGAGCACATCATCTGATTGTTCATTTGCCGCTGGCGCTTTATCGCACTCAGTACCTCCAGACAATTCTCTTCCGTCGTCGCTGTCATGACAATTTTCACGGCTGGCCTTTTTCCTACAAAATTCTACCAGCACCCTATCATCTTCATCATTAACACATTCTTCAACACTGGAGTCAGCCTCGGTACTGTTTGCATTTGTACTGCCCTGTTCGGTAGCCAATGAATTTACATCATTCTTCGCCACATTGAGCTCCTTTGTGTCACTGCTTTTTTCTGCCTCTGTACCCAAAGTGATCTCTGAATTTAATCTGTTGGTAGTTTGGTCTATGTTTTTCTCCACTACAGTACTATGACAGCTACCAGTTTCTTCTTCACCGAGATTCCTATTCAGCAGAAGCTGGCAGCTGCTGGTAACTGGGGCTTCAGGTTTACATTCCCCATGTGAGGTTTTTGTAAGTGGATCTTTTTCAGACAAATGACATTCTTTCTGAAAATTTTCACTGGAATCCGCATCGGGACGTAGGCCAACACAGTTGTCGACAATTACACTGATGCAACTGTCGAGCAATTTATCGGCCTCAGTTTCTGAGCCAGTCTCCAGCTTGACATCAGCCAGTAATGAATTGATAGAATCCAGCAGGCTGTGGTACTGTTCTGCATTCACATCAGACACATCACAGCTCTTTTCAGAACCCGACAGACTTGTCACCACATCATTGTCGCCGTCTACAGAGTCGCCAGAATCGCCGTGATGCTGACGCAGAGAAGTATTCAGTCGTCTCGCTGCACTGATACATGCCTGCACATAAAAAAGTGCAAACTGGATGATTGGAAAGTTATGGTAAATATCATCCGACTGCCGACTGGCAGCATGGTGGCATAACGGTAGGCAGGGCATCAGACTCGTATCGACAAAGACATGAGTTCGTCACCCATCCAAGGTGCCAAACTGTGTAAAAACTATGGTTACATTACATTACATTACATTACTGTGTTTAGTGCCAGGCCTACAACAACCCGGACCGGCCCGGCAATACAAGTGTCAACGATAATGCTAACAACTAAAGCAATGAATGTAAAATCACGATACGTAAATGTTAAAAAAGTGAGTCTTCAGCCGGCGATGAAACGTTGTGATGGAATTGACAGTTGGTTGTAAAATTATCAATTTTTTTTTACTGCATTTAACTGCAATTTTTCTAATAAATTAGCCTCAAGTTAATGTGTTTTATGCACGAGTATGAGTGTGTAATTTATTGCCCACACAGCCTATTTGTCTGTTTCTGACTGGAACAGATGTGTCAATAACACTCATTTGTCTGGCCACCTAGCACTAGCATCATCTTTGTTAGCCACTCTGCACCTATGCTTTTTAAATTATGAGTGTTTGTAGTCACAGCGCTGAAATTTCTTTAGCCCACATATGAAATAAGCAGAGGAACTGATAATACTAGGTCCTAGACAGGCCTCCCTAGAAACTGGGATATTCCTACGCAAAATGTGGGCAAAGTAATTTACTTTTTTAGTAGCGACAAATTACCCGCTAACATGCCCAGCATTACTGCTGTAGGCAGTTATTACAGAAGCACCATTATCACAAAACACCACGATACCTGACAGATCTCCGCATTGCCATGGTACAACTGCTGTACAACACTGCACGCTTGAGCCAACTGATGCTTCACGGTGTCAACATCCGCAGCAGTCGTCAGCATGCGACACAGCTGATGTATCGTCGACTGTGCCAAGCTGCTGATCACTGATCCGAGTTTCATTCCAAACTGACAATGACAACGACCACACTCTCAACTGCATGTACTAGCCTACGATTTTCGGCTTTTTCACCAGTTCATTTATGTACAGCCATCCTGGGTCAGGCTGAGTGCCCCAAAGAACGCCCTTTTTGCTTCCCAACCAACAGATTAACAAGATTGGCCATCATAAACAGATCATGCATCAGCATTCCTGTCAAAAATTTTTTTTTGCCAGAGCAGGTTGCGTGGTCAACCCCGAAAAATTTTCTTCTTATATAGGCCTAGTTTGGTCATCAATCAAAATCTGGTTACTGTTCTTCGTAGCGTGTGTGCACATGTAAAGGGTCCCAAGAAATTTTTTGGCATGCTGGTACCCCATTCTCCTTAGGATAGGGTGCATGGCTGAACCCTAGAAACACGCCTGTCCTTCACCTGTCTTACCATGCCGAATTAGGGCGCTGTAGGTCCAACCGCATGGACGTCAGTAGGGGTTGAAAAAATTTGGGGGCACTGGGCCTCCACTCCCACAGGATGGGGCGTGTCTGACCCCACAGAAACATGCTGCTCCCCCATGTTTTACCATGCCAAATTTGGTCACTCTAGCTCAAACTGTATGGGTCCCAAAAAATTTTGGGTACACTTTTGGGTATGCCAGGTGCCCCTTAGCATGGAGCATCTGATCCCCTAAAACATGCCACTCCCCCATGCGTTTCGTGACATTTTTGGTCGTTCTAAGTAAAACCGTATGGGCGTCAGTAAGTTGGGTGTTGGTTTGTTAGTGGTGACAGTTTGACTGGAGCTTTGCACGTCCTATAGCTCCAGTTGTCACCACCACCTAAATCATCCTAGGCTCTAAAGTCCAGAATGGAAACATTCTGGTACTGGCTAACCTAGTTCCACGTGGAAAAATGGCCATTAAAACAGAGAGAGTAAGACTCAAATAACCAGTGACACCCCTACCAGAAGATCAAAAAGGTGTAACAATACATCCACACATTTAGACACAGTACTGGCATTGAGCAGACAGACAGACAGATGAAGAGAACTGGCACATCACTATCACACTCTGCTGATTGCATGCTGACGCGTGATAGAAAGCAAGGCCTTATAATGTTGTGCATTCTTTTCTACGAAGCCTTGAACGTGCCAACGTATAAAATGGGACTTTTTTGGTGCATGCATGCAATTTTGGCCAGATGCCCTTCCTGGTGCCAATAATGCCAGTGGGAACTGAACCCAAGTCTTTTGGGTGATATTCCAGCACCTTAGCTATTAAAATATGGCTGCTCCTTACCTAACTTAAGTAACCAAAAAACACTATCAGATGCTTTACAACATAAAAACTGAGTTCTCAGAATGATCAAATTAGGCAAATTCAAATAACTTGTGCAATATGCAAACATCTGTTTCTGAAGAAGCGTCTACAAAAATTTCTTAATACTGGGAAATGATGCTACAATGATACATAATTATTATGCCTAATGATTAATTTGGTGAATGCAACAAAAAATATAAAACACTATTACTTAACCAACATGTGGCTAAACTGTCCATAGCAGTACCACTTCATAAATTACATACAATTATGCAAGTGCAAGTACCAAAATATCAGATGAATTAACAGATTATACACAACTAGAAGCAGCCATAGAGTGCAAACCTCTGTCAAAGCAGGTGATTTAGTATACACTCAAGTTCAATAGTATACACAGTGCTAAACTGTATTTTAGCAAGTTATACTCTTATTTCATTGTGACCTGACCCCTCTGACCTATATCGATCTTTGAAAGTGTTGGTCCTATGGCAATAATCATTTTTATAAATATTTAAGAGAACTGAATAAGCTACATTTCAATTTTTGTCGCAAATCTCTACAATAATTCTGAATGGCGTTATTTGCAAAAATGACTTTGACCTTTTGACCTCTAGTGGCCTTGACCTTGGGTCGATACCACTCAAAATCCAATCTATTGGTCCGAATTATGTCCAACTATTCCATAAAATTTCATAAAAATTTGATCAGTAGTTTTTGAGTGTAACAGAGAGACATAGGTTAAAACATAACCTACTTGGCAGAAGTAATGATATTATTAATGCACCTTCTGTGAAAAAGAGCTTCTAACCTTGCTGACAAGAAATTTAAGGAATATAAGGCGGTGACGATGGCCAGAGACTAATTCCAGCATCTTGCTAACATTCTCTGCGATGCTATCAACTGAGTGCTCTTCACTTTTCAACACATCCAGCCATATCTTGATCAGCTTCTGCAAAATATTCAAACAATTTTTCTCTAAAGAGGAGTTTCATGACATCAGACTCTCTGTGGGTTAAACAGAACGATGCTTAGAACTTAATGATTGGAGAATGCTGCTAAAACTTAATAGCAGCAGCAGCA
>Ga0049107_10000279_pt1 | contig 14375 bp, 6 predicted proteins | sample WorMetilPIANOSA1_FD_61187 | JGI IMG/M metagenome (GOLD analysis project Ga0049107, IMG submission 61187) | Marine gutless worms symbiont microbial communities from Max Planck institute for Marine Microbiology, Germany - Olavius ilvae PIANOSA.1 | ecosystem: Host-associated > Annelida > Digestive...
GGTACGTAGGTAGAGGTCGATGAGTGATGCACGACGGTATGCCGTATGGCCGGAACCAAGGTCAACGTCAAGGTCACTCAAGGGAAGTCGACCGTCAGTCCCCCACGGGACTAATTTTTATTATTATTATTCAGGTGCTGATACACGATACACCCAACGTTCATCATCTATGCAGTGCCCACACAGTGATGACCACCACTGCAGACAGTTCATTCGCTCATTTTTACTTACTTTACATCAATAAATACTACTACCGGTATGCTGCATGCTCAGAATCTGTACTTTTACAAATACTAAGCCAAAATATATTAGAATAACCTTAAAATGTCATTCCAGGTAATCAATGTCATTCAAGGTCATCAACAATGGTGTCATCAAAAGACGGCACCACATGACTTCCTCTAAGTGACGTACAGTGTTATTTTCATCACTTCGAGGAATTACCACTCTTTACAAATTGAAGGCTCCATGAAAGAACCGAACATCTCAATATATTTCTTTTTTTCGCCCATCACTCAATTGTGTTCTATTTCTGATGTTCTGTTTACTGGTGGAAGGGGAGTTTCAGATTTTAGTGTTTTAAAATATTATTAGTTAAATATTAATTATTCGGTTAATATACTAAGCGAATGTCTACGTATTCTAATCGACTGCAGCCAGCTCTCCTAAATCTATTATAATGTGTTGTTCGGTTCTTCCACCCGAGATCGTCATGCACGACGCATATATCGATGGACGTTCAGAGAATAACATTAAATGCGTCGTCGTGCATAACGATCTCGGGCGGAAGAACCGAACAACTCGATATAATTGCAGGTTTTCTGCCGCGTCACTGCTTTACAGGTGATTTTCTCAGTTTCATAGTTGTGGAACATATTCGGTTCTTTCACAGAGCCCTTCAACTGTAGGGCAGCACAATACCAGATCATTTAAGCAGCCCTCATAATAATAATAATAATAATAATAATAATAATAAAACCGATAATAAAACACTGTGGTGTTCTAGGATACAGGGGCGTTGGCTGTAACAATTAAAATGATGGTTCATATAAGACTTGATCTGATTTGAACAGCCAGAAACATTTTTTGTTTCTCGCTGCCAAACACAGTGACGTTAACACAACCTACAGTCTTCAAGGATCTGCAAATTGCAATGTAAGCATTACAGACAACTGGGTAAACAAGTGCAACTGCAGAAGCCAATAATAACAGTGATAATAACCATAACGTAAAACTGTAAATCAAAGCACAAAATAAAGCTAAAAGTTAAATTTGACTCATTGGCTGTGGAAATTCAAGAATATTGAGGTTTCTAACAGCTGATCAGTCATTCATGCGGGCGCGATGCAAAGGCATGTAGGACTCCATTAATCGACCAAACTGACAAGGACTAGACATCCAACAAAGAGGATAAAGATAAGGATTAACATCTCTGTCTGTCTGTCTGTCTGTCTGTCTGTATAACGGCCATTTTCCAGGTGAACCTGGGTTAGCCGGTTTTATTAGAGCTAAGGATGATGGAGGTGGTGGTGACAAATGGAGCTGTAAGACATGCAAAGCTCCAGTCACATCGTCACCACCAACAACAGCGTCGAAGCACTGAAGGGAATACATGTCACATCAGCCATAGAGAAGACACAGTGCCAACCTGACGACGCCGTTTTCAGGAGACCGAGAGAGTGAAGCAAAGCGTTCGATGACGTCGCCGGCTGTCAGCTGCTGATCCAACACGATCACTGCATTGAACTTGCTCATCTGCGGTGCTGTAACCCTTATCACGTGTGATGACGACGGAAAAACGTGCAACTGAAAAACATTACAGAGAATATAGTTAGTTAGTTAGTTGGCGTTTAACGGCACTTTCAGTGAAAATAGGCTATATCGTGACATAGGAGTATAAAATATATCACATGGGACCCGGGTACAACACAAACACATCATACAATCAAACAATGAAACAACACAATAAACTAAGAAAATCATAAACACTCTTCGGTCTTGGATTTGTGGAGATGATCCCTCACCACGGTTACGCTTCCTCAGAGGAGTCTTTCTAGCCAATCACTTGGCAAGTACTGACAACTTAACCAGCAACAGCCAAGAGACAGAACACATACAAACACAAACTAATGTTAACACAAAAGTGCCCATAATAAACAACAATATACACATAAAAGACCTATGCTAACAGAAAGGACAGACAGAGCCTGGTTTAGTCGCCTTTTACAACATCCGGCCAGGAAATGGAGCGGGTCTATTCTTACAACCCCGAAGCCCACACGGGGCTACAGAGAATATAACCTAATTTTTCCCTTCAATGCTTTAACACTGTTGGTTGGCCGACAGGAAGTGCATCCGGCCTATAAAAAGTAAGTAAGTACACGTAAGTACAGTGCATCAGAGGCACTTGCGATGATGCACTATACAAATTGATGTTTTACTAACTTACTAACATCAGCTACAGACAAATAACATTATGCCTGACTTTCAAAAATAAAGATTAAAAATATATTTCAGCATTCTGAGAACAGTGAATACAGAAAACTGGTTAAACTTAAAAAAAACTTTTGATCAAAATTATTTAGATTAGGTCAAGTTACTTTTATGTTAGCCCTCGATCTGACATGTTAATGTGGGCATTGTCTTTCTCAATGAACAAAACCAACACCTCACAACAGAGCATCAAGTTAACAGGCAGGACAAGTTAACATACATTCTTCTACACTGAAATACCTCTTCAGCTGAAGCGGACTTTTTGTGCAAATCAGATTTATTCTTTTTGCCAAGTCGCTTCAAAAACTGCAAACATCCATGCACACATCAGTATTTCAGATGCACAGATTCCCTTCAGTACTTCGACACTGTTGGTTTGGACATCCGGCCTTTAAAAAGCTGGGTGGTGGTTTGTTGGTGGTGACGATTCGACTGGAGCTTTGCACGTCTTATAGCTCCAGTTGTCACCACCACTTCCGTCATCCTTAGCTCCAATAAAACCGGCTGACCCAGGTTCACGTGGAAAAATGGTCGTTATATTGGAGAGAGATTCATGTTGAAATCATAAACCGAGCACATGCGCACACACACTTTTGACTTTTCTTTAAGCAGCCTATTTTCCATCGTCATCACGGGTTAGGCCATGTCTCCTTAAACCTCCCTTTGGGGACTGCTGGATTGAGCTTTTTTACAGGACAGATGCCCTTCCTTAACACAACTGGCAGCATCAAAGCACATAACCAAGTAGATAAGTAAGTAAGTAAGTAACTATATTAAAGTGTGCCCAAAAGCCAGCTGAGCTGGCTTAATCTGCCGCACTGACCAATGTTTTCAACGCCAGAGACTTCTGTACACGTGCTGGATAAAAACCGTGAAATCAGTCCGTTAGATACATGATGTTTACTAAATTTCCTTCAAGTGTCCTGAAATAACGTTTAGCCACAGCAACGACATAACAAACTCACTCTACAGAACAATCTGAGTGAGCTGTTAGCAGAAACAATCAGTGTCACTTAACCACCAACTTATTAATCTTCTCCAGTAACTACAATGAACTGCATCATCCTAATTTAACTTCACATTCTTCAAATCTCCCTTCCCCTTCCAGATTATCTTTGGCCTACCTAGCTGCCAACTTAAAAATATCAAAAATGCACCAAGGTATGCAATACAACATAGACCTAAACCAAAATGATGGGAGAGAACGGTATTTGATACAGTACAAACTGTTACCGTATGTCCTAGTCAACATAATATCTCAGACTGATCCTTTAAACATGTAACAATACTATTATTTGTTCCTTTTGTTTAACCAGCCTTTTTTTCTGGATATCACTCCAAGTTTTTACGCCAGGTCCCCGATATTCTCCCAAAGAAGAACCTTTAGGGATTGCAGGTGCGACATTTTTACAGGGCGGACGCCTTCCGGTCACCAAGACAACAGTGTAAAAGCACTGAAGAAATAAAACAGGTATTAATAACTACAACTGCATAATAACTGGCAGAGCGGTTTACTGACCGGCCTATTTTCAGCATTGCGTTCACCTTCGGCTTGATACTGGTGCCGTAACCGTGACACAATAAATGCAGGCACCTAAAAAAGAATGAACAACAAACTCGTTTAACTGCCATTGAATCCAGGTTAACCTGTGTGAGTTGGCACCAAACACGTAGAATTTATATTCAGCTCTTGGCATCACCGACACTGCATCTGTCATTCCAATTCTCTCTAATCAGTTTCCTCGTTTTCCTCATCTATAGTATCACTCACTTTTGCGCAAACCATTCCTATCCTTTTCCACAACCTCTCTTCATGTTTTCCTGGGCCCACCTCTTTGTCTGGCTCCCTCGACCTCCAAAGCAACATACTTTTTCGCCAAATCATCGTCATCATTTCTTAAAACATGTCCATACCATCGGAATCTATTTCTTTCGACCACTTTTACTATGTCTTCTATTCCTAACCCACGCCTTAATTCAACACAAAAAGTTTATCCCTTAATTTCACACAAGACATCTATCTATCTGTCCGATGCAATGCCAGTTCATTTTCTCTTCTGTGTAACATAAAACGCAGTACAAATGCACGCAAGAGAACGAAGATAACAAACAATATATGCAAATATAGACAGAACATTAATGAGGCCTTTTAACAGTGTCCACTCCCTCATTAGTGTGGTTTGGTGGCCAAATAGTTAGTGTGCTGACTTCAGATCTAAAGATCTCACGATCAAATCTTGACCACTGCGCTGTTGAGTGAGAAAGTTGTTTACACATACACACATGTACCTCTGTCTCTGTCACCAAGCAGTTATTAATTTGGTATTAGCATAAACTGAGAAGGTAACCAAAGGTCTGGCATCGTACTGGCCATGCGTCACAGACGATAGTGGCATTTTCACCTACGGGCTCACGGCCTTGAAAAGGGAGATGAGCACACTGCCTACATTTCTCTGTAGTATGGTACACTTTCTCTTTACTCCCTCATTACGAAGGATCACACATGTCCATGACTCCACGTGTAGTGGGAATTTTGTGGTGCATGGAAACAATTTTGCCGGATGCCCTTCCTGACGCCACCACATGGCTGGTAGAGAGAATCACGCCCAGGTTCACTGGACTTGTCCACTGCTCCTTACACAGAACATTAAGTGCAACCAAAATACACATTTATATCTTTACCACATCTGGCTGTGGAACTCTATATAGTATGTTGCAAAGTATAAAGTGGATGAAAAAAAATTATTACTTTAAGCAAATGTGATTGCTTAAAGTAATTCTATTTCTACTTCTATCACTACTACTACTACTACTACTCCCACTCCCACTGCTTTTGGCTTTCATTTAACTAGACAATTTTTCAAAATATTACAAAGATTTTTGCATTAAAATCTGAATATGTCACCAGAGGGCATCCTTACAAAATTTTCAAGCATCATTGTTCGTGCACTGCTAGGTCGTCATTTTTTCTGAGCATGTTGTTGATATTTGGAACAGTTTACCGTCTAATGCTGTTGATTTTACCTCTTTAGCCAGTTTTAAGCGATCTATCAGTTTGATTCATTTTCCCTAGTACCTTATCTAGTTTGTGTTGTAGCCTACTTCATTCCATGTCTACTGGCTAACCGCTATGTGTTGTGTATTTGTATTTGTATTTTATTTTGAAAATTTATTTTTATATCTTTTCAGGGCAGCTGCTAGTGTTTTTAAGCCTTGCTGTGCAGTTCACATAGTATTGTTTATCAGTTGTTCACTTTACCTCAGCTGAGCAGTAAATGATTGATTGATCGATCGAATGATTGATTGATTGATTATTCCAGATTAGGCTGAGTCCTCCATTTTTGAGACATTGTGTACTATAAGCAGGCAATCATTATCATATTTATGGCTGAAAAATCAAAGAAGCTACTGACTTGCACAATAGTGCAGAACAGATAATCAACGACATGCCTACCTGCCAGAGAAGGTCTTGGTAGTATATGGCCAGTCGAACGATGGTGGAGATGCCAGCCGCGGTGGACACCTCCAACAACTCTCTTATCCTCTTCGGAGGTCGCCGAGCACCAGTACTGCCGACCGGCAGCGACGTGCCGACAAGGAACAGGTTCGGCGCAATTATCATAGCAACGCTGTTCAACGTCATCTTGTTGCTGCCTGACGCCCGAGTGATGGCTCGTAAGAACCGCAGCAACATCTGCAAACATTGACACAAAGCAAACCAGAGAGGCACTCAGAAACAGCAAATCATTGTCCCAAACTGGCGTAGATCTTCGGGGAATGGGAGAGACAGGTCCCGTCAATATACGGAGTGATGGAACATTAATATCAATACCCGTAAAGTTTCTGCTTGTTACATGTATTTGTGCATACGCTATCGTGGTATAATGCTGTAAATGAGTCTTACAGAGACGGTAACACTGAACTGAGGCATATACTATCAAACTGGGAGACAGTCAGGTCCTGCAGTTTAAGAATAAGAACATTTATTTCTTCAGCGCTTGGATCTGGACCTCCAAATTGTGCATTGATGCAACCATTTTCTAGCCCTGCGACGTACCATAATCCTGCAAGGTTAACAAAGGTCACTGTACGGTATGTCATTGTATAGTCTACAGTGTACCAAATTTAGTCACTGTAGCTTCAATCCTTTGTCAGTTATCACATACATACATACATACATACATATACATACACACACATACATACATACACCTGGAGTAGATCCAGAAAACAATGAAATCAGCAGCAGTACAGTTACCTGCAGACAGTTACGGTTAACATCTGGCAGAAGAAGGACAAGAAAATTTAGCGCCTCCACCTGCTGTGCCAAATCTGCAATCCCTACAGCACAGGCAAATAAACGCTTTACATCATACATAATGTTAACTACCGTTATCACTGAAAAATACTACAGCTATTTATGCTCCAAATTCGAGTTTGGAGCATAAACTTTCACGTTTACGCACGTTCACCTTTCCCCTTAAACATTTTATTGATGAGTGCAGAAATTTACCAGAAATAAAAAAGAAGCAGAAGAATTTTGTGTAGCTTACTGTTGACATGAGCAAATGCCTCGAGGTACTCAAGTGTCAGCAGCGGCATTGGCAGCTCTCTAAGGAACTGTTTGAGCAGTGTCGCTGCATCGTGCGGCTGAACGTCTTTCAGCGATAACTCGCCACGCTTGTAGCAAGACTCCAGCTCTTGTCGCAATGTCTGTTATACATTCAACCTCTTCACGTTCACACTGACAGCACCATTACTTAATGTCTGTGAAGAATGTTTAACATTTGACAAATGTTTGCATCGATTTTCATCTAACTTTCAGACCACAGCAGTCCCATGACTACTACACCATGTCTCAAAAGGGTGCTGCCGAATTTTGTCGAGAACTTAGTCAAAACTCAAAACTTAACTGATTTTAAAAATTGTTTCACCACTGTAATGAAAACTAAATTTTCAACAAAACTCATATTTCCCACCTGACCAAGAACACTGCCACATATCTTGTAAAATGAAAAACTGCAAAACTGTCACAAAATACACAGAAAATACAATTAAAATTCTCATCATTTTAAGTCTGATAGATATGCAAACATTGCTGCAACAACGAACTGTGTATACTGTCATATAGTGTTTGCTCAAAAAGCTTGAAGTCGTATGCGCCACACATCGATCAGTTGAGCCAGTTTCACACAGCTTCTTTAGTGTCTTATCCATGCTATGCCTTTTCCAGTATTTCTCATGGAGCTTGGTCATCAGTTTTGTAGATCTTAGCCTTTTAGTAGACAGTTTTTATGAGAACTTTATCCTCACCACTGAAAACCATTTCGGTTTCACAAGTTTTCAAGTTTTTCACTACTTTGTTTATGCTTACATAAATCGTCTGCATAAACAAACATTTAACCAGAATGGAAAACTGACGAAATAAGAAAACTAAATGTTCTCTTTCGAGCAGTAAAAAATTGGACTATCGGATAAGATTGCGAAAAATTCTTATCAAAGTTTGGCAGCATCTTTCTTGCATACTTTGCGACAATTCTGCATTTCACAAGGTAGTGCATCAACGTGTTTAAATTGTAGGTGGAAATATTTTAACAGTTTGTGTTGGAAATTTAGTACACTTTCCAGTGGTAAAAGATTTTCAAGATTAGTTAAAATTTACAAAGTTCTCGCCAAAAGTTTGGCTGCATCCTTTTCGACAGATAGTGATAGTGAACTTCCGGTCTTGTTTAACTGCCCCACTGTTCTCTAGAAATGACTCCATTCAGGCCGATTCACCCATATAAGTTTTCCACACGAGAGCCTTTGGGGGATTGCTGGCTGGATGCCATGCCTATCATCCAACCAACAGAGCAGCTCAAAATACATATTTCAAATCAAACCATATTTACTGAATTCAGGCAGCCATAAACCTATAAAATCATCTAAAACTAGTGCATGACAAAAGCACACTCACTGACCTTTACGCGAGTTACAGAACCAGGTATCCTCAAAATGCCTTCTTCTTTTAGACCAGTTACTTCTATGTGCTTAATCAGCTGCACAACCAGACAGCATGTTAGTAATCAATAACAATGAAACACATTATTTCAGTTCACCTACCTAGTAACTCGATAATAATACTTGTAAATTGTATGACAGTGTAACAGCAGTGTGGCAGGGCTACAGTGAGTGAGCGAGTAGGGTTTAATGTTCCCATCAACACATTATAGGTCATTTCGGAGACGGGTCTTTCCAGTCAATCACTTGCACTGGTACTGACAACCTAACAAGAACAACCAAGCGACAGAACACACAAATAACATAAAAATAACACAATCTAAAAAGAGTTCCTAGATAACAGCACAACATATACATCAAAAGAAACCTAGGCTAAGAGACAGGACATACAGAGCCTGGTTTAGTCACCTTTTACGACATCCAGCCATGAAACGGAGCAAGTCTATTCTTACAACCCCGAAGCCCACACGGGGTGTCACGGCTACAACTGCAATTTTTTGGAGGTTTACTACAGCTCATGCTATTTCTTATTTGCAGCTGAGACCAGTAGATGCTGCTTCCAAAGGCATGAATAGTTTTTATTTTCTCGGATCACTGCTGCACTTTCCTCTCATTTTAATGCACTTTTGAGTGCTGGTTGAGCGGACTTCGACCATTTGCCATGCCGGTGTAATCCAGTGCAAAGCTCGGTGTTCTGCACAGAGTGAGAATGGCTATTTCTTCTGCCTGCAGTTGCCAGCCTTCCAGCGTGGTCATACCACGACAACGCTAGAGCAGCAGATACGGACGTATGTGAATACAAGAACTAATGCCATCACTAACAATGACGTCCATGACAATTGCAGTGTTACCAACGATAACAGCAGCAGCAGCAGCGTCGGCATCAGCGACGACAGCTACTGCACCAGTTTTGAACACGTTTATTCGCCACAATCAGCAGACATTAAAAGATGAAAAAGTAACAAAATGAAAAGTAAAAAAGAACACAATAACAAAGTTTTGCGGAAAACTGAGAACATTGCCACTTGTAGCATTTTTTACACGGTGTGTTACAGATTTTTTTAAACATAACTGAGCTACAGATAAAATGACATTTATTTTACTTACTTATGGGATACAGGTTTGATTCTCAGCTAGTAAACTGCTGTAGTAAACCTCAGGCAAGTTTGCTGTCACCATCTCTAAGCAGCTACCTGGTGCCAATCAAGGACTGGTGATGCCCTAAGGTTGAAAAGGAAAGGTTTGATCCACCATCCACGACATGAGCTTCAGCTCACCACTGGCTCAGGATGTGTGTATGAAGACAGGCATCATCACAGGAGTGTCTTGTAAGGACTTTGGTTTGTAACTTGTACATCGTCTAGCATCACTTTTTCTTTAAAATATAGGATTATTATCCTAAATCTGTGAACAGTGTATACATTTTAAGTCGTGTAAAACCTGTTACTGTTAGTGTACAATTGTTTTGCCTTTGCACTATGCACTGTTACATAACCATCTTTTATCTGTCTGGTGTGACAGATATTTACATTTTATAAAACAGGTTCAAAAAACTACATATGCAAATAATGCTAATATTATGCAAGCAAATTATTGCAGATCATAAACGCAATTATTGCAAAAAAATTTGAGTCATATTCACACACAAAAACTAATCAAATATTCAACAACAGCTCAACATTAATTACCTCCTTCAGTATTAGTGGAACCTTAAGGTGCGGAAATTTCTTTCGATCATGCTCCAGCAGAACATCGAGTGATACACCAAACAGACCACTCTCTACATAGATATCCAATTATTCACACCAAATTATGTGATAATTTTCCACAATTTCTTGAGGTCTGAGAGGCTAAATACGTAAGAAAACTAACACTTTCAGGCTCTCAAGCGTGGGCTGCTTTACCCAAAGTACCTGTTAACCTTGTACTGTTTCAAAGATATAACAAAATACCGGGAAAAAATTACAATTTTAAACTCTTCTGAAGAAGACGACTTCATCTGATATGTAATATCTACATAATATTTGGTGCGAGAAAACATTTGAGCCATTTTGACAAAGTTGACGGAAGGAAATAAGATGGAAAAACAGACTGACAGAGAGGTGGATGGACAGAACTGCCATAGCGTATACCACATTTTGTATAGCACTGTATAGCAATAAATGAAGCTACATTCAGATAAATATCAAGCAATACTCATAGTTAAGGCAATGCACTGTCTCCCGCAGTGAACAGTGATTTGATTCCCACCCATATTACCATATGGTGGAACAGATACGGTATACAATCAAAACTGCAACCATGCCCCTGAAGAATTCCTACTTTATATGCAGGCAAGCTAGAGCCCTCGAACAGGGTGGTGCACCACACCATCTTATATTCAGACAAAGAACATGGCACAATGAGACAGGTTGTATTTGTGTGAGCTGTATAACAGGCAGAAATACTGACCCCGGACGCGAACTTTGGCTTTTCGTCGGATGTACGTAATGCCGTGCACGTCAAACAGTGCAGTCAGGTCGATCAGTGCCAACGATTGGACTCGGTCGAGATCTTTCTTGCTGAGGCCATCGACAAGAGTTACTCCGAGATCATCTTCACTTGTCACGATCTCCTTCATATCATTTTCACCACCTTGCCATAATGACTTTATCATAATGTGCATACAAATTCGGTCTCAAAAACACCCCTTCTATTTTCTAATAACTCATCGACAAATCAACCGTATTTCAATAATTTTGGTATACAACATATTGAAGAAAGTCTCTCCGTCCTGCATTTCCTTAACTGGCCTTTTTCCATGGCCACCAAGCGGTATGCTGGGTCCCCACAAGTGTGCACAGAAAAATTGTTGCAGATGGATTGCTGAGAAACTTACCCACCTAACCTGTAAACTGTTGCTATTACACACTGGGAACTGAGTTGTCGATTATTTTCACCATTTTATAGAATGTCAAAAGCACGTTAATGCAGCAGGGGCAGAAAAACGACAAAACAAAAATCGTATCGTGATTACAATTCCACAGCCCAATGCAATTATCTCATTTATTGAATTTATATGTCTCATGATGGTAATGATAAAATTAAAATTAAAATCTACAGTTAAAGAGGTCAAAATATTTTTTAACAAAAAAGAAAACTGTAAGTAATAAAAGTCATAAATTACTAACCGGTAAACTTTCATTGAAGCTGCTAAACTGATCAGAATTAACCTGAAAAAAAAACAATACAAGTAACAACTAATATAATGAATAAACTTTTATAAGGTAACTTCTGATAAACATAGCAAAACTGACAAGTGCTGTTTGTAGAATTGGTTGGCAAGAACAGTGTAATGGAAACTCAAGCATTACTCAAACACTGTGATATATGTACCAAAGTGCCTTTATAATCATTACCTTTATTAATTATTTTTAATCAATTATTGATATATATATACACACCTGTAAATAGCAATATTAGCAGTAATTATAATAAAAAATTATCGTTATATGTAAATACTATTATTAATTTATATAAAAAATTATCACTATCCAAATCCATTATTGTATTTCACTTCAGGTCCCAAATTTCTATTCTGTAATGTCTTTTCACAACACATTTCTTTATAAAGATCTTTTCCTTAGGGTTCCTACATTCACCGTTTTTATCTTATTATTCTTTTACGAGTTAGTTCTCAGTTTCATTATTATTGCTATTTCCACGCTTGACTCTCATTCTCATCTGAATAATCCATATTCAATTCCTGCTGATATGTACATAAGTCATCAGCGACATAAGGTAGGGCATATGGCTAAAACTCCCCGATACTTCAGAAAAGGCTTAGCTGATTCACGGGCATATCTAATCCCTCAAGCCAGGAAAAGCACACCGCTTATTATGTCTCTTTCTAGTTTCATCCACAGGGTCAGTTATAGAAATGTTAATTCCAGGGTAACTTGAATCCCAGGAATTGAATCAGTGCACCTGGGACTCTATCAAAGCTTGAATTGTGTCCACACAACCAATGATAAATCCACTTATCCAATCCACTGCACTGGTTTCAAGCTTTCAAGTCTACATTATCTTGTGTCAAAAAACGAGAGAATTACCACACTGAAATGACAATGGCGAGAAGACGGATGAATATTGACATAACTTCTCGGCTCACAGGTATTCTGTTCTGTTCTGTTATCAGCCGTCTCGGTAGTGGGGTGTACGCCAATGATCGACACGCCTGCTAGCAGCCACAGCACAGACTAACTCACTGCCACATTTATGCCGATGCTGGCTTCTGTAAATTGCATCAGTGCTTTGACACTGTTGGTTGGATGACAGGAAGGGCATCCGGCCTGTAAAAAAACTGGATGTTGGTTTGTTGGTGGTGATGATTTGACTGGAGCTTTGCACGACTTACAGCTCTAGTAGTTCAGTTGTCACCACCACTTCCATCATTCTTTGCTTCAATAAACAACGGCTAACCCAGGTTCACCTGGAAAATAGCCGTTAAAACAGACAGAGAGAAAGAACCAGACGACTTTCAACATTCAGTTTTTCTTTAACTGGCTTATGTTAGCTGGGACTACTTCGTGTTAGGCTGGGACCACATAAACCTCCAAAACAGAACCACTCGGGATTTCCCAAGCAAGACATATTAACATGTGGATGCCCTTCAAAGCAATGATGGAGTGTAGAAGGCACTCAGTAAAGCGCATGTCCCCAACGACGACAAAGCAATCCTCCCACACAGCCATCTCAGATGCATGGGCAGTGGTCGACCCTGGAGAAACCTTCCCGTCTCTGAGCTGGCTTACTGTGCCAAACGCATCTGTTGTACGTCAAAAAACTGTATAAAGCATACACAGGGTACCCCAGAAACCTCCACCGTGAGTGCTCCAGATTTAATCAGTTCGCATGCAGTGAAAGTAAGTAGATCAATTGTTATTGCAAATCTTTGTTCTTTTTACATAAATGAGGTTTCTGGCTGTAATGGTTTTTCACTGCAGAGAAAAATCTTTAATGGGCAGTTTATCTATTGGTACTGCTTAAGGCACTAAGTAGGACCTTTCAATGCTTTGACAGTGTTGGATGGGCATCTGGCCTGTAAAAAAATCAATCACCAGCAATCCCTGAAGGTTTGTATGGCAGATCTACTGCCCAATGGTTTTTGTTTTCAGTTTTCTTGTTTTCATTTTTTTGGCTACATGCACTAGAGTAAGCTTGTTCTCTGTCAGCTTTTGAACACACGTTAAAATAGTGTATCCTATCATATGGCATTGACATCTTAGCATGTTGGCGGCGTAGCATAGTGGTTAGAACGCTGGTCTCGGCCGGTGAACTTTCCCTATCTTGCGCCAGACTGCTAGCTGGATAGGTGACCTCTTTGTGGTTAAGCCGTCCGCTATCGGTCAGCGAACATGGCCAACTCACCCATCCATCCCTCAAGGGTCGGTAAATGAGTAGTAATCCATGTAATTAGGTACATGGTTTATGGGGTGAAGGCCTAACGTCGTTGATTGGGGCGTAGTATGCCTGCTGGCTGCATAACTGCGGGTCCAAAAGTCCGCTAGTGCCGGCAATGGGCAGCCGCTAGCTTGTGCCGCAGTACTATAGCCAGTGAGCTGCCACTTCCCACGTTGTAAAAGAGCTGCTGTCCAGGATTGTAAATTGGCGCTATAACAAGTGAGCTACCTTTACCTATTTTACCCAAAACAGTTAATTTGTTGCTAACCAGCCCCATGCGGGCTCCGGGGTTGTAAGAATGGACCCGCTCCGTTTCCTGACTGGATGTCGTACAAGGCGACTAAACCAGGCCTAGTTTTTGTTTTATATCTTAGCATGTTTATTATTGTGTTAGTGTTTATTAGGGCCCCTTTTTATGTATTGTTAGTTTTCATTGTATG
>Ga0049107_10000280_pt1 | contig 14363 bp, 9 predicted proteins | sample WorMetilPIANOSA1_FD_61187 | JGI IMG/M metagenome (GOLD analysis project Ga0049107, IMG submission 61187) | Marine gutless worms symbiont microbial communities from Max Planck institute for Marine Microbiology, Germany - Olavius ilvae PIANOSA.1 | ecosystem: Host-associated > Annelida > Digestive...
TTTTCATTAACATGTAAAGTATAACCAGCAAAACAGGACAACTTCGCAGCAAATTTGACACTTGACACTACGAAGTACAGCAAAAAAACTACCATTGAAGTCGTCAATTGATGGTCACGAAATACGAACAGTACACACAATAAACACAGATGAACGAAATCACAGAAACATAAATCATAACATCACAAAATTACAGTTACACAGAGCAGTACTTGTCCAGTACGTATGGAGATAAAAATCAACAGAGTTAAGTTTCCGTTTAAAGCAAAGAGTGAGTAATGTGTCAACACATCACAGGTCATTTTTGAGACGAGTCTTTCTGATCAATCACTTGCACTGGTACTGACAACCAAACAAGTACAACAAAAAGACAGAACATTAAATACACAAACATAATAAACGCAATCAAAGTAGCTGTAACATACAATACAGTCTGCACTCAATAACTATGATAACTCAGGACACACAGAGCCTGATTTAGTTGCCTTTTACGACATCTGGCCAGAAAATAGATCTGGCCTGTATTCTTTCAATCCCGGAGTCTGCATGGGGCAAGAACCCGACGTTGGTGGGTACTGCCAAGACAAGCAGTGGAAGCTCGTAGCACGTTGTCTTGTAGGTAGCGTCAATAAGGCACATGAAACTTCTGTACAACTGCAGTAAATGTTGCTGCCATGGCGACTGATGCGCGAACACAACATCACTGAGTTCAACGTCGTTACCATCACTGAACAATCAGAAAGTACTTAAGTGGAATAAAGCCAACACTTGCACATTTTCCATATTCCAGGCATATGATGTTATGCTTTCGTATAACGACAATATATGCAAGTGCCAAACCAATGTTAAGTCTTGACAGTAGAGCTAAGTGGCAAGTGGCTGCCGGGTAAGGTTGAGTAAATTTCTAGTGGTGCTAATAAACAATGCATGGGCGGCAATCAGAGCATTACTAGTGGTCTGACAGGAAGCACAAAGCAGGTACATGTTAACAGAGAAACATACGGAATATTAAATGTCGTTTGTACAGCGTACACGTACACGTCTACGACGTTTTCAAAAGTGCTCATGTCTCTATGTCTCTGCTGCAAGGCTCAGCTCAGCAATGTGCCAGACAGACAAACAGACCGATGGACACACAGAAACGCCATAGCAAGACCTGGATCTAGTGCTCTAGCACTGCATTCCAGGTAAAATGTCACCATGAAAAAGGCGTCATTCTTTGCATGATCTGTCAGCAACAGCTGAATGTCTTGCAAAAGAACACTTCACATGTGCAGTGACAATGCAATACACTAGTTGTTGAAGGTGAGGTGAAAATGTGCAAAAGGCTCACCTTCTGCAGGTCATCCTTTGTCGCTGACTGAGGCAGTGCTTCAACGGTAACATGTACAGTGTCCGGGTTTCCCAGAAGGCTGGAGAACATTTCTTTGGCGATGAAGGACGGTCCAGGGCCTTCGTGAATCATGGACAACGCCATGATCACTCCAGCTACGTAGTAATCGTTGGCACTCGTGGCTACACACACACACAAAATGACACTAGCCTAACAGTGGTGTGACTTCACTGTTAGCTGTTTCTAACTGGTCGCTGAGAAATTTCATCAGTTAAGTTTTTGTGATTATTAAGCTTTGAACAAGATGTGTCAGCATTTCAGGCAGCATAGTGAAAACAGTTTGTGCTGCAGTAACTCCTGCAACTGCTACAAAGTTGGTTTGTTCGAGAGGCTGACTGTGCTGAACAATTGTGTTAAAACTTATGCTGCAGTAAACCAGATCTGGACACATGCACACACACACACACACATTCAGACGACACTGCACACCCTACTCCCACGCCGTTGAGGATTGATAAGTATATGAACGTTGAAAGTAATGTTGAAATTGCTACTGGAATGCACACGTCTTATTGCTATAAATACACTCGTCATTATCAAATATCAAATATAAACGATGTTGTCACTGAAAACTACTCGCAAGAAATGTTAAGTGTTGTTTGTATTTTACAGTAATAAAGTCGAACTTCTGCTGATTCAAATGTCAAAGTCGAAGTCTACTTCCTTGCACACACCGATAAAACAGTACTGGTAAAAAAATGAGAAAATGCAAATTTGCAATGCAGCTGTACCGTGTTGCAGTGGGTTCAGGTGCTTCTGATGAGACGGACCTGTGAACAAGCAGCTGGTGTTCGGATTTGAAAAATAATAGTAACGTTGAATCCAGCGAATTTTTCTACATCGGATAGGCGTACGTTAAGAAATTTTCGGGACAAATTCTTGTTTCAAAATGGGGTTGGAGGTCCTCTGGCGTTCATCAGTACGTCGACAACACCAGATTCCCTCTGCTCTGATTCACATCAGCAACACTGACGTGCAGCCAGTTTTTTGGTTGATGATGGGCATTAATTAGCAGTTTACGTCAGTCAATGCCGAAATTGGCGGTCGTCCCCGTCTTTAGGGGGTCAAATGGGCTGGTGACACACGGACAAACAAACAAACGTGGAGCGCCAAGCATGCGATGTGCCCCAATCTTTTGTAGGTTACATTTTGACGTACTTTTTTCCTGCCAAGTTTGGTTTGGATCTGTTCATCCTTGCCGGAAAAATGGGCCAAAACTGTTCCCGAGGGGTCCAAAGTGATTACAATAGCATCGGCGCAGCGGAGCTAATAACAGAAAGTAAATCTTAAGTATCGTTTGTAAGTAAGCAGTGAAACTTCACAAACAATTGTGTGGACAGATGATTGCAACAAGCAACAACAACAAAACAAAACAAACTAAGTAACTGTTGTCTCACCTCAGAAGTTTCTATTTCAGCTGTAATTTACAAACCACACATTTCCAGTTACATGCTGTCTGTAACTGTGTTAACGTAGAAATTTTTTCAGTAAAGTGGACACATATGAAATACATGACCTTGAACAGTTAATGAGTTTATCTGCTGATCATGCTGAGTTATGTAAGGATAACTCAGTGTCCTCAGGTAGCCATGATGAGATGTGTAGACAAGCTTGTGAGATAGGCAGATGATAGTTAATGTAGCATGAACATCATGGCTCACAGAACAGAGACTGAGACTACCATATTGGAGAAATTGCAGCGTATAGCATACTCAGTGTGTTTGAGACAATTTAGTGTATAACTAATAACTGTCCAGTCAAGTCAAACTAAGTGTCACATGCCTTGCAAAATAATCGTGAGAAAGATGACAGCAAATATCCAAACCTGGAGCAATATACAGCACAATCCGCTGATAATCTTTTAAGATCTGCTGGCGATACGTGTCCAGCTGGAATGTGTCATTGGTCTCTGGCAAATTGTCCACTGCAGACACATCAGGATAGCAAATGGTCCACGAGCATGTAACATCGAAATTCCTATCATGTGCCTGAAACTTTCTCAGTGCAGCTTGCAAAATTTCGCCCGCACTTGCAGTCTTTGGCACACATATGGCCATTCGTGAGCCGCAAATAGGTTGACAGTTGACGTTCATGCGTGCAAATTAATCTAATCAAACAGGTACAAATCACATGTCACTCAGACATTTGGCTCGCTACCCGCAGAGATTTATGACAATAATACTTAGGACTTAATGGTGATTTTTGTATTTGTGTTAATCTTGAGCTGCCAAAAGTAACCATGCTGGAATTTATTAGTAATATACAGTCCCAGCAGTAGTTGGCAGCATTCAGTTTTTGCTCTGCAAGCCCGAGTATCAACTTCAATCTCAAAGTTGAAAAACTGCAACCAGTAGAAGCTTACTGTGTGCATTGTTCTGATAATATGGCAGTTGTAACCTCAACAGAGGGAAAAACTGAAGCAAAAACTTACGTCATGGTGGTCATATGATGACTAAATAAGTGACTAAAATTTGGTATTGAAAGTCCAAGCCATTGCCGAGAAGGTGCCAAGAAATCTGGGGGCTACTTTTTTCACACATACTTTACCTAGTTGCAAAGAAATACGGAATGTAGTTGTAATTGTTGTGTGTTGTAAAATTCACAGTAGATGTTTATGTATAGTCAATGATCCTGCTACAGAAAGGGTAAATGAATGAAATACTGTCGTAACACATATCACCCACGCACTGTGTTCCAAAAAAACGCGATTATGACTTCGACGATAAGTTGAACTATAATTTTCCATTTACAACGATTTTTGGCACACTTATTACTAATACTATAGACAATTGACAAAGTTGTTATTTTCCAACCTCACCTATTTCATGATGCTACTTTACCTCCGGAAACTGTAAGAGACCTAGATATCATAAATTTAGCTGTATTTACAAGTAAAAATCATTACAATTGCACAGGAAGATGTGATTCTGACCTAAAATCTCTAGATGTCAAAGGGCTATGGTGCACGAAGGCTGTGGATTGAATTTCCTGACAAAGGTTTAAAACTTGGAAGCATCAACAGTCTGCTGAATAAAATGTGCATGTGCAATACAGTACAACATCCCGGCAACCACGCAGCGGCAGACTGCATTACTGTCTGCAATAAATCCTGTTATTGTTCTTTTGTGAAATGTAAGTTGAATAATAAGTAACACAAATAATATAGTGACAGTTATGCATTTCATATCCTAACATTGGGAAAATCAGCAATTTCATGATATTTAGGTCTCTGCAGTTTCCAAAGGTAGCAGCAAGAAATAGGTGAGGTAGGATAACAAAAACACCTGTTGATGGAATATAGCCTTAGTAATAAGTATGCCATAAATTTTTGTAAGCGGACTGTTCTAGATGAACTTATCGTCAAAGAACCATGCTTTTTGGGAACACGGTGTATTTTGCACTCACAGATACACACATTTCTGGACTTGCAACAATATAAAGAAGTGTGCAATAGGTGCAGAGAAAGGTGGAAATAACACATACGTGAACATTGCTTTTAGACTCGGGATATGACCACTTGCATTCTTAGCAAAGTGGCCATGTCGCTGAGTCTCTTTTGCAGCATACACCTCGAGGAAGGCATCGTATGTCAACGGCTTCTGCTGCTCATCAGTGGAATTAAGCTGCAACAATACAGCATGAACTGTTGTTACAACCAATAATGTAATAATTCCGATAATGTAATAGCAGCCGATAATGTAATAACGTTATCACCGATAGTGTAATAAAATTTGGTTCGTTGCTCAAGGTCCTGCAGACTAGTTGCCAATCGGATGTAATGTAGGATCCCGTGAGGCTGATGTACGGTTCATTACTGATGCTGGTCCATATGTCGGTCGTCACAGCCACCGACGTTGTAGTCTGGCGACACCGCGACACAGCTGCCATTTCTGCTGTCACCGTCTTGGACAGGTCGTTCTTGAGACCATCGAGACGTGCTGTGAAGGTCTGACGGCAGGGGAGGTTGTAGTCTGGCTCCAGGAAGTTGACAAACTCTCTGAACGCCTCATCATCAACGAGCGACAGCGGCAAACATGTTTTTAACAATGAACTTCGTCAACAGAGCGTTTGCCTTCTCCGTACGCGCCTCTGTGAACTTTAGCGAGCCGAAGACGAGCTTCGGTTGACTCGTATTCGCAGACTTCTCGGACTTTGGCATTGAAGTTGAGGTGTTCGGTTGGTTGACGACGTTCGCGTTCGCATGCACCGTTTGTAGGTGACGACTAAACGTCGACGTGCTACTGCTGTAGGCGAACTCCTTCTTGCACAGTTTAGCATGGCCAACTGTTGTACTTGCCTTCGTGTGCCTTTCAGTGTGTGAGAATATAAACTGTCTTCTGTCATTATAGGACATAGCCCAATACTGCCGGTGAATTTCTGCTCGCTGGTAATCAGAAATTACACAGGAACAATTATTTTTGCAACCACATCTGATTATCTTTAGTTGATGCTTTAGTGAAGCCCGAACACGTCTGGCTGACTCGGATTGATCACGCTTTTTCACTTTTCTTGGCGGACTTGAATGGCTGTGACGTTCACTCTCATTGCCTGGTTGTGCATCTGAATCGGAGTCCGGAACCACTTCATCGCTATCATCATTCCGTTGCTGTGCATTTATGTAAATACCATCAGATCGAGCACGAACAGAATCTGGATCATAATCAGGATCCAGAAGGCTGTCGTCATCATTGCATTCACTTAAAACGTCATCACAAGGTGTATCTGAAATAGAAATCATACATAAATATTTATTAGTATTTCATTTCCACTAAATGCCACAAGTGGCTATGTGCATGTATTTATCTCGCTGTCAAAATTATTGTTAAAACTAACATGAAAGTGACTATGTGCAGGCATGCCTGCACCCAGCCACATGCAGGCGTAACTGCGTGCACGCAGTTAGGTACGCAATTAGCCGCGCGCCATTAATGGCACTGAATAGCCTGTATTGTGCTGATGTGCCGTTAAGCAACTACTCACTCACTCACTCAGCCGCGCGCCAGGCTATACGAGCCTGCATATGTTTAACAATGGCTGTGCGCATGCGTGCGGACGTACAAATACTTATCCGAGACGCTAGTGTGTGAGGAAGTGAGTTGCAGACACGGCCAGCTGTTGGTCCAAAGGTGTGGTTGAAAATTGAAAATGAATTTAGGTTCAAAATGTTACAAGAAACTATACGCAGTTCAGTACGTGTTTATGGCACAGTAGGTTTTAGTGTACAATTTTTGGTGTTACTATATGTGCTATTTACGCCAAATATCAACTTCACAGGCGATACCTCTATGAAACGTGGAATTGTGTCATATACCAGGCCGCCGTTAACCAGCAATTATAACTGCACTTGCCTCGCGTATGGCACGGCAAATAAATAGCCGATGCTTGGATTGATACACGAGGTTGCGGTACAGTCAACTATCACCGCTAATGGTCGGTGATTGGTTGACTGTAAACTTCCCGGCATGCGCCTCGCAGCATGCCTGTACGCAACTGGGTGCAGGCGTGCCAGCACATAGTCATTGCCAACTAACATGCATTGCCTATGCTACTGTCAGTTTAGCCATGAAACTGTGCACAAGAAATAAGGATTGGATGGGGTGGGACTGCATGACTGAATAAGCCTGGCCCTAAGCCCCTAACCCACTAACCCTAACCCTAATTTCACCCTAACCCTAATCCGGACCCTCACCCGAATCCTACACCTCACATTACCCTATCGGTCCCGCAGTGCCGCCCTGCCCCGCATTTTTGCCTAACCCAGAAATAAAGGTAAATGTCTGATGAAGTTTTAGGTCTCTTATACACAGACGAAGGTGATGGGTAAGGAGAACGTTAGGCAGTTGGAAAATGCCCATTGATTTTTACAGTATTCACCTACCGACATGGAAATACGTTTGGTCCATTCAGAATTACAGTTACATCACCAGAATTACACAAGCAGTCATCAATATCAGATGGCTATAAGGTGTGTAAACTAGAGGGGTAACAAAGTAAACTAGAGGGGTAACTTGTGTTAACTAGTGGAGTAAAATACCTCACAACTCACAAATAACTAAGTGGAGTATGTTTTTACAACAACACATACAGACAGCAGTCACGAGAAGCATAGGGCTGTAGTGTAGATGTGTAACTTAGCGGGGTAATTTGTGTTAGTTAGTGGAGTAAATCTACCTCACATCTCACAAAGTAATTAGTTGGGTACATCATCAGAATTACACAAGCAGTCATCAATATCAGATGGCTATAAGATATGTAAACTTGAGGGGTAACTTGTGTTAACTAGTGGAGTAAAATACCTCACAACTCATAAATAACAATTAAGTGGAGTCGGTTTGTAGAGAAATCAACCCACAAGTCACACACAGTCAGCAGCCGCGAGATGCAGATAGTGTATGAAAATGTGACGGGTACACTGCAGGGAAGAGGAAAATGATTATCAGCTGCCGACATTAGTCTTAAGACATTACATAGTCTTGCATAACAATATCCAACACTACTATCTAGCATAATCTGGTGCTTGCTATTACTGTACCAGCAGACTTACTTTTTCAGTTGTTCCATCCGTGAATCTGACACATTGCTTTGAACTTTCAATAAGAGTAGCATACGCGTAATAAAACAGTCCAGTCCAGTCCTCTGACACTTGGCCCAAACAGCTGTCAAACAATACACCAGAGATTACTTCTAACAAATATGTATTAGCAGTTTGGAACTAGAAGAAAGTGCATCAAAGACACTGTAGTCTACAAGACGTAGCTGCAGTTACTTTCGGCTACAGTATCGTCAAAATACATGTAGGCCTATCGATTAATTTCGTATAAGCAATGAGAATAGGACATTCGTCCAAAATCGACATGGCAAAAAGTCACTGTGACTGTTGTCAGCATTAGGACGTCTAACAACAACAAGCTGTCCAGTTTTCTCAGAAAGTACCTTAATGTTATGGTAATAATCAACATCCATCCGAAACAGATAACCTCCGCCAACCTTGGCGTTGGTAATTAACGACACTGCACACCACCAAATAATACTCAAGCAAATTTGTCTGTCAATAACCGGCCACATACTTCTACTTATGATCACAAATCTGACTTCGCCATCATGTCCACCAATCCCAATTTCCTACAAACAGGATGACACTGTCGCTATTTCGGATCGCTTTGGGGCCATGTTGGGCCTTTTCCACTGTGCATGCCCAAAAAGGCCATATTTCTGCTTCCCGGCAAAAATCTGACGTCACCATCGTGTCCGCCGACCTCATTTTCCTTAGTTTCATATACAGACGGCAAAAAGGGGCGAAATTTTCGTTGTTAAGCGAGACAAGCAAACAGACTGCACCAAACATCCTACCCATGCCGACCGACGAGTCTGCATGGGTAACTATGACTGTTAGTGGTAACACAAACATTATGCTGAGGGCCATACCAGTATGTGCGTCGTCGACAGTGCTTCTCTCTAAGTCAGATGCAGGCAGCTTTCTAGCCTGATGATGGCGCAACCACCGTTTAATACCGTCGTCGGTGTACTCCACATAAAGTCTATCTGTGACAGTTTAAAACCAAAACAAATGAGAGGGGATATACAGCCAGCTTTACAGCAGCAGACAAAACAGACAAGGGAAAAGCAAATGATGGAAAATCATCAGGGATACACCCCTGACGCTAGCAGCTGCATTCTATTTACTGTAACTGATAGTCTGCACAGCCATAAGGGAACAGCAACAGTTGTAGACAATATCAGCATCACATTGCTTTCACAAACTGCATACATGTCCGAGTTACTGGAAGATTGGACAATGGTTAAAAATTGACACTACGTGCAAATATGAATTAACGCTGGCGGCTGGTGACAGTAGCAGCTGAAGAGTGCAGATCTCAGTTCACCTAGTTGGATGTTCCAAAAACCGAGTCTTATGTGTCACACTCCTTTCTCTGTGTCCACAGTATAAGTATCCGTGTGTCCCTGCTCCCCGGTATGTGTATCCTCAATCCAAACCATCTGTCACTCGATAAATAAGACAAGGATTGATTCTTAATTGGCTTTGGTCTCAGAGCTAATTTGTGTAACATTTTCAAGTAAAAAACTAAAAATACACTTGTGATCTTATCTTACTGATCAGACGTTCACTCTGAGGCCAAAGATTAATACCAGAAAACCGATCTGAAACCGATAATATTCTACACACGGAAAGCTGGCTTATTGATCATGGAAACAAGCGACGTGCACATCATGAACATCTTGAATATCTGAATCTAACAAAACAATGTTCACTGGATTCACAGTGACATCTCAGTCAATCAAGTTGTTTTGCAATTGGTGTGTCAATAACAGCATACCCAGCAAGGGTCAATGACAATTACGACTGATATTCCACTATTAACAGAACAACAAAAGTTTACTTGTTAGCCTGAAAAACCCAGAATACCCTTACCTTTTTCCCTCTTCAGTATTCTCCCTCTGTACCAGTGGCCATCAGGTGGATACAGGCATAGCAGTTCTTCGTCCGGCGATTTATCCGCACAAACTGGCTTTTGGCCTGAAATTGCAGCAGTCAGTGGTTAAGTTTAAAATGCAGGTGTAGTTTAGTGATGTACGTTAAAATTCAATTACAATCCTCTAACAAGTGGCAATGAAATATAACTTCACTGCATTGTTTTGTGGAATAAAGTAAAATATGTGGGTATTGATGGACCACATACGCATGTACATCACACAAAACTAAAATGTATGCGAGAGGTACGGCAAGACAAGGTTTTGCCGTACCATATTTTAGTAAAAAAATTCTCAAACGTATCGGCGATTTAGCCTTGTTAATTTAACTAAATTTGGCCCATACGTGATGGCAAAACGTTTTTCTCAATTGACCAGTTTCAACATGATCATGACTTACATGACCTAAAATTTAGGCCTAGTAGTTATTTTCTCGAAACTGCCCCTGCGAAGTTTATGTGCTATGTTTTAAAGTTTTTCACTATATAGCAGGCTAACAGCAGGGGTTAAGTGTAATTTTAAGGTAGTGGGAACGATAAATATTACTGGGCCCTTGTAAAAAAATCTGTGGGCCCCATTTAATTTTGCAGCGGGCCCCTGTATTTATAGTCAGGCCGTTATCTTGACCAAATTTAGATTGATTAGTTCACTGGAAAAATTACATTCTCATGGAACTATCTTTCCAGCCTGGGAATGTGCATTCCCACGAGAAAAAAAACACAGTTTGCGGCCTAGGGATTAAAATTCGCATAAAGAATATTGGGTTAATTAACACTGCAATCTACCACCTACCAATTAATGGAACCATGCAATCGTCTATTAATGGTCTATTTTTAGACTAATACATCACTAGCTGTGCTACGTCAGGCTTGTACACACAGAATGATTATAACTTTCTGCTGACGATTCCACCATCAAGCATATATCACCAAAAATTTAATGATCAATCAACATTTAATATACTGCAATAAGAATATTTGTCACCGATATCATCATTAATGTATCTTTTACAAAGCTCGGTCCTGTCAACGTCCTTCCTTATCCAATACTCTGCATCTTTTTGAGGTGTTGATTGACGTCTCCTTAACTATAACAAAAACAAAACACTGTTACTGTTACTAAGATTTTTTTGCTTTTTATTTATTATTCTGTACCTTGTATATTATTACATACAGGACAGCATACTGCTGAGTAGCCTCATAACACTGACCACTGTTTTATAAAATGTCTGAAGTTCTTGATGGGTTCCCGACTGTTTATGCATAGCCAGAGTGCACCTTTTCGTCAGCTGGCATGCTTTGTTCTAAACTTGTATGAATAACAAAATGAAATTGCAGGCTGCTTTGAGACGAAAAACGTTTCAAACACTGTTTACAAGAATGCATTCTTCCGGACTATGCACTTGTATTTACTTCTATGAATAACAAAATGAAATTGCAGGCTGCTTTGAGACGAAAAACGTTTTAAACACTGTTTACAAGAATGCAAATGTGGTGACCGGTCTTCTTCTTCTGATATGCCACGACCTGCGGGGCTTCGCGTGTTCCTGACTGGGCTGCCGGAGTGCGACCTCCGTCTGATGCGGTCGGCGGAGTAACGGCGCTGCTGTACTCGCTCTCGGCTGTTGGATCGCAACCGGCCTGTAAAAAAACTGGGTGTTGGTTTGTTGGTGGTGATGATTTGACTGCAGCTTTGCACGACTTGTAGCTCCAGTTGTCACCACCACCTCCATCATCCTTTGCTTCAATAAACACCGGCTAACCCAGGTTCACCTGCCATACTGGACAACATTCTGTTCTTGCTCAACTGTTTTGCCAACAAAAAAAAAAACAAACAGGCCTGTAGTTAATGCCATGCACTTTCCACGGTGAAATTGACACTTGCATCTTTTGGCTGCAAAATGCCGTTCTCAGCTACATTCATTAATATTTTGACACTAACTGATGTCGTAGGCTAACAACTATCCGAGGACTTCAGTAACAGAACTGCTGAATGTATAGAAGTGTGTCACTATGTATCTGTTCCAGTCCTCAGATTAATCCTGGGATTAAGCTAACTCAATCCCAAAATCCCAGGATTGCACAAACGGGCCGGGATTACTTTCCCCAGCTGTATGTGACTGAGGCACCTACCGGTAATAAGAATGGTAAACAATAGTAAACAGCTGACTTACAGCGTAAACTTTGTAACATCCAGATATAGGGCATCCAGTAGTTGAGTACGGTGCCCAGTTTGTAGATGTTCTCCATTACTGATAGTTGCTTTCAAACTTTCACTAATGCTATGCAATGGAAAATGATAACGTGGTGGTAGGCGTCCACACGCAGATGTAATGTAACAGTACAGACTGGTCGTGCAATAACAATGTCGCTGGTACCGACACATACTCCAACAGATTCAGATGGAACAGGAGCCAAGCACATGCACGTGGTAGATCGGCATGTCTGCTTATCAACAGCATTCAAATACAATCCCATTCAAATACTATCCAAAGATTTGAAGTATGCAATCACCTTTCTAGCATGAACAGTTTTCAAAAATCCAGTCAAGTCTGCTTCACACAGAAGATCAACATCGGACGGCTTCTCCACTCCAAGATCATCGAAGAGAGACTTCAGTGAGTTTGGGTCAATGCTGAGGCCAACGGCAGTGACAGTGGAAGCTACAAACTGATCCATGGCACAGTCCTGGATATATATGGACAGAAGTTGATATTATGCAAGGTAAATTGATACATGCACATAACCACTCATAAACGAGTAACAATCAACTGTACAAATGTCATCAAAAACAAACGCATAGGCCCTACCATTCCTACATAAAAACTTACAACAGTGTGTGTAGACTTAATATCTGGTCTATTCAGTGTTTGGTAGAAAGTTGTCTTATTCGTGAGTCCAACTCAGAGTAACAAATCTTATGTTTCAGAATGACGTTTGCACTTCCATCAGAAGATATGTAAACTGACACTGGAAAGGGATCGATAAGATCCACTGTGAAAGCTTCCAAGTGTGCCATTGTATAAAGTGGTTGCGGCTGACACATCCAGCTGCGGAGGATACAGAGGAGGTCGGCGACCTGACATACGGGTGATACCTAGATCCTCCATCCGTCTCGGCTTGGCGGCAACACCGGTTGGGTCTGTCGGAGAGTGGTATCGGAGCTGTGTGCCACTGAGGCACACGGCGGTACACACCGGCTTGGTTCAGGTGGGCGTTCAGAGGACGCCATAAGAGGGTGGCGCCACAGCAGCCACACAGATATCCGAAGTTCTGTGAACAACAGCGACAGTGCCGGTTACCATGAGCAGCAGAGCGCATGGCGTGGCCACACGCCATACACCAAATCATGAACGGCAGCCGTACAACCGCATCATCATCCGAGGAACTCATCTAATTAGGTGTGGTTAAAGAAATTAATTCCTAAAACAAATAATCAAACTACCAAGGTGCAATATCTATTCTATTTAAGAGGTGTTTATGGGTATAAGGGGTGTACGGGGTGTTACAGGTTCGTGATTGGGAACATATCTAGTCGTGTGTTGTTGATGGATTAATTTACTCTCCCAACAACTTACACCTAGTTAGCAAGATACGACGGAGGGGTGCGTTTTCTAACTGAACGATGCTGTTTAGGAGTGGTGTGTGCTGGTTTGCCAAGTGCAACAATGTCACCGGGTGGTATGTACACTGATCCAACAACTGTGCATATTTTACCGACCATTCATTACCTTTGTAATGTTGTATACAGTAAATTTTGTAAGGTTTTTAACTGTCAGTCAATACAGCATTGTATTACCTGAGCAGTCTTGGCAAAGAGAACACTGATAGACGCGTCTCTAAAAGTTTGTATGTTGCATCCATGCACATGAACTCGGGCCACGAGTGGTATGAGTTTGCCATGTCACACGATAATAATAATAAGTAAATTTTGTAAGGTTTTTATCTGTCAGTCAATACAGCGTTGTATTACCTGAGCAGTCTTGGTAAAGAGAACACTGATAGACGCGTCTCTAAAAGTTTGTATCTTTGTGTGTTACTTACCATTCTCAAGCAATTGCTGCAGTCCTGTAGCACCCAAACTTTTCTTAACTGTCCTGTCACCATTCCATACTCTGAATGCTGGCATGACTGAAAACCGTAACTCTATTCGAAAAGCAAGACAATCAATATGTTCCAAAGTCCACGACAGCCTGTACTGACAAACGTGATATCACCGATACATTTCTGAAGCAGTAGAAATATTAGTGCTAACAGTTGCTGACATTCATATGTTCATATAATAAAACGCTGTTCTTGATTTTAAGTTTGGAAAACGGTATGCACAAGAGACAATCTGACACATTGCTGGCAAGGACAACATGATCGAGTCCTAGTTGTAACGTTATGCAGTAGCACTCAGTCAGCACAATGAATTACTAGTGACCTCAGTCAGTCAGAGGACAAGTGTGCGAGCACACATTTAACACTGCAATATGACC
>Ga0049107_10000281_pt1 | contig 14352 bp, 10 predicted proteins | sample WorMetilPIANOSA1_FD_61187 | JGI IMG/M metagenome (GOLD analysis project Ga0049107, IMG submission 61187) | Marine gutless worms symbiont microbial communities from Max Planck institute for Marine Microbiology, Germany - Olavius ilvae PIANOSA.1 | ecosystem: Host-associated > Annelida > Digestive...
AAAAAATCGGCCGAAGAAACGAAAGCCCAAAGCGGTGTGCACAACTACGATGCGACTGCATGCGACACAATAGCAACAAGCAACAGTTGTATCGTAGTTGTGCGGACCGTTCAACAGTCCGTCGCGATGTCACTGCCTGGACGTCCCTGAGCGTGTCACGTTCATACTTTGTGTCACGGTCTGTAACAGTGTAGATATGCCCACCTAGATTTTCATCAATGTATACACATAATAGGCTGGCTCTAGCCTAGAACATTGGATTGTGAAGCCCATTAATTGAGGCTGGTTCTAATAATTTGGCCTTATTGCACTGCAGCTGCTTGCATGCTTGCTTAGCGGCGTATCCGAATATTTCGAGAAGATATCTGAATACTACGTGCATCACCATTGACCGCGGCGTGTGACGTACGTCACAGCCGTGGACCAATCAGAAGGGGTCTGATGAACTGGAGGGCTTTTGAAGCAAGACTTCAATAAAAAAAAGTGTAGATAAAACCACATAAAAGGTGGTTAGTACTTGTAAAGTACTGTGATCTGCTCGACTGAATACGAGCAAAGTGACTGAGGATCGACTAGAAAGTCGTTCCAGTCAGCGAGAAGCTACGAAGAGATTCTTGGGGTATTCGACAGCAACGGTGGTCGTCGCCCACAGAGAGATCCACTTCAACGACGGTGAACGGCGACTGTACGATATCTTGTCGGCGTAACGTTTGGCGTGTGAGATTGGACGGCCGACATCGTGACGGTGATCGACGTCGCAACACCTCACATGGTGATTGGGGTCGTCTGAAGACAAAAGTCTACGAAGTTGTAAGCATTCAGCCGCTTGCAATCGCACATTCGCACGCTTGCAAAGCTTAATTTAGTGACATTTTTGGTAACAGAGCCAGCCAGTTTTTGTTACTGTTGAATTTATTGATTGTTCGAACAGTCGAACACATAGGCCTATTACAGAAAATATTGAAAAGGTATTTAACAGTGTTGTCTGTTCTTTGTAGAAGGACTTAACTCCATCTCATCTTCCGTCGAGAACCGCCGTAGATAAACTACAAGTGTTTGCACGACATGGCACCGCCATACTTGTCTGAACTGTGCCGGCAGACCCGCAACATCGAATGGCGCCGTCAACTGCGCTCAGCGACTCGCGGCGATCTCGACGTCCCAAGATGTCGACTATCTATATACATACTGCATCAAGTAGTGTCGTTTTGACGTTGATAGGCGCCCTTGTAGTGACTCACGCCATGTTACGGCGCCTTACAAGTTGGCGTTGTATTATTATTATTATTATACGGCAGACGTATGTAGACGGCTGGCCCAGCAGCATGGAACTCTTTACCTGATCGTTTAAAGAACAGTACAGTACATTAACTATCGAACAATTTAGGCGTTTATTAAAATCTTTTCTTTTTTCCAGCTACTATATAGCGCATGGAGCGCATTTGAGATTTTCATGATTATGCGCTACATAAATTTATATTTACTTTACATTTACAATAGTCGACTGACACGGTAGGTATCATACCCAATCTTGGCAGCTCGGAGTCTTCGCTCGCGTCCGGCGTCTTCGTCCCAAAGCGCGCCCATCCGGTCGTCGTGCAGGTCGTCGATCATCGTCAGTCGGAATGCGGTCTTGTCGCCGATGTCGACGAACTGGCCGCGATGCACGGCGTAGCAGAGACCCGTGTTGGTGTCGGTCTGACACAGACCAATGATGCACGCGTCCTCGTCCAGTACACGCGTCAGAGACCCTCGAATGTCGAAAAGATCTGAAATCAGCGGTACCGACAAATAGGCAATACCAAGACTGTTAATACCAATACCAATAGCAAGACTGCTAGCTGCTTGTGGTCAAGCCGTCCGCTATCGGTCAGCCAACATGGCCAACTCAGCCATCCATCCCTCAGGGGTCGGTAAATGAGTAGTGATCCATGTGATTAGGTACACGGATTACGGGGTGAAGACCTAGCGTGGTTGATTGGGGGTAGTGTGCCTGCTGGCTGCATACTGTGGGCCCAATAGTCCGTTAGCGCGGGCTCTGGGCTGCCACTGCGTGCGCCGCGGTACTGCAGTCAGCTGCCATGCACTTCCGAGGTTGTAAAGCGCCGCTGTTCAAGATTGTAAGTGGCGCTATATCAAGTGAGCATGCTTTACCTTTACCTTTAATACCGGCTATCAAGGAAAGTCCCGGCATCAAAGAACTCCGACTTTTCTGACTGCGGGTCATATATAAGGCATTTTGATGTACTTATGATGGCCGTATTGATTTACTGTGTATGAAGCTGTCATCTAGGAGGCCGCTAGAGAGACTAAAAAGTTACAGTCTCCAGACTGCGTCTATTTCGGTCAAAGAGCTTCGGATTCAAGCAAATGCTTGCCACAACATCATAATAACGAATAAATGTGCTATAACTGACTTATAACAATGGCCACAATGTACAACGCCAAATTCCAAGTTCCGTTTGATATCATGCTTAAGGCGATATATACCGTTGAATAGATTAGACTATTCAACCTGAGACGGTGAAATAACAGAGCTTTCGATGTCGCTTAACGGAACTAGGCAGAATGAGATACACAAAGGAGCACCTGGAAAATTCGGTCGGTGAAGAATGCAATACGTAAGTAAGATACCGTTTAGCAGCCTGCCGCTTCCTCGCTTTGTTGACGTTCCTGTGGCAGACGTTCCTCCAGCGTTGACGTTCTTGTTTAACACGGCGTCTTTCATCGTCTCCTATATGACCTCATCATCGTATTCATCACCATCGTCATCATCATCATCATCATCATCCACGTTACAGTTATCATAAGCACGGTAAAAAGTAGTGTGTCCTCATCTGAGATAACGTCCTCGGTGTCAATCTAGTTTAGTCTGCGCTGGTTGGCATTATCAACGCACTTGTGAAATCTAAAAAACGTTTCATTGGAATTTTTCTTTTTTTCAGTTAAATCAAATGCTGATTAAATGTAAATATCGCCATCAAGTTTGCGTAAGTGTACAGCAACTGCTTCTTGATATCCACAACCACCACTAATAATGAATCAAACGTTTCACTAATTATTATTAAACGAGATAAATTCTAATGGTCACGAATCTGGGCGTATTTACAAGTGACACATCCGTTTATAAAGGACAGCTAACTATTAGTGACGTTGATCGTTACACGGTTACACTGCAAAACTAGGAATGATTAAATATAGTAGGGACACTGACTGCTACACCTCTGCAAGTCGACATTCCAAGTGGTTAACGCATTGCTGATAAACAAGCATACAGAGAACGTAAAGAAAACAGAGGCAACAAGCGTATACCGTGCAACTAGGAAACATCGAAAATGCAATTGCATCCTCTGCGTCGACAGAACACGCTTTGTCGCATTCCACGCCATTCTGCCACACAGCCACGAAACTATGTTGCCTATCTACCAATAAATCAAACCACAGAGACACAAGTGCATATACTTTATTGTCATTATTATACACTGTGTCTCCAAAAAAACTGCACCCTTTTTATTTTTGAACAACTCTGTGAAAAAAAATCAACCGTCTTAATACGTTTTGGCATGCCACATCCCGTGGAAATTAACAACGGAAATTCATAAATGTGCCTACAAACTGTTGCCGCATTATCTTGAGAAGTGCAAAAGTGATTTTCAAACAATATTCGACAATGATATCTATTAAACAGCTATATTTCAAACATATCATAAGAATTCCACAACATTCGTCGTCTTAAAGCAATGAACAATGTAAATGATTGGCTCATATGACAACAAGTGTTCAAAGTGAGCGAACAGAAGCATGGGGTCTGTTACGATCAGCTCAGCCACAATGCGCTGCTGGAACGCAGTCCATCCCTGAACCAAATGCTGCTGCAACTCTTGGCAGAATGAGATCACTTTGAACACTTACTGTAACGTAAGTGCCACCATTCGCTGTCGTAAAACGATAAATATTTGGGAAATTTTTAAGAATTAGTTGTTATGTAGAAATTACCGTGCCGTGGATATTGCTGAAAAATCACTTTTTTGCACTTCCCAAGATAGTGCGGCAACAGTTCATAGGTGAGGTGGGCAGGCTAAATATATACACGTTTATTGATAACGAAGTTAATTTATAACTATCCGGTGTCAAGTTTCTTCAGGACGTTAGACACCAAAATTTATTAAAATCGGTTGATATTTCACGGAGTTATTCAAAAAATAAAAAGGTTGCTGTTTATGAAACGCGGAATAAAGAAAAAAAGACAGAATTTTATTCACCACAACCGAGCTAACAAACAAAATAGACACATTAGCTGAGATATCAATGGAAGGCTACCGGAAAGCCAGAGCCATCGATTCCGGTCGCCCATAGTAAGCAAACAAATATAAATAACTCATTATGTGGCGAAAGATAGCGTATGAATTAACAGGGGTAACGGAGTATTATTTAACAAGACACAATTACACTGAAGATTTTACTAAAACTAAACGCATACATGTATTTATAGCTTAGTATCCGGAGAGAATTATATTTTCCGTTAAATACTAACCAAACGTTTATTCTGTTTATCCTGTATATTTTAACGTAATTTTTACTAACGTGTTGTACGAACGTGAACATTTGGAAAACACAGTAAAGTTACCGATGTGTGGAAATCACAAAAGTTGGCTCGGATTGCTGTCTTCATGAGGAGCAGTTCGCTCGTTTGGACTGCCTGGTGCCACAGAGTTTCTATTCCAGCGATCAACGACAGCCGGACATCGTCATCGTCAAGATCGTCATCCACGGCGTGTCGAAGGTCACGTACGGCGTTGTCGACAGCGCGGCGGAACAATCGCATCGCGGCTCGGTCGACAGTTGCCGAGAAGTCGCCGTCAGTCGGCGCCACGTCCAGTAGGGCTCTCCCGGTCCGCACGTACGACTGATTCACCCGACCGAGGCAGAACCGCGGAGAGTCGACGTAGTCCCGATAGCGACGCAACCAGTCGCCGGCGGAATCGAGCGCCCGGCCGGCGAGACGCCGGGACCCCAACGCCGACAAAAACCGATCGACGGTCAACGACAGATGATGGTGAAGTCCTTGAACGGGGTCGCCGTAGAATACCGCAGTTGCACCAGGACGTTCGTTCACCTCCCTATTTCTTTCGACCGTTCCTTCTTCGTCATAGCTGTCGGACATATTTCGAGTGATACTGCAGCGCTTGGTGGGATCACTGTTCTCGACGGCCTGGCCGATACCGTCTCCTTTGCTGTATTTGTCGTCACCGATGACGTTGAAACAGTTTCGGTCGTCTCCATGGCAGTGATTTTCATCATCATCATCATCAGCCGCTGCAGCAGAAACATCTTTTCTGTCGCTAAAATCATCTCCAAAGTCGTATTCTTCTTCTAAGATATCAATACGGTTATTGTTACTGTTGCAGTTGTACGTTTGACGGACCGCGTTGTAGTTATCGTTCCGGTTACTATGTTCACAACTGTTATACGTCTTATAAGAGAAGACCTCTTTCGATAACCGGCATCTGACGTGAAAGATATCGCTGATAGTCGAATGCGATCCACGTTTTTCACGAATAAAAGCGTAGTTGCAAACGACATAGTCACTTGTAGTAGTACCACAATCAACGTCGCCTTCGTTTCCGTTGTTGTTGTTATTATTCGTTCCACAGTTGTTAGTATTGTAGGAATGTTTCTGCTGTAGGGCGTCCGCTGGTCCGGGGTGACTGGTCCATGAGTGGCTGCCACGGGCCGGGGAAGATGCTGCAGTCGACCACCTGCAGACAGCAAGGTTGCTGCAGTTGTTACTGGCGTTTTCATTCACGCTGGGTCGCTGGTCATATATCGCAAATGCATCTGCGTCATTCGGCATCGCCGGCTCAATGGGCTCATCAGAATTCCAGACAGAGATTACCTTCTCATCGTTGGTGAATTTCATTGGCTTGCGCAATGACTTCCTTCCCTTATTTCTGACTCCGTTGCCGCTGTTGGACGTGGCGACGAGCGCGCGCACGCTGGAACGACTCTTGCTGAGGTCCACATTTGTCTTTAGGACGGCGTTCGTCACGATCGTGTCGACGAACTGGCCGGCGAACGCAACCATCATCATGTCGCAGTCGAGCTGCCCGAGCGCGCGTCCCTCCTCCTTCATCAGCCAGACGATGTGGTCGACGACCACCGACAGCACGTTATCGCTCACCTCCTGGTCGGCCATTTTCAGCAGCTCTTCTTTCGGGAACGTATAGTTATCGCCCATGTCGGCGTATTCGTTGTCGATCATCGCCGACAGCTTGGCGCGCACGGCCGAGTACAGCGACTCGACGAGCTCGGTGGCGAATTTGCGCAGCTCGTCGTCGGAGACCGGCATCTTGGCGTTGTCGTTCGCTTCCAGGGCGAGGCACAACGCCTCGCGGTCGATCACGTCCTGAGTGTTGCACGAAGCAACGCGGTTGTTGCAGCAGCCGCAGCCTCCGAAACTTCTGCCGCAGCCGAAATATGAGCCGGTCGCCGCGTTGCAGTTGCGGTTCAGCTGAGACGACGTCTTCGTTCGGCGGGCGCTGTTGTTGCGTTGCGGTTCGTCTTCAGAAGAGTACTCGCATTTGCCGTCAGAAGATGCACTCGCCTCCTCCTCTTCGGTCTCATCTACACAGTCGCTGTCGGATTCTGACAAGTCGACGGTAATAGCATTCGATGACTTGTTCTTGCTCGACGAATTTTTCTCGGTCTTCTGCATGTTTCCGTTCGTGGTTCCAACAGGTTTGGGTGGTATATTGGTGGCGGGAGCAGAATCGCGTCGTGATGAGTTATTCTTCGCCGCGGGCTTTGCTTTAGTCGACGTCAGACTACCCGAAACGATTTCAGCGTCACTCGCGGTAGGCGATTCCCGACTCGACGACTTGCCCATCGTTCCTCCGCAGGTCACCTCGTTCACCATCTTATCGGCAACCCGCTTGCGAACTCGTTCGATATCGCGGACGATTGCCTGCGTCTGCTGGTCAAGCAGCGCCAGACTGGTCTTTAGCACCTCCTTTCTGGCATCACAACAGTCTGCGCCGTCGTCTGTCGAGCTCTGCGGTCGCTTCCGGTCGGCGTTCGATCGCTGACCCGACTTCCCGGACTCGCATTCTCCGCCTTTGTTTCTTGCGCGCTGCGAGCACTTTCGCGCGCAGCTTACGGCTTTCGACCGCGGCTCCGAGTTCACGAACTGGTCTTCGTCATCACTCTGTTCCGCTGACTGGTCCTGCTCGCTCTCCAGCTGTTGTTTTACCTTACAGATGATGCTCTCCACCAGTCGGACTGCACACTGCTTCAGACAATCATTTCCCTGACTGGAGACGGACTGTTCGTCGGTGTCGTTGGCGGGCAGCTGAAAGTCGCACGGCAGCAGGTTTGCCGCCTTCAGTTTGTCGATTTCCTCCTGAATGTCGTCGCCGTCGGACTCCAGAGATTTGCACGCGATGCGAGCTATCGCCTGCCGCACGCTGTCGGACACTCGAGGCGGGTTTCCGTTCTGTAAAGCCGAGCTCGGCTTCGCACACGGCGGCGACGGCCGGTACGCTGCTACGCGAGCAGACGGTGTGCTGCGGTATGTAGCACTGTTGCCGTCCGGCGACATGATACGCTGAAACTTCTTCAGATCGTTGGTCGTCGACGGCGTAAAGCACGGATCCAGCTTGATGCAGGTGGGCGGGCACGTGCAGGGCGGTGGACACGGAGGTGGCCGACACGGCCGCGGAAGACAGCAGCACGGCGGTGACGAACATCTCTTCGGCGGCGGGCAGCACGAAGGTGGACACATTGGCAGGTGCGAGCTGCTCCGACACGGCGGGCAGAGGTCATCCACACTCTCCGGACAGCGCTTCGGAGGCACGCAGAGGGCCGACGGACAGCAGGGTGTAGAACACTTTACTGCCGGCGTCGGACAACTGCTTAAACTGGAGTCGCAACCCAGCGGACGAGGCTTCGACGGACGCGAGTAACCAGTCGACGTTATCGACGGAGGACAGGACGGCACGGAGCAGCAGTCGTCCATGGAGCTGATGAAGTTTTCCTGATCGCGGTCCAGCTGGCCCTGGTTGTTCGACGTCCGGTTTCGATAACCATTATTGTTGTTGTTGTCGTTAGCTTCGTCTGCCTCGTCGACGTACGCGAGGCGTTCGTAGTCGCTGGTCGCGCGTACGACGCCGCTTCCAGCCCTGCCGCTGACGTTGTAGTTGTCAGCGAAGGACACCTTCGCCGTCTTTGCCTTGGGCTGTATGTGCGTCTTCGGCGTCTCCTGTTTGGGTTCGTCGAAGCCGACGACGACTTCGCGCCCGGGGCGTGGCGGTTGCAGCGGCAGAAGGACCGCGGTCGGAACGAACTCGTCGAGGATGCCGCGCTGACCGAGTCGCGTCAGTCGAACGACGACCTGGACGATTCCGACGACGACGGTGACAAGGAGCAGACTGACGAAGGCGTGTAGCAGGTGCGCCGGCACGGAGCCGTAGAAAGGAACGTAGTAGAACGCGGCGTTGGTGAACATGATGCCGGCCAGCGACACCAGGCAGAGCGACACGGCGAAGAACGCGTCCAGCCTCATAACCACCAGCGTGGTCGTCCACGGCGCAAGCCAGATGTGAAGCTCCATCATGCCGCGGATAAATCCGTCCAACAGCCGACTGCACCGCCAAACACAGCATCAGCAATGTGCCAAATTTTATTTTGATCGGTGCAGTGCATCACCCCAAAGCGGGGTTCAAAAAATCGCTCCTTGAGTAATTGCAATATACCGTACAAATCATAACGGACAAAAGCCAAAAGGGATGCAACAATGTTGCCGTTGTGTCATTTGCAACGTATCTGAGATGACCGGTTCAATTTCTTCGAAAAAAAATTACGACCCGAATAGAATGTTTGACTGTAATGGCGTTACTTTGATGATATGACGTCAGTCGGTGTCAGGACGACCGTCTGCGACGTAGATCCAGTAGTGATCCATTGGCCGTGCTGCAGGTACCAGCGAGAGCCAGTCTTCAAGTCGTGCACCGTCACGTAGCTGAGCAACCTGCGGCATCGCGTATCAGATGAACGTGAACGATACGGTGACATTTCAACCGATCATAAACTGGCTGCCACCGAAACAGCTAAAAAAAATAAGAAATACAGAGAACGGAATACAGATAGCAAAAAAAAAATACAATTGAAAAAAATGCAAAAATACAAAAATACACATAAGCAATATTATATATATATAACCAGAAATCTACTGGCTCCCCATCCGGCAGCGAATACAGTTCAAACTTGCCATGATCGTCTTCAAGTGCCTTCACGGTCTTGTCCCGCGTGAAAAGGCAAATATAGCATTATTGAATTAAATTTTTAAAGTAAATTACAGTTGTCAGACAATATTTTTTTTAAGACATTCGCAAAAAGCATATCTGAAGAACTGGTCAGTTTGTGCTCCATTGGTGCTGCTATATTTTGAAATGTTATAATGGATATTGGTCGTCATTTTTTTCTAGTTAAGTTAATTATGTATTTCTATTTTATTTTGTTTGGTTGGTTGATTTTGTACTACCATTATTGGTGAAAAAAGATGATCATTATATCACAATATCATAATGGACAAATGCACATAACGAGCAGAAACTTTGGGGTCATCGATATTAGTGTCCCTCAACTCTTAAATTTTGGGGGGATCTGTCCCCTTCCACCGGGATCGACGCCAATGTACATTATCAACAGCTGATGTAGAATTAGTGCCATATTTAAGATCAAAAATACGTGTTTATTGTACCATTTATCAAACGGCTGTGTGGATGCCAGTTCAACATTCAAGCGCTTGACGTCTCCAAGTGGAGCTGCATACATCCATATCACGCTTTCGTTACAACATTGGCGATTAGTGAGATTTAATGCACTACGTAACTATCTTACTTTTCCTGATGTAGTGAATGTTGCATTATACAAAACGCCACTAATTTGGCTGTTTTTAATATGCCGATATTTTTTTCTGCCGTACCACGTGGTCAAAACAACGTTACCTAAATGAGCTAATACAGGTTCTGAAAGAACAGACAAGTTCGCCTCGGCGGTTCACATATTTCGAAGGTTGTTCGCGATATAAGCTTCGATAAATCGGTTAAGGACTCGAAACGATTGTACTTTGCGTTCAATTCCTGCTTACATTTTGTACTAATAGTCGCAATCATTGACTGTAAGTTATAAGCATGCCCAGGATAACGTATACCCGGTATACCAGTAGGCCTACCACTGCGTCGATTCGACAATGCTGTGACGCATTGTGGCCAAATGCATCTAGTGACCGTGACCACTGCTGCTTAGAAGCGGACATCGATAACCTCCTTGGCGTATGTACTTAAGTAAGTAAGTAAGTAATTTTATTGAACATATAGCAAACGTATATGTCAAAATACAATATTGACAATGGTAAAACAGCTATAGTAGCTAAAAATCAAACATGAAAAACACAATCAAGCTAAAAACTTAAACAGACAACTAATGACAAGTGATTTCTTATGCAGATTATACGCGCATGTAGGCAACTGAAATGCATGTCCCTGGCCCTAAGCATGTGGCTAAGTGTCTTGTCTGGAGGAAGCAGTGGATGAAGGCAGTGATTAGTTAACTGCATCTTAGAGAACAGATCTTCTACAGCCGAATTTAGAATAGGCTGTATGGTTAACAGCTTACTGGTAACTCCATAACGGAAAGAACGCTTTAAAAGCCATCTATTTTATGGACGAGTTCAACATTCAATAAGGGACCCCACACTGTTAAAGCATACAGAAAACGACTCAGTACAATGGCTTGAAAAACAGTATGCAGATTACGAAGTGGTAAACCCTGATCTCGTAACTGTTTTAACAAATACGCTGACTGCATATCTTCAGAATATAATCAGCATGATCAACAAAACTGAAGGTACTCTGGAAAATAACTCCTAGTAGTTTAGCAGACTGTACTTGCTGGTAGTTTAGCAGACTGATGCTCACTTATACTGCATATCTCTACTCAAATGCTCGGCCACTAAGTGTATAGCGTAAATGATTTTTATAAACTAACGAGATAACTGACCACCATAAAATAAGCTGCTCCAGAATAATTAATAAGTGAAAAGCACATCCATAAAATCCATGCCAGTACATGATGTAGCCGAAATGCAAAAAAAACATTGAGAGAATCCCATTTGTTACTATTAACAGAATCCCTATTGCTATTATTAACAGTGGCGTAGATCTGTCGTAAAATATGGGGGTCAGGGTCAGTCAGGTTAAGTCATATCAAACTTTTCAGGCACCTCAAAAAATTAGTTTTACCTTACATTTTGACACGTCCTTCATCCTTGATGGTGTAAAACGTACAGTTATACATCAAGTTTGGAATGAAAGAATATGTGACGTTTTGGGGTCAAAACATACTCTGACCCCTCCTACATATTTTCAGGGGGTCAAGACCCCAACTCCCAGGATCTACGCCCCTGAATATAGTAAAACGTAGAATTGGCGTATCAAAATTAGCACAGAAATCGAGCAAACCATCGGTTATACACAGAAAATGATCGCGGCCGACTCTGTCAAACAGTTTCCAGTGTTTCTGACCAGTGACCGTACCACCCGGTACGATGTGATTAAGCGATGCAGATTTATCTCCGAATATTTGGAATCTCACCGTTCCTTTCGTCTCTGACCCTATCAGACAAATATCGAAGTTTGGAACTTCGCCGTGGACAAAAAATAAAGACCAATTCACGACAAAAATAAAAACGAAAAGGGTCGAAAGTCGGGTTCGACTGTTATTTAACGCGTCACACACTGCAGAACACTATAGACACAGGGGAAAACAACGTGCCTATTCGCTTGCTATTGTATAATCGGTGTAGCAACATAACCAAGGTGGTGTGGGAAATTATACATGCGTTCAGAAGCTATGATCTTCGGGATATTGCGTGCCAAAAAATTATGAGCATAGGTTAAAGCTACTTTAAGTTATAGAAGAAAAACTAGGCGACATTTTGAGACCCCACTGGTAGATTAAATACAGCAACGGGGATAACGAATGATCCTTGCCTTACTGCCATCAGTGCCATGCCAATATTGTACATGCAGTGAATAAACCATCTCCAATTTCAATAATATAAGCTACCTGTTGATTGATAGGTTCCACATAAACTTCCCGTGTCTCCAATCTACCCCTATGTTTTGCAGTATCAAGTTATCAACATTAGCTTCATCCAAGCTATAGCCGCGATAATATTCGGTATGCCATCTGTGTGGTGACACTTCACTATCACTTAAGGCGAAGGTCCGATCATGCAATCGGCCCTGAGTCTCATTAGACTTTGCTGCTATAGGCCTATATTAAGTCTGTGGGTATGCGGGTGTGTATGTTAGCACGATAAAACCAAAACCAGTGATCAGAATGACTTGAAACTTAGCACAGTAGAAGTCATCGACACTGCGTCGAAGCCTATTGCTTGAGTCGGCGCGGATTTGTATCTCCACATAACACAGATTCCGTCTAGTTTACTTACTTATTTCAGCAAATCGTCACACTAAAAAAGGCCGCATTACTAGAAACTAGAAGCAAAGACGTTAAATAGCTGCATGTTTAGATTCTTTGCTAGAAGATTGATACAAATACCGTAGTCTACTGAAACAATGATTCACTTTAAATTATAAGGCTTTACAGAAACAGAGCTGTATTTAACTTTGCTGTTAGACCTATTTTCTCGGTAGGCCTACTGCCGTGTTACCTATTCGATGTCCGGTCACGATAGTGACCAAGTACGGAAACGACTTGTTCATCGGTTCGGCAGTCGGCGCCCATGACAAGATGAACAGCGGCTTCTGTCAAACACGAATAAATTATTAAATCATTCGTCATGACCGTAGGCACTGCGGCCTAAATAAATAAACAGGTCGGCGTGACTACGACTAGCGTGTCAGCGGGCACTGGTGTTACGTAACTGTGACCCTAAATACCTTAGTCGAAATGTCGTCGAACGGCCGTCGAATCGAAGTCGAATCGTGGTTGTATAACCGCCATGCACATAAGCGGCATATGGTGCATCGCGCGGTTTCTCTGCGACACTTGATTTAAGACAGAGAAAAACAGCGTATCGAATGCACATATACACGGATAATAGACTCCGCACAAAAAGATCACGTCTGAATGTACCGTCATGAAATTTTTAGCGCATATAGATGATCAAGATGTGTGCCTCAATACAACGGAAGAAAATAGACTGTCTACTGCAATGTAATGACCGCCACTCTGTGGGCGCTAATAAATAAAGGCTAGTGAGAAATGCATGTCGATCAGACGTACTGGGCCCCAATATACGTGCAGGACGATGCTAGTGATGACTGCGGCCAGATAGAGGACCAAAACGATGATACAGACGGCGAAGACGACGTAGTTTCCGACGACCAGCTGCACAAACCAGACGGTCGAACTGTTCCCGGGCGTCGCCAGAGAATTGTTGGCCGCCTTGTCATCGGCCAGCAGGTGTCGCCCCCACGCTACGTGTCCATGTGTCGATCTCTCGTCTGCCAACGCCAGCAACAACAATACTGATACTGGAAGGGTATTCAACAGAGCGCACGCCTCCGCTCCGACGACGGCAAAACAGTCCCAGCTAGAAGCAAACTGTACTCTGTGGAGATGCAGATCGGCGCCGACATAGTGCAAGTGGGTGAATTTTTTTCACAGGAATTATATTCTGTGACACCCGTCGCATTCCTGAATAATTTCTGATCCGGAGGCAACCATCCTAACCCCAGCCCTAACCTTAACCCTGAACCCTGACCTTTTGAACCCAAAATCAATAGGCTTCGACACAATGTCGAGGACTACTACCGTGTCAATTTTCAAGTCGTTCCGATCAGGGGTTTTCCTTTTATCATGCCAACATATACCCACCCACAAACACCCACCCATACAGTACACCCAGCCACCCACAAACACACCATGACGGACCCATCACAATATCGGTTTAAACACGTAATCTCGTAATCTCGATCCCATCCGGGATATACCACTCCCAATAGCTAATCGCCGTCCAGAAAGCAATCCAACTAAAAGATATACAACCAATAACAATGCATTACCTGTTTACTATGGATATTTAACTCAAGGTCATAGAGATGTTGCAGAGAATTTTCAAGAGAGCCAACCGCAGAGGCTTCACGGTGCGTGAATATGACCTTGAGGCGTTAGCTGAGAATGCTCAGTACGATTTATTTCACGACAGTTGTTCTACAGACCACTGTCTGAATCACTTATACACGGCAAATCGAAAACCAGCAGGTTCCATGCAGCTTAGACACAGAGGCCACAGTTTCGCCTTGCCTACAATACACCTCGAAT
>Ga0049107_10000282_pt1 | contig 14336 bp, 8 predicted proteins | sample WorMetilPIANOSA1_FD_61187 | JGI IMG/M metagenome (GOLD analysis project Ga0049107, IMG submission 61187) | Marine gutless worms symbiont microbial communities from Max Planck institute for Marine Microbiology, Germany - Olavius ilvae PIANOSA.1 | ecosystem: Host-associated > Annelida > Digestive...
GTGAGGCGGGTGATCAGTATGGCAAAGGTCTCGGCGCAGGTTTTAATGACGGAAGTGGGCACAGCATCCATTGGTGATGACTTGGATGGCATTGACCTGATGACATTAAGGACCTCGTCTTGTTAGGTTGTCAGTACCAGTGCAATTGATTGACTGGGAAGACTCGTCTCCGAAATGACCTGTATGTGTTGATGGGGACCGTGGACGTTAAACCTCACTCATCACTCACCAGCCGAGTGTGCGCGTGCGTGTGTGGGTACTGAGTATGAGTGTATCACACACAGAAACACGTGTGTGTGTGTGCGTGAGAGTGATGTTACGCGTGACCGATGTGAAGGTTGGCCAGCGACGCCACGATGAAGGAACTGCATCAGAAGATTCGCGACGCCCAGAAAGAAAACGACGAATTGACGTCGAAGCTGGCGAAGAAGGAGCGCGAATGCGAAGTGAAAATGGAAGAACAGGTTAACGTCTACGTTAATATTAAAATACGTGCAGGAACAGATATACATGCGTATGGGGAGCTCACAAGCTCTGGAAACTCTGGAAACTGTAGGCCATATTTTCCGGCTGTTAACATGAAAGAATGCAGCCAAGATGCATAAAGAGGTTATATTAGTTTTCATTGAACCAAACCGTGCAAAATCCTGTTTGCAAACAGCCGTTAATCATCATTGGAGCGAGTTAAAATTTTGTGCAGTCAGTAGGCTAATAAGTATTGCGGATTCCAAATGTAGGCCTTTTGCTTCTGATTCCATACTCTGTTAGGTCATGTTATACGGAATAGATGACTCAGATGGTAGGATTGAAGTCGTAACGTGAGTCTGGATGGTCGTAGGACACTCGAGTTTAGTGCGTGGGTCGATCCTCACGACAACTGATAATAAATGATGAGTCTTCAGTTTCGAAAGGTTCGTCTCCGAAATAACCTATAATGTGTTGATGGGGACGTTAAACCCTACCTACTCATTCACTCAGTTTCAAAAGGTCAAAGGTCAAGGTCACAAGGGCATGCAACGCTTTAGCAGCGAGAGCGTCATAGCTCGGCAAAGAACGATAGTATCAGCCTGTGAAACATGGGAGTCGATCCCGGAGGAGACGGGGGGACAGGTCTTCTCCCAGATTTGGAGTAGAAGGGACACCAATATCGATGTACCCCAAAGTTTCAGCTTGTTCTGTGCATTTGTGCATATGATATTGTGATGTAATGCTATAATTACCTTTTCACACGCGTCTGAGGCCTGTACTATCAAACTAGGACAGAGTCAGGTCCTGGATATTCTTCGGCACTTGGGCTCGGACCCTCGAAAATTTGTGATGGATCGACGCTACTGATATGAAACTTGGAATCTTCAACGCAGCATGTGGCGTACATTCAAGGTCACTGGGCCAAATAGACCGGAAGTAGAAACTCAGGGCGGAAATCGCAAAAAAGTGGACGACCATCACGTTGGTGTCAGTTGCATTGCACATTCCAGTGTTATTTAGCGCTAACGGTGTTCTGTAATCCAAGTGCTGATAATTACTTAGCTGACGATGACTCCCTAGTAAGACAAGTTGGGGCCCACTGACCCCCTGGACCCTCCGTGCCCAGCTTATCCGACTAGGTAGTGATCTATTAGGCTGCTGCTCAATTTTGGTGTAATTATGACGACCGTCTTCATTTACAGTGTAGGCTACTAAAGAGAGGAGGAGGCAGAGGCAGACGGAGAGCCACAAAGTGGTAAAATTTGCTGTAACCCTACCTCGTGGATTTCAATGCTCCCACTTCTCAGAGTGTGCAGCAGCCGTGGATCAGTGGCTAAGGCGACGGACTTGCCCAGCGAGCCCGGGTTTAACTCCAGCTTGTACCCATACTGAGTCATTGGTGGCGTACGGCAGGAAGGGCATCCACTGCGCCAGTAGAAGTCCTACCTCGTTAGGCACGTCCGAGCAAGGGAGTCAAAAGACGTTAAATTCGGACGGACGTTTTTAGAGGGATCCGCCGGCCGCAGTTAAAATGCGTCTTTTAATAAGCTATTACATTACATTACATTACATTACATCTGCGCCGTCTCTACTGGTGTTTCGACGAAAACTGAAGACGCATTTGTTTCGGCAATCTTATCCGGACATTATATTGTAGCTATGCTGTTTGGCTTGTTGCGCCCGTCGGTGATTGAAATTATTATTTAGGCCACCTTAAAAATCTAATGTAGTGTAGTGTAATGTAATGTAATATTGGCGTTGAATGTCTCTTTCCCGCAGGAAGAGCTAATGACGACGCTGAACAGCATCAAAGCGCGACTGGAGCGCGAGGTGTCCTTGCACGCGGAGACGCGGACGCAGCTGGAAGAGATGTCATCGCGACTGTTGAACGTCCAACAGCTGGTTGACGTCGAGCGAGCGGAACGGGAGAAACTGGAGCACGCCGTCACGTCGGGCAGCTTGCCCGATGACGCCAAAGTCGGACTGAAGCTGAGTAAACCGCCTCAGACTGACGTCATCTTACCGTCTCCACCGCCGCCGCCGCCGCCACCGCCGCCTCCTGCTATCGGCGTTCCGCCTCCTCCACCGCCGCCCGGAGCACCGCCACCGCCCTGCGGCGGCAGTATGGCGACTTGTAAGAAGAACATTCCGCAGTCGAAACAGCCGATGAAGTCTTTCAACTGGTCCAAGTTGCCGGATTCCCTAATAAAGACGACAATCTGGCAGGACATCGACGACACGCAGGTGTGTAGTAGACAACTTTATTCATCGTAAGCAAACGACAGAACATACGACAAATCAAATTAAATGAAAAAGCGCTCAGAGGCGACGCAAACACTGCGCGCTGGCTGTGGTAAGGCAAACCCACACACACGCGCACACACACAAACAAACACACAAACAGACAGGGGCGATTACAATACACTGCGCACCTTAGCGCGCAGTGTAATTAAACAATAACTAAAAACGAGAAAAAAGATAAACTAATAATATAAGAGAATGGAGAAACTGGAGCACGCCGTCACATCGGGCAGCTTGCCCGATGACGCCAAAGTCGGACTGAAGCTGAGTAAACCGCCTCAGACACGTTCATGTTCCCATACTGGGCGTGGGACGATATCGTGTACCGGGCGTTTGTTTAATGGTAATAATTTTGCGACATCATCGGTCTTGGCGGAGGTATGCGCTTCACTGAGTGTTACTTAGTTATATAATGTCCACAAGAACTGGATTGGAGTGGGCGTCTGTTATATGCAGGGTGGTATTTGTAGGGGGGGGGGAGCCGGGGAACTTCCCCCTCACTGGATCTGACGTTCCCTCCCACTGGTTAAGGAAAGGATGTAGGGGGAATGGAAAGGGGGAGGGGAGGGAAAGGGGAAAGGGAAGGGTGGGAGACCACCTGCCTTACTTCCCCCCCACTGGCTTCTGCCTCAAATACCACCCTGGTTATATGTGTGTCTTGTTTAGATGTACAAAAAGCTGGATCTGGAGGACTTGGAGCGGCAGTTCTCTGCGTACCAGCGGCACGAGGGATGTGGAAGCGACGAGAACATAGCCGGGAGGTACAGCACGCTGACGAGCAGAACACGAGAACTGTCTGTCATCGACGGCCGACGCGCGCAGAACTGCACCATTCTGCTGTCGAAGCTGAAGATGTCCAACAGCGAACTGGTTCAGGCGGTTCTCAGTGTCGACAGTCAAGAGGAAGTCCCGAAAGACATGTGCGAGCAGGTCCGTTCCACTGGTGCAAGTGACTGTCGCCTGTCTGAAGTTACTGGTTTTTCTCGGTCACATATATACTCGTTTGCGAACACGATAAGTGTTTAAGCTGCCTGGCCTGGCCTATAAGTAAGTAAGTAAGTCTGGATATTTGTAGTCAGCGCCAGACTCGATAAACAGTCACAACGGCACCGGACGAACAGTGCTGAGCCCACCTGCCAGCAGCAGAGCAGATTACTGCTGAAAAAGGTGGGCCTTGAGATGACGCTTAAAATAGCACAAAGTCATATCTGGTGTTCTGAGTTGAGCTGGCAGACTGTTCCACGTTCGTGGTCCATTGACGGCGAAGCTGCGCTGACCGGCAGCGGTCCAGGTGCGCGGAGAGTCACAGACGCCGTGCAGAACTACAGTGTTCAGTTCAGTGTTCAGTTGTTTCACAAAATTGCGTGTAGCTTCAGCCAGAACACCATGGTAAATTAGCGGTAGTTTTTCGCGTTAAGATCGAGGTCAGTGGTGTACTAAAAACATAAAGAAAACTTGTCAGAACGTGAACTACCGTTCGGAAGCTTTGATCTACCATTATCGGGTTGGTTTTAGCAACAAAAAGCCTGTACCGTGTAGCAGCGGATGGACAGTTAAACAGAATTTGATAGTATACGTCGCATAATTGAGTGTAGTTTATTTGTGGAGAAATTACAAGCAGCGATATTTCTACACCCCTGACACCCTCCCAGTTTTGGAACTACACCCCAAGTCCAACTATTAAGGGTCGTGACTCCTAAGAAAGGTGTGCACAACTGCACAACCGTAGGCATTCACAAAAAGCAACTTCCCATTTTCTAGGAGATGCCAATCGTAGGACCTAAAATGTAGGGACAACCATTTCTTGGGGAGCACATAGCGCTCGCTAGACCACCCAGCTGGTTAGGAAGAGGCATGTTCCCCGTTCTTAAAAATTCCACCTCCGATCTCGGTCCTTCGGGCCTGGCTACCTCACCCCAACTTTTTTGGTGACCCGCCCCAGTTTCGTTTTTATAAAAAAAATTCACCGGTTACAAGCCTTCTAAGACGTGATATATTTATATGTATAGTATGCTTTGATTGTTGGCAAAGACTGAGCTGGCAACTTGGAGTATTTATCCACGGAGAGAAGCTATGGATACAGCGGTACCAGCCATCTGTCTGTAACGATCAGTGACGAGCAAATGGAAATCGCGACTCTATTATATTCGCGATTTGAACACTAAAATATTCGGTTCGAATCCACGCGATTCGATTGGGATTCGATTTGAAATTCATGGCGATTCGATATGAGATTGCGATGATTCGCAAAATCGCAATGCAGGGCAAAACTGAATACCAAAACTGTCGAAGTTCTGCTGTTTTGTATGGAGCGCTTAGCTCTTTAATGCACTCGGTATATGCATACTCTGAATAACTGATTTCACGGTGTTAGTCACGACTGTTTTCCTTCTGTGCTTTGACGCTGTTGGTTGGGCGACAGTAACGGCATCCAGTAAAAAAAACTGGGCGCTGGTTTGTTGGTGGTGACGATTTGACTGGAGCTTTGCACGTCTTGTAGCTGCAGTTACCTCCTTCGTTCTTAGCTCCGACAAAATTCAGAATTGAGACATTCGGGTACCGGCTACCCAGGTCCACCTGGAAAATGGCCGTTAAAACGGAGAAATAGAGACAGAGAGATAGTTTTAGTCACGACTATGTTGTTAATTTGCTGTTTTTGATTGTAGCTGCTGAAATTTGTTCCGACTGTGGAAGAAGTACAGATGTTAAGTGAGCACGAACACGAGATTGAACAGATGGCAAAAGCGGACCGTTTTCTGTTTGAAGTGATCAGGTAACATTCGCCTTACATGCACATACCGCGTAAAAGGAAAATCTATTTACTATAGCTCTAGCAATCCTCGACTAAGTTAAACATATTGGTCAGAGGCGTCGTTGCCATCCTGAAGATTGGGAGGCAAAATGCGAGGCCAAAGGGGCCAAGAGCGGGAGTGGGTTTTCTGGAGAGGTGCTTGCTGCCCAGTTATGGGTTCTGGAAGAGCTTAAGTACTCTAGATGCAATTTTATGCAACTTCAAACTTGCCACGACTCGCCGGTTTCCTGTCATTTTTCTGTTCTAGCAACTGAATCTTTGGGGACCCAATAGTGGATGAGCCCCTTAGCATAAGTATTATGGCTCGTGCCCTTGGAGTTCCCTAAGATTGACCGATGCAACTGATATATGAAGTACTGTCAAATCAAATCATCAAATCAAATTTAATTCCAGTGAATAGGCAGCATTTGAGATAATAACGATAATATAGAGCAGCAATGAAAGAACCACATCACTAAGGTTCAGAAAGGCTACTAATAGCGCTTACAAGTTACAACTGACCTTACTAGAGTAAAAAAAGCAACACTGCAATTGTCGGTACAGAATAAATAAAAAAATGAAAAAGTGGTTTGAAACTGTTGGTTCAGCAACAGAAAGGGCGTCTGGCCTGTAAAATATCCAGTTCCAGAGATCCCAAACGGTTCTGCTTTTGGGACCCGGCCTAACTGGGAGTAATTCCGGAAAAATAGGCCGAGTAAACAAAAACCGTTTGGCCTACAGCGACCAAATTTGGCACAGTGACTCATCTATGGGGAAGGGGAAGGTTTACACGGCTGACCCCAGTGTGGGGTCTCCGGCGACATCGCTGTTTTGGGATTACTCGGCCATTGTCGAACGTATGCGCTCTAACGAATGCCCATTTAGTTATGGCCGCTCTCGTAGTCACGTGATAAGCGTCGCTGCGTTGTGTCGCCGTCTGTTGACAGAATCGATCATTACGAGCAGCGGTTGAAAGCGCTGTACTACAAGAAGAAATTCAACGAGCGAATGAGCGACGCCAAAAATAAAGTCGACGGTGAGTGTTGTAGCATTATTGTGGCATGGGGGATTTTTTTTTCTAGAAAAATTGGTCGATTGTCACCTTAATTTTCTGTCCGTCGAGCAATACACAGACTACAGTGCTTCTGTCGAACTTGGAACCTCTTTAATGCTGTTTTTGGTTAAACAGCAGGAAACCTGGAAACATCGGCATACCCGACAATAATTGTTTTAATCGGCGATGTCTGTTTCCTATGAAAGAGTAGTTAGACCTATATTTAAACTGTTGGGAGACATTCTATCCATTCAATGCTTTGACACTGTTGGTTAGGCGACGGAAATGGTATCGGATATATCCTGTTTCTGCAATGCCCAAAGGTTCTCCTTTGGAGGCCTTTAGGGTAGTTTGGAGGACCTGGAGTGTTCTCTGGAAAAATATACACAAACATAAACAGAAAACTGAACTAACTGCAGGAGATGATCTACACCGTGTCGACAAAAAAGTAAGCCAACGGTTTTTGACTATACTTTTAAAAGTTAACAAATTTTCATCAAATTTGGCACATAAGTTAGCGATAAATGCTTCACAGTGTGGCATAAAAATTATTAACTTCAGCTAATATGTCACTGAACACCTAGCGTTTAACTCAAACAGTGGAATATCAAACGCAGAAGAACAGTTGTAATTGAATGAGAAATTGAACCGGCGGTGTTACATATATGTGTTACATATTGCAAGCTTCGTACTCTCAAAGCGTTCCGATGCTGAAGGCGATGCTACCGCTAAATCGAGACTTAAAAACTTTTTATTCACTAAGGCTTTCACTGAACACTGATCCGACCTGTCGCCAGCGCCTCTGAAATTACGACCGTATACGGCGCTATATAAATGGGACACGACAAAATGCGGAGCGGGGCGAATCTCCGGGGCGGATAGCCATTGGTCAGTTTTAATAACGTGATTGATCCGCATTTTGTCACTATCTCCAGCAGTTTGTATACAACAATCCGCAACCCTAACTCTAACCGTAACCGTAACCATACAGTATCACTGATCCGCAGATATGCCCTAGAGACCCGGAAATTGTCACCGTTCAGATCCGCCCCGCAGATCCGTCCCGCTCCGCATTTTGTCGCGCGCCGATATAAATTCGATGTTATTATTGCTCGTTACTGGTGCAGCTGTTCTGGAAGCGTCGCGTGACCTGCTGCGAAGTCGACAGCTGAAGACGCTGCTGCAGATAGTGCTGGCGTTCGGCAACTTCATGAACCGCGGTCAGCGCGGCAACGCTGCCGGCTTTCGCGTCGCCAGTCTCAACAAGATCGTCGACACCAAGTCGAGCGTGAACCGGCGTACCACGCTGCTGCATTACCTCGCCAACTTGGCCGAGAGCAAGGTCGGCTTCGTTTGTCGCAACTGTCGTTACGTTTACGCACCAGCGGCATGGTATGCGACCGTACGTCCCCTTCCGGAATAACATACGCGTATCGTACGTACGTTATCGGAAAAAAGTAACGTACGCATACGATACGTGTACGGTAAAAATGCATTGCATTTTGTAGAATGAAAAAAGCGCTCAGAGAGACGCAAACACTGCGCGCGTGCTGGCTGTATAAGGTTCGGACACCGCCCGCCCGCCACAAACACACCCACAGACAGGACCGATTACAATACACTGCGCCGCTAGCTAGCGCGCAGTGTAATTAGTCACATGCATTCGACCGGTTGCCAAGGCAGCGGTGAACAGCCTGCCAGCATACCAATGGTGGGCTAGTTTTGGAGCTTGTGTTCCAGAGCTTCAGAGTTTTGCTATTAGAGTCCTCTGCCAGAGATGTGTCGAGTGGGACGATAAACTCTACTATACCATACCATACCTCAGCCAGACAGCTCCTGCTCCAGCGAAGCGGAGCGCAACTGGAGTCTCTTTGGTTTTATGCAAAATAAACGACGCAACAAACTGAAGCCCAAGACAATTGAGAAAATGGTGTACATTCACACAAATGATCGTCTTTTGGACAAGAAAATGATGTGGATTATCACGAGACAAATGTTGAACGTCTGAAGAGAACAGTGATGCAAACAAGTGAACTAATTCAATATTGCTGGACAATGACCACCAGCCAGACTGGCTGACAATGACAGTAGCTAGAACTTGTACTATGTAGTCCGCTACTAGTCCTTGGCGGAGGTATGCGCTCTACTGAGTGCCAATCTAGTATAGGAAGTCTTATGTGTAAAGTAAGACTCTATGCGCTGCAATCTAAACGAATGAAAAGCTTCGTTAATCGACCAATTAATGGTTTATTTCGTATAGCAGCCAGAGACTAGATTGACACATTCAGATACAACAGTTGTCTCACAAAATGTTTGTTGGTGAATTGACATTGTGTGTGTGGTGAATCGTGTTCGCGAAATTGGCGAAATGATGATTTTTGTATACATGGCGGTACTGACCTGGATAAGAGATGAAATCAGAGAAGACAGCTTTTGCAAATGATGCTGCGTGATGACGGGCAATGAATGATGTGGACGTTAAGCCCTGTTCATAGCGACTGATCCGACTCGACTCAACTAGGTGAATCAAGTTGAGTCTGATCGGGAGAGGGTTTTGTGCAACTTCAGACAGATACACATAACCAACCCATGTCACCAGCTGAGACCGGCGCAAAGTAATGTTGAGCGAGTATGCGAGTGCGAGTTAATAAGTTGACACATCTGTGCAGTCTGGTAATAGAAGACAACAGCGTGGAAGAAGTAAACTGACGTCAGTAGCGCAAACACCGCAAAGAAACTGGACAAGTGGCAGTGCCACCTGCGATCAAGTTAAGTCACTTCTCAAACGTTAACAAATTACGGACTTACGTAGGATTTGTGTGCCGGTATGAAACGTTTCGTGAAAAATGTGTAGTTTCCAGATTTGCTGAAACTGGAAAAAGAAATAAAGAGAACGAGAGACGCCGCCAAAGTCAAGTGAGTCGTTATAGCGTATTCTGTACTTTAAAAATACATTTGCTTCTGTATTTATTTGTTAAATTTTTTATTATTATTGTCATTGTTTTTATGGTAATCGTTGTCGTCATTGTTGAGATTTTACACTGTTATTACATATTTAGATTTCTCTGTTTTTGTTGTTAATTTTTTGGGAATTGCAGTTTAAATTGCCAAGTGAGTCATTTGACAGTCGCTGCTGTTCTGTGCGTACCACTAGAGTAGAGTTAAAATCAGTTGCTTTAAATATAGTAGTAGTAGTAATGGTAGTGGTAGCTGCAGCGGTGGTTGTAATGGTAGTACACATGTAAGTAGTAGTTACCGTATTTACGTAGACTGCACTGATGTTTCTAAGCGTTTATCACGCGTCAGTTGTGGATCGTTTGCAGCATGAGTGAGTTGGAGACCGACATTAACGTTCTACGAGTGGGTCTTCGTGACATCGAAAAGGTAACAGCATGATTTACGTCATCGCTTCTAAACTTGTACACTGCTGCTGCTAATTTATTTAGCACGAGTGCTACAGTTGTTTTTGTTCGTGACAAGAAGTAAAGTTTTGTTTTGCTAAAAAAAACTTGCAATTGCTGTTTAAAATAAGAATAATAACAACTACCACCACAACGATTATTATTATTGATAATGAATGTAATAATAATAGTCGAATTTCTACACAGCCATACGGTCATAAATTCACAAGTGCTGCTTCTTTATGTCGGGTTTTCTGTCAGTTTCTGCATTCGCTTTTCAGAATGGAAATGTAATTAGTTTAGCCCAATTCTTAATTTTTAAAACTGGCAAATTTTAAACATATGGCTCGTTAAATTATTGTTTTGCATTTCTGTCGAGGATGTCTCAAAATGATATTGATAACTCATGCGTTTATTCATGGTCGTCACCACTCCCTAGGTAGAACTATGTCAGAGAGGAACAGCAGTAGACGGAAACAGAACCCAAAAATATGCTTCAAAATACCGATAAAAGTTAATGTAACGAAATAGTAAGAGCGATGTTGACGCTAATGATGATTGTTTACAGGAAGTAGAATACCATCGGTCTCGCGAACCGAACGCCGCCCACAGACAACACGACAAATTCGTGTCCGTTATGTCCGGTTTTCTCTCGGTTTCTGCGTTCAACTTTTCCGAACTGGAAGACAAATATCGCGAGGCAAAGAAGCAGGTGAACAGATTTTTGACGTTTAGATGACGAAAGGATTGAGGGCACTCACTTCTTAACTGAGGCTTTCTGTCGCGCGTCAACATGCAATGCATGCAGAGCGCGATATTGTTATACCTATTCTGTCTGTTTGTCCGTCTGTCTGTACTGTGTCAGAACGGACATGTCGTCAAACTTTTTGACATTCTGACAGGGGCATCATTCTAGTTTTTTTTCTAGCCACACCGCCGCTACAAAATTCCAAGGGGAACAGTCAGCGGGGGCGTTAAATACAAGGGGGTGGGAATTTTTGTTGTTGCAAATATCGCTATTTATATAGGAAACGTTACGAGATAGGGCCATAGTTACTACGGAACACTTAAGTCATAGGTAGCCGATCGCTCCGTGTCGGTTCAAATGACCTTGAGTGACCTTGAAAGGCGGGGCGTGTCCAGTTCTGACTTTTTGATCTTTGGGTATATTGACCCTCGAGTTAGAAAATATAAAATAAATAAAATACACTCCTCTGCCGGCGTGCCCGTCACCAAAGAACCCGTCGGCTTATTTCGAACAGACGGGAAAAGACCTGACGGCCTAACACTCATTCCTTGGCAGAGCGGCAAAGTCACTGTGCTGGGACGTCACGGTCACATGACCGTTGGCTGCATCGTATATCGAAGGCGGAGCCCGTGAGGCATGGTCAACAGCAGAAATGGCAGCCTCACACAAGGAGAAGTATATTGAGATTGAGGCCCATCATATGTTCCGGCCCATTGCGATGGAAACGTTGGGCGTCTCCAGCTCCTCAGCCCGCCAATTCCTTAGCAGTAATTGGGTCATAAAACTTCCACCAGCTCAGTCGAGGCTAGAGAGACATGTTTTCTCTTCCAGAGAATCTCGGTGTGTTGCAGCGCTTCAACGCTGTCCTACTCCACGACTGCTTGCCGGCGTTAGACTGCGCGGACTGAGATCGTACCTTTTTGTTAGTTTTTTTTCTTCATTTTTTCTCAAACCTCTCGGGAATATACCTATCGAAGGTATAAAAATACAAAATAAAAATAAAAATAAAATACAAAATAAAACATGCACGTTGATAGTGTATCATGCATATCAATATCGTGTGGTACAGTACTAGCCACTGACAGTTAGTCAACACTGCATTAAATAGGCCTATACGTTTCGCGCTCCACCGTTTCTGTTATAATGCTAATATAGCACGGCGTCTATTAGAAAGCCGTTCCGTGTGTTGTCCAGTGTGAGAACACGTTGAAACTGTTCGGCGAGGAGCCGCAGAAAGTGCAGCCCGATGAGTTCTTCTCCATATTCGAGCTGTTTCTGGTGTCGTTCTCCGACGCGCGGCTTGACAACGAAAGACTGCGACGACTGAAGGAGGAAGACGAGAAAAGACAGAAGAGAGAAATCCAGGTTTGTTGACATCTTCACGGCGGTCGGCGGCATTTTTCATTACGTGTATACGTACATTGCATTTAGGTCCCGTGCGGGCTCCGGGGTTAAAAGAAAAACCCGCTCCGTTTCCTGGCCGGATGTCGTAAAAGGCGACTAAACCAGGCTCTGTCTGTCCTGTCTCTTTTTTCGAGTGTGTCTGTCGTGCTGTTAACTAGGACCACTTTTTGCGTTGTGTTATTTTGTGTTATTTGTGTGTTCCGTCTCTTAGTTGTTCTTGTTAGGCTGTCAGTACCAGTGCAAGTGACTGACTGGAAAGAGTCCTCTCCGAAATGACCTGTAATGTGTTAATGGGAACGTTAAACCCTACTCACTTATATTAGGCCTGTATTTTCCAATTATTATTACTGAACGTTTTACTGGACGTCGGTCGATGGGAGGATTGCAGTCGCAGAGTCTAGCTTTCGTTGCATTTTAACGCGCCACTTGTAGGCGCAAGACAGTTGTGCGTTAAAATGTAAGGCGGTGGTTACAACTGCGATTCGACATTCGACTTCGACTAGAATTCGGTTCCATTTCGATTCGATGTCGATTCGGCTGCAATTCGACCGCGCTATGCCCATTCGACGACCTGTACGTCACGACCGGGCTGCTGCACTGTGGCCGATAAATAGCTGAGCGTGACTGCGGGTCAGAGGCCCCGTGTCCAGTCACTGTTACCTTAATGACCTTTGATAATCAGTGGAACGCGCGTCGAATCGAAGCCGAGTCGTAGTGAGGCCTGTAACCGCCGCATAACGAACAGCAGGGCGGGCGGCAGCTCGCTGAAACAGCAACGTCGACGACATGCTCTAGTCGTTGACGATGACGATGTGTCCGACTCCGAGACAAGCAAACTGAGAATCGCCATCGTCGAGTGTATTGGGACTACTGCGGCGCGGCATCATGATCTGGCCGGTGACGTCACGACGTTTCCATGGCAACTCGAATGACGCCACGGCGACGGGCTGCTGACGCGGATAAAAGACGGTCGCAAACAGCGCGACGGCCTGCTGCATCAAGAAAATACATCGGTCGACGCTGGACACGGGCTCGCGCTCAGAAAAGCATGGAACCGCTCACTACAGAGGTGCGTTCGCGTTTTTTTCGGTTTCATTTTCCCTTTGCTTTCCGTCCTTCATCGGCGTCATTCATCATCGTAGTTCTTGGCTATGTATTATGCTAGATTCTTATGCCAAAGCTATCCTACAGTGTATGAGTGAAAGAGCATAGGCTTTTTGACGAGAAATAGCTTCGACATAAATGTGATTTTTAGTTCCCGTGGTACTATTTTATCTAAAAATGTCAACAGCTCTGGGCTTCATTGGAAGCGGATGGTTAGAATGCGATATTTGAGTTAGAGTCGACATGCAACGGAGAACACGGGGAGTCTGTAGCTTGTTACTGAGTCGGAAAACCGATGATTTCGGTTTCGGTTGAGTAAATCGCTCCGATGATGCGATTCATTGTTGGTGATGATGAGTGCAACTCTGTGTGTCTGTCTGTCTGTCTGTCGTCTGTAGATGAGTCGATGCCGATCGCGCAGTCGGGCTGCAGGCGCCGCGTTCTACCCCGACGACGACCGCGAGTGCGCGTGCGGCCGGCACCGCTCCTACCCAAATCCGAGCGGCACGAGTAACCGATGGCGATCGCGAAAGCGCGGCAAGAAGTCCAAGTCCTCCAAGTCCAAGAAGCGCGAGCGGACGCTCGTCCGACAGCCGTACATAAGCACGCGCCTCAGCATACCGTACCGCCACGGCAAATTCATGCGCTGACAAAGGAACGTTGCGAGTATCGCAGCTGTCGTGATGCGGCGGAGGACGTCCCACCAACCTCCGTACCCATCGTCCGTCACAGAGACTCGCGCGCGTCGACCGGCGTTCAGTAAAAAATCGCGTAACTTGGAAAAATAAACGCACCGTATATGCAACGCAAAATGCCGAGTTGGTTGTGGTTTTTTTCTAGAGATGGGAATAGAACTAAACTCCAACCGAACCGAACCCGAACACTGTCATCTAGATTCTTTACCCGGTTCGGCAAATTCGTAGGTTAGCAAATATTTACATTTAACCTAGCCCACAACTGGGCTGTGCACATGCACAGCCCAAACGTGGTGCCACGAACAGACTTTGAAGGTCACACCACTTCTGGCGTAAATAATTTATAAGAAATTTTGATCCCATACAGTAC
>Ga0049107_10000283_pt1 | contig 14320 bp, 9 predicted proteins | sample WorMetilPIANOSA1_FD_61187 | JGI IMG/M metagenome (GOLD analysis project Ga0049107, IMG submission 61187) | Marine gutless worms symbiont microbial communities from Max Planck institute for Marine Microbiology, Germany - Olavius ilvae PIANOSA.1 | ecosystem: Host-associated > Annelida > Digestive...
CGATGACAACAGCTGTGGTCTACCACACGTTCTCAATGCCGTTTTCCATGCAGCGTGGTAGACCACTGAAATTTGTGGTATACCACAGAGTTGTGTTAGGCGTTAAAAAACAGCACTATACTGGTTGCTGGTTATATGATGTTTAACTACCAACTATTGCCAATACTTGTTCAGTATCAACAAGCTGTAGGCGGGCGGCCGCCACGATATGCCCCGCCCCTCTCCTCACTCTGTGGGCGCCGAAGCGCCTCACGCTGCCGAGCAGACGCAACATAGCAGTAGTTTCTCACGGCCAATACCTTCCCACGTTGACCGCTGCAGCTGCCTTACGCCTTAACACGGCGGTGAGTAAAGCAGCCTGGTGACCTTGACCTTGAAAGTGGTGTCCGAGTCACATATGCTAACTCTGTGCCAATTTTAGTCTTCCTGGGCCTCTCTGTTCTCGACTTAGGCCCGATGTACTCGACAGACGTCAGACAGACGTCAAACAGCATCATCGCTTTATGCCCCCAACTATTTATTCAACATTATTGGCAATACTGTTGAAATCCAACATAAGACACGCACACACCATTATAATGGCGATTTTCCAGGTAAACCTTGGCTAGCCGGTCGTCCCCTTGGTTTACGAACAAGGGCTTTTGGACTGGTGGTTAAGTTTTACGGACCGGATGCCTTATTGGTGCCAACCATCAGAAACACTGCATGCATCTATCAGTGCCGATATCGACGACACTTTCATCAAATATTAACAACAATAAATGAACACCTCTTCTGTACTCACACGACACTGTGACAAACTGCAGTGTCATGACACTGTTCAGCTCCAACGTGCAATGAGACACATTCACAACACTGTCAGAGGGCTACATTGCAATAGTTTTATCTTGGACAAGCCGCAGGTCGTCTGGTTCAGTTTCGTCCTCAACTTGACTGCTCACTTCTTACCGCCTTTTGACTGCAACAACACATAATCTTGTTGTATTCAGCACAACCAGTCTGAAATGCAGCACAGAACAGATTTAACAGTGTAAGAACAAAATAAAATGAAAAAAGCGCTCAGAGAGACGCAAACACTGCGCTGGCTGTAGTAAGGCGGAGCCAAAAATTTTCACCCCACCGCAGACCCCCTTCCCGGGGGCACAGGATGGCCAAAATTTAATCAGCTGGAGATGGTCACTACCTTTACCTACAAACCCAGTTTTGTGAAGATCGATGCACACAATTTCGTGTTATCATATCTTATGTATCAGTTAGGTCTATACAGTAACAGACCCACAAACACAAAAACAAACTCACAGACAGGACCGATTACAATACACTGTGCCACTAAGCTTAGCATGCACCGTAATGAAGTAAATTAGTAGCAAATGGGAAAACTACAATGGACAATCCCTTGGCATCACATGAAACCAGAACACTTATTACATGAATGTGTAGTATGATTTAAAGCTGCACTATCAACATTTTACTTAATTTTCTAGTCCTTATGTACCATCTGAATCTACATGCCTTCAGTTACTTTTTCAACTTTCGTTTGCACACAACATAATTTTTTCAAATTAAATTTCAATAATACACCTACAAATAAATCAGCAATCAGCATGCTCACATCTTGCAGCACTCAATGATATAATCTTGTCATGGAATAAACTCACAAAGTTACTTCTCAGTTACTTAGTGGAGACAGAATAAAAACATTTAATTGGGAAAAAACAACAACAAAGCAACTTTGTAGTGATACTGAAAGGTCTATACAGTCTCATTCCAACTGTATTATAGCAGTATTGTGCTACTGTGTCTTAGATTATCATATATGGATTAGAAACAAAGAAAATATAATCATAAATCTGCTGCAGGGAAATTTGGTCAGTATTATATTACATGTAAACAGGCAAATGATGATGCAACCAAAACTGCGGAGGCCCAACCAGACATGTATGCACACATACAGTGATTTAATGGGCATTTTCCGTGTGTGTAATAATGAGACTGCACCCCAGTCTTATTACTACATGTGCACCTGGTTGCCCTTTAACTTTCCTTCTCCATTTACATCCATCTACATCCAGTTGAGCAGGCTTAAACTGCATGTCCTCTTTGACATCATCCCAGCCAGTCTTCCTCGGAACTCCATCTGTCCAGTTCCTTCAACTACCATTTCTATACAAAGCTTCACTGAATCAACATCATCTTTACGTGTTACACGTTCGAACCACCTCAATCAAGCCTTCCTCATCACCATGCCGACTGTTTCCACTCCCAACAATCCTCTCTCCGACCTCCGCACATTCCTCCGTCCTTTCAACAACGACGACAACAACACAGTTACCTGCTGCTGTGCGGGCAGCATGCAGTTGACAGTATACAGACGTTCGGGCGACAGCATCGACGGCCGCAATATTACTGTCGCTGACGAACTCCGCTGGTTATGAACAGCTGCGGCAGCATGCGGCAGTGACGGCATAAACGGCATCAGGTTCACCTGGGATGTAGACGCGCACGGCTGCACAAAAGGTCCAACGACGGGAGACATGTAAAGTGGCACGACTGGCGCGGCAGCGGGGAGACGATAGCTGGAATACTGTAGCGGAGGCGATGAAAGACTGCAGCCACGGCTGGAAATAACCGACGTCGCTGCAGGCGATCCTGGAGGTACCAGAGGAGGAAATGATATCATCGGATAGCCACAGCCAGATCCCATCACCGGATACATCCCAGTGATGACAAAAGGAGCCATGGGCACACCACATGGTACCTGCCACTGTCCACCAACTCTGTTTGTCGTACACGCGTAACGTACTACTTCACCCGCCGGCTCCGTTCTCACTGTTGTGCTCACGAATTCATCCTCGGGATGCGTCTCAGACACTGATACAATTTCGGAGACAGTCTGCTTCGGAGCTGATGTACGCGGCTGTGAAAACATGCCGCAAACTGCTGGTGTCACTGCAACCAGCTGCTGCGAATCAGAAATGTCCACTGATATGCTGCTACACTTGGTCTGCATCACCTCTACCATAGAATGCGGCGAAGACACACTACACACAGTCTGTGTAACTGCTAGCTGCGAAGATACGTTACAACAGTTATTCTGTGAAAGCGCAGTGTGGTTACTTACTGGCGTCACGTCAGCACGGTGTTTAGATCTGGTCGGCGAATGCTTCGCTGGCACCGAGTTCTTCGAAGTGTACGTGGTGCCTTCCACCGTGGTCTTAGCACTCCTGGGAGAAGCAGTCCCAGCAGTATCTTTGTTGTCATGAAAACACTGGACTGGTGACTTACGTCCGGGTTTATTCTGATCAACATCAATATCTTCTCCTGTGCCACAGAGAGGCGACCGATCCAACGCAGGTGGACAATCAAACTGACCGACATGGACTTTAAGTGGCTTCATTTTGTCCATCAGTTCCACGGCTGACAACTGTGGCATGTCGTCATCACCGTGTGATGTTTCCGGTCCTGTAATGCTACTCCGCAAGCTTCCTCGTTTCTCAGCAGCGAGCTTCATTTCTTCCGCTGTCGACAGTTTCGGCAGTTTAGACACTACTGTTGGTGGTGGTGACTGCTGTCTCTTCCTGAGTGATTTCTTTGCTGACTGGTCGGACTTTACCGCAGGGATCTCCTGCTGAAGGACTGGCATGCTTTTCTCTGGTGAACTGGTAGGATTTTGCTGCTTGTTCGCCTTCAACCGCGGCATTTTCTCACCAATTTTGACGATTCGGTTCCCCGACTCTTTCACCGGGTGAGTACTTTTCTTTGACTGCACAGCATGCACCGCTACAGCTTTCTGATTTGGCCATTGCGAAGAGACCAATTCGGGTTTTGAAACTGTTGTTTTTGACTCCGACTTCTGTGTCACTGAGTCTTTACTGGGTTGTTTCCGCTTGTCCGCTGCTGAACCAGGTGGAAGCTTTTCACCACTGCTTGCCTGCTGGTTCTGAACTGACCTTTTTGCAACAGGTTCTGCTGACTTTGCCATACGACTGGGTCTGGTCTTCGATGACTTGGACTTGACAGCATTACAAATGGCCAACTTCTTTTTTGTTATTGCCAACTTCACACTTCCCGACTGTTTCTTTGCATGAGCAGTACTAGCCGTGTTATTGCAGATGGACTTTCTCCCAGTGTTGGTCGAAGGTTTGAGCAAGTTCTTTGTTCCATTCGATGGAGCTTTTTTGGTTGCTGATGAAACCGACTTCGACTCTGAGCTGTCAATTTTATCAGCGTCGCCGTCAGACGAAGATACAGAAACATCGGAGAGTTGACTCATCCGACGAAGTTTGACCCTTTCCGCCAAAGGCGAGTGAAATGCGTCCGTCGGATTGACATCAACTGCAGCAGTGGTGCCCTGACTGTCCGGCCTGTCTTCAAAACTGCCGCCAATCTTCCTGTGCAGACTTCTCGTCTCTGCTGCTGTACCACTGCTGCCGTCGGCTGCCGACACCGCTGACACGCTGAGCTCAGTCAGTGTCATTTTAGCGCCAGACATTCTCAGCTTGCCAGACTGACGTCTCATCGGCTTGGAGATCGGATTACGACGACTACGTACGGCCGTTTCTTGTGTCACTGTTCTGCCAATGCTGCAAAAAAAAACAATGCATCAACAACATTTACATCACCACTCCACATTTCATCAACACCAACTTTTCATACTTCTAATACATCCCAAACCAGTTCAAAGTGTCTCTCTTTTACACATAAAGATTGACAAATTGAACTATTCACAATGCTGAGGTATCAGAATGGCACATCTCTGTGCACAAATAACAGCAATACCATTTAGACGGGCATTCAACCTTCAAACCACACAAACTGTTTGGACAATAATCAAAGCCAAACTACGGTGCCTTGGTGTTACTGTGTACCAAATTTCATGATGAGCTTTTCAGTTACCGTACAGAAACACTGACATGACTATCACTGTCCTCTAAGAACATGGGTAAAAATAAATGTGCATCAAATCAGACTCTTTAAACAGTAATTAACACAGTGTAACAGAGTTTAAGGTGTGTTCTGTGATTCCTTTGGGATGACAGCCAATTTTACTAGGCTTGCCAACACTGAAGCTCGCACATGGCTATAGCCCAATGCACAGCCCCTGACAACTGAGAGGAATGTATCCAGTGTACGTATCCAGTATACACGCGTTCAGCCTGGTGACCTACTTTCACCAGGTGTGTTAGTATATAGGTCATGCATAGGAAGACAAAGACGGGGTTAATTCAGTGGCACTGTGCAGTGCTATTTTACTCCGGCCCTGCTAAGCCGCAAATACCGCAGAATCCGGTTGGTCAGCATCTTACAATCGGTTTAGCATGACCTCATCGCCCTACGTGAGTAGCATAATGATAATAATAATAACAACAACCAGGACGATATTTATAGCGACATCATGACTGAGGTCATAATCATTGCGAGAGTTCACTCGGTTCATCTGGTGAACATAGAGCAGCGCCGCCAACCCTCAGTCCAAACCACCTGACTTGGGCTGTGAGTCCGCCTGTTTTAGCAGCTATCGTCTACAACCACCATCGCCATTGGCTGACTATGAAGACCATTGGTGTCGTCTTCCATGCCACCTTACCATCCTCAAACCATGCTCGCTAAGATGCCTTTGAATCTGTGAATCATTACCTGTCACAATTTTGAGAGAAAATGGGCGAACTTCATACCTGCCCAAGAAACTAATCCTCTAACATACTTAACTACAGAGAGATTGGCCGGACCAGGATTTGAATCCCACTCCAAGCATGTATTGTAGTCACAAGGCTACAAGGGGTAGCTGAGTTTAAGGTGTGTGGGAAATGAATATTATTAAATGCTCATTCGAAGGCCCACATATTAAGTCGTATCTGCTGTCTGATGTTGTCATACAAACATGAAAGAGACAAATTACCAACAGACGTAAAGACAAACCTGGATCTGGAGCCAGTGTACAGTCGGGACTGGTCATTCTCCGGGTGCGGTCCAACGTCCTTCCCAGCCATCCATGATGCGTACTTCTCTGGCTGGTACTCTCTCACGAACCTGTCCATGTTAATCCTCACCATGTCCGGACTGCACTGGCACTACACATCCAAACACACACACAGTTTCCACTTTGGTAAGATTTTTCTCTCTCTCCGTTTTAATGGCTATTTTTCCAGGTGAACCTGGGTTAACCAGTTTTATTCAATCTAAGGATGATGGAAGTGGTGGTGACAGTCAAATCATCACCACCAACAAACTAACACCCAATTTTTTACAGGCCAAACACCCTTCCTGTCGCCCAAGCAACAGTGCCAAAGCCATGAGGCTGGCTCTCAGACAAAACCAAGTTTGAATTCATGTAGCGAGGGACCCCGTGTAACGGGCTACACTTAGCTATACTTGGCCTGGTGTGGGTGCCACAGGGCAGCTTCAGAGACCATCGACCTAGCCTGCCTGGCTGGAAATGCCTTGAGTTGCTATACAGCTGCACTCCAGGTCAGTGGTGGTGGCAGTGGGCTGTTCCAGGTGGTAAAAGTAAAAACTCAATAACAGTGGGTGACCTGAGACGCCATACGACAGTCAACATCTATTACGCAGAATTCCACGTGGGTAAATGCGCAGTGGGTTGCGTCGGTGCTGCAGTGGTTTGCACACTGTACTGCCATGTTGAGGTCAGTCCTGGGTTCAATCCCAGGCCAGGGAGAAATTTATATGGAAAATTCTGTCTCAGCGGCGCTCCCAGCCCACTCAGCTGTGACGAGTCGACTTGAGTGAAGGTAACACGGCGAGGGAGTGACTGGCCATTGCCCTCTTAATGCCGGGCCTTGAAATGGAAGTTTGCTAACACTTTCTACTCCAACAGGCATTGAGCCCATGCACGTACCTTTACCTCTCAAAATGTGCAATGGTCCCGACATAACAGGGCCTCATCTAATGCTACTTATCCTGCAACAGTAAGAGGAAACAGACACAAAGGTGGTTTGTTTAGTCAAACTTTTAACTTGCTTCCAACTGGTAATATTTAACTACAGCATGATTATGCAACAGAAACGTAACGGACATGCCATAACTTACTTATGCACTCATTCCATCAGTTCCCAACACGACGACAAACTGGCAAGAAAACAATACTAAATGTACCATCTACGTGGTTTTCTGCTATTCTTATTAGTCATCATCATCACCATCATAATCATTATATCACAACAATTTATTATTTTATGATCGACTCAAAACCAGCCACGTATTTGGTCGAAATCAAGCTACGTTGCTAACATCGTAATCAAATATGTAACCTTGCTGCACCTGCTGACTTTCACAGTAGTGACATATGCTTTCCCTCGGTGGAAATGTTTTTCCGAGAATCCTATCTCGCTGTCTCCCACGCCAGCAGACCACATACGTATAATACAATATTACGGCATACAGTAGCATTCTGTTAACACACCTGCAGGCATCGCTTGCCGTATTCTATCCAGCGTTTGGTCGCGAAGTTTGTGGACTCGGCGCAGTTGTATCCATGGTTGTACCCGGAGTGGTAGCCGAACGGAAACGTAATCATGAACTCGCCAGCCTCCTGGGTTATCTGCATCGGCATAACAGTTCTTCTGATGGCACTATCACCGTAAGCAAAGTGACAAAGCCGACTTAATATCATCGTTTATTACTGAAGGCCTCATGAATTGCTTTCAGTCGATTTGGCTGTATAACTTCTGCTAGTCATATAACAAGTTGCCACATCACTGGTATTGATTGACCTGTAACCTACTTTTAGTGTTATCTAGAAGGCTACATTACTGCTGAAAGTTTTAGATAATTCATTTCCAGCTGAACAGGAACCGAACTTTCAGTCAATTTCTTTGAAAACTTTCTTGTAAAGGCACTGGCCACACAAGTCATACACTTGCCAATCAAAGTTAATGCTTTCTTGTGTAATGTAAAAATACCACTCGTTAAAAAACGGAAGTTCTGAAACAAACGGTTTTTAATGAATTATCCGTGAATAATTTCCACATTCCTTGACTGCAAATTCTATCTGATCACAGTCACTACTACTAATCGTCCAAATAAATCTCGATCGACACTGCCCGTAGGCAGAAATGTTAACAGATGTAGCAACAACAAAAGTGTCGGACCCAAAAAAGTAGAATATACTGCTAAACTTGTCAAATAATAACAATAAACAACACACTCTAACATACCTTGTTGAACGGAATTGAATATTTATGCAGAATAGCGGGAGATATGACCGTCATCTTGTGCCGCAAGAAAGCTGGGCAAACCTTTGCATAGTTGGGGAAAAACCCTGCATCATCCACAACATAAAAGATCATACACACATACCTGAAGTGTAAGCGATTAAATTCATGTGCATTATTAAAATGATAAACTTTGTATTTGCAAAAAAGAGATTCCAGTTAATGTGGTACACTCCCCCATGATCTCAAAGTTTGGCTTGGTCACCCTAAAGGGTTTCACTTTGCACCGAGTCATTATTCCACACAAAATTATAATCAAGCAATCACTGCTTTGACGCTGGTGGCTGTGTGATGGGAAGGAAGGGCATCCGGCCTGTAAAACATCCTGCTTCAGCAACCCCCAAAGGTTCTGCCTTGGAAAACTTTGTACAGACCTGGCCCGATCTGCAGTAACTTCTGCAAAAAATGAGCCAGTTAGACAAAAACAAATATCACTAAACTGGCAAATGCATCTTTTTCCTCATTTGGTATTTCAATTGTTTGTTTTCTCATTCTCCACATACACATACATACACACTGTTTTACTGGCTATTTGTCCACGTGAAACGGCACTACCTGGTTACTCCATTAATTTTCCTTCTCCATTTAATCCAAAACTAGGCATGCTCTTGGGACAGGCCCAAACTCTTAATATCCTCCTCGACACAATCCCACTAAGGCTTCCTTGGACAACTCCTCTGTCCTGTTCCATCAACCTCCGTCGCCATAAACCATTTAACCCAACTGGCATCATCCTTATGTTCAGCATGCCCCAGCCATCTCAATCTACCTTTCTGGATAGCCAAACTGACTGGTTCCGGTCCCAAGAATTCTCCTATCTCTGCATTTCTTTCCTTTCTTTCCACTGAAAAGAACAAATCCACTACAGTTCTACTTCACTTCACCTCATGCTTATTCTTCACTGGCCCAGTCTCACTGCCATGTTCAGAGAGCTCCTCACAGTCACACAGCTGGTGTGCAATTTCATCTTTTGAATTTAAACAAGAAACTCAGCTATCGCTGACAAACCGCGAGACGTGTTTAGAGATATTAACCTTCAAAAATATTGTGACCTTGAAACCGGGGTTAGGGGTCACCAAAGGTCATTGGAAATGTCACCAATCGATACAGCACATGCGACTTCCTATTGACGTTCCATAGTAACTATGGCTCTATCTAGTGTCGTTTCTGAGACATTCAATGTCGAAAAATATCGTGACCTTGAAATCCGGGTCTGAGGTCACTCGAGGTCATTGAAAGTGGTATCATCATTAGATAGATTGTGTATGGTTTCCTATTAGTGTTCTATAGTAACTTTGTCCCTAAGATGTGTCACTTTTTAGATATTCGACTTGTAACTATACAGGGACCTAGAAACCCGGGTTAGGGGTCACTCAAGGTCATCGGAACCGACACTTATCGATCCGCCACCCATAGTTTCCTATTAACATTCCATAGCAACCATGGGCTATCTCGTACCGTTTCCCAGATAAACAGCGATTTTGGTCTAAAATTGCAAATGTTCCCCACCCCATCTATTTTTGCCCCCGCTGAAGGGGTTCCCCTTGGAATTGGGTACTGGTACTGGGAGCCAATAAAACTAGAAACGATGGGGCTACCAGGCAGAGAAGGAAGTTTGATATCTTCAGCCATTTGGATACAATCCACCAACGTGACAGACGGATGGACAGACACTGGTCGACAGCAAAGACCGAGCTTACACATATCATCGCATGGTAATGAAAATAGTTTCCCGGTTAATGCGGGTAAGTCACAGAGAACTTTTTCAGTCTTCCATGACTGCAAACTACTTTTTAAACTCAGCTTACTTAATTCAATCTAGACGGGTGCCCATTACAGTGCATGCCGCAGACTGCAGCAGAGCAACACACTACATGGTAAACCGGTAATCTCTATCAGCCTGTATTTCTGGACTTAAATATTTTTTACACTATTTATTCACACACACAATAAAATACATACACAAACCTTGTCATAGAAACCATCCAAAAAATGCAACCATTAACACAATCATGCCACAATCCTTTCTCACAGCCTTTTAACCCAGACCAAAATATGTCGATAACTATTCTGAAATACCGGTATCCTGCCCACATATGTATGAGAAAAAAGAAACAGAGTGAGAGAGAGGAGACAGAAACAGAGATATGCAGTAACAGAGATAAATGAAGCAGAATAATGCCATCCTTGTTGGAGAACAAAAAATAATGGCATGATTGCAGAAATGCACAATCTACCATAGTACTACAGACCTGCAGCTAGGCGCTCCAGCCGACAGCCATGTTCTGGCGGCACGGCGTACCAGGACTTGGGAGCTCCGTAGTGGAGGTAGTTGATGCTGTACAAGTCCATGTCCTCCGTGTGCCACGGAAAGAGCGACTTCCACATCCCAAAGTAGAGGTAGGCTGTGTTGACGCCCTCGATGCGAATGCCGATCTCGTTCTGGATCTGGTCGAGAATGGTGCCAAGACAGTTGATGTTCCACACTGTCTGATCTTTGTCGTACAACGACCCGGAGATGTCGGCACCGTACACTGGTGCAATGAATGAAAGGTTCTTCCAGAACTTGCGCTCCAGGTCGTCGTAGTCGGAATGCAGTGGAGTATTGTGTCTATCAGACACAGTACAAGTTAATAATACCATTAATAATAACATCATCAGTTATGCACCAATGCCATGTTTTTCCTCAATGTTTCCACCCAATAGTTACTTACATGTACACTGTACACGATTTAAGGATTCAGTTACGATGGGCCCTGCTCCCATGACTGGCACATCTAGGGCAGCAGGAGCCACTTAACATACTATAGTTCTTAATCCAAGTATCTAAGACAACACTGCATTCAAAGTAATCACAATCAGTCACATTTTTTTTATTTTTCAGTCACAAATTTATTTAGCGTGCACAAGCTTCATCATTAAAAATGCAATCAGAGGGTCAGACACATACCAGGGGGTCAGGCTGACTCAAATTGGGGAGCTACACAAGACTCCCCAGCTGGTGAATATAGGGGCACTGACACTTTGGCCCTTTGGATATCAGTCCTCTCACTGTTCAAGAATCCTTGATCCGTTATTGTAGTGATGGATCTAGGTCCCTCCCTACGAGGGACCGAACAGTTTCTGGTCTAATAACTAAGCAACTACCACACTCACTCTACTGGGCAGAATTCCGGGACAGTGTGGGTAAGCAGGTGGCAGAATGTCAAAACATTCTGGGTCGTGCTGCAGCAAGGGATGATGATGATGGTGATAACTGGAACTCTGAACCGTAAGAAATCATATGCACCTAGTTCCAGTCACATCATCACAACCAGCAACTTACCAACGCCCCGTTTTTACAGCCGATTCTGCCACATAAACAACGACATTGTCAAAGCAATGAAGTCTTCTAATAATTCTGCCAAAGCAGAACAATTATTTCTCAGTCAGCATGAGTCCACATATTGATCAGCCTTAAAAAGTCACCAAGCATTAACCATATTTCGGAACTGTAACCCAAAAATGCCACAAAAACACACCTAAACACATACGCTGTTTCAACGGCCATTTTACCAGGTGAATCTGTCAACTGATTTTCAACACTTACCTTTCACTTGTGGCAAGCACGGCAAACTCAGTGGCAGACATTGGCTTCTGTTGAACATTGTATAGCTGATACAGTCCTTTGCCGCCCATCACCATTTGCTGAATCGGTGCCGGAATTGTCGTGTCGATGTCATCATACCCGGCTCTGCGAGGAACCCACTCCTTTGGGGGAATCACCTACAAATTACACATTTACAACTCAGCAATATCATTAGTCATCTATTTCATAATCACTGTTTCGATGGTAATACAAGATGTTGTACAAAAAGGCAGACCTCAGTATGCCACATCTGAGCCCATTGTGCAAGGGAGTCAAAGATGATAAATCTGGAGGTATACAAGCTGTTGTATAAGCGACCAACCAAAGTAATATGGAAAGGTGATCATCACTCCTACATCTCCAAAAACCCTCAACTGATTTTGATGAAACTTGAAACTTAGAATTATCTCCCCCAAAATCTTCCCATAAGTAAAACTATATTCTGATACAATGGCATGGGTGGTTTGGTATGGGGTGTGGTCAACCCATTATAAAACATTCCCTGACCATATCTGTATAGCCTTATGTCAAATGGTATGTGTGTATGTATGGGTGTTAGCCCCCAATTTCAGGACAAACCAGGTGGGCCATTACCAGAAACAAACATCTTAACTTATCAGCACAGAGCAATGCAGACAAACTACTACAGTGGAACTGAAAAATATGCATACTTTTGCTAATCCAGCTTTATGTGCTCCCAATGCTTCAATATGTTCGATGTAGCCTGTGAAGTCTTTGAACTCGTCCATCGTTGGACGAAATACCATGATCTGGGGAATGGCTGATGCATTGTGCTGGACAGCATCCATTGCAGACCTACAGAACACAGTACTTACATTACCAGGAAGACAGTACACTGAAGACTGTATGCAACAAGCTGTGTGGTGCCTGTAGTGGGGCAATAACAATATGCCCCCGCCGGCCCACCCTCCTGCAAGTGGTGACAGTTAGTTAGTTAGTTAGTTGGTGTTTTACGGCACTTTCAGTACAAATAGACTATATCATGCCATAGAAGTAGGAAATGTATCACATAGAGCCAGGGGAGAACACAAATATCATGCAATAAAACAACGAAAGAATACAATAAACCAACACAATCATAAGCTCTCTTCGGCCTCGGCTTTATGGAGATGATCCCCTCGCCAGGGATAGGCTTCTTCAGAGGGGTCTCTCTAGCCAATCACTTGGCAAATAATGACAACTTAACTAGAACAACCAAAAGACAGAACATATGCCAACTAAAATTAACAATACATAGAAAGGGGCCCTAATAAGCAACAATACAATTAAAGCATGCTAAGATATAAAACAAAACTAGATCTGGTTTAGTCGCCTTGTACAACATCTGGCCAGGAAACAGAGTGTGTCTATTCTTACAACCTCAGAGCCCGCACGGGGTGCAAGTTGTGACAGAGCTGAATATTACTAAGCTTTCATATGAAAAAAAATCTGTTGTTATATACACCAAATATTGACACTCTACCAGTGTTCAATTTTAATCTCATAACAAATGCTGTTTTTTTGCCTCAGAAATAAAAATATTATAATTATGCAGGCACAGTCATCTGTATACTTTGTGTGATCTGTTGCAAAGTAATGTGGACAAACGTTCTCCATCTGTGTACCAAGTTTCAAGTTTGTTGGCTTTCTTCCTCCAAAGATATAGCACATTTTCCAAATCAGCATTAATTGACCTTTTGAACTCTAAATAGTCACTGGGCTTCCCTCCTGCCAATTTTCAATTTTATGCCCTATCATTCTCAACTTAGGGTCAGGCACGGGACAGACAGGGACAGACAATGGTCATCATTGCATAATGCCCCCCACGCTATGGGGGCGGGGCATTACAATGAGTGAGTGAGTGAGTGAGTGAGTGAGTGAGTAGGGTTTAATGTCCCCAACAACACATTATAGGTTATTTTGGAGACGAGTCTTTCCAACCAACAACCAATCACTTGCACTGCAGTGGTACTGACAAACTAACCAGAATGGTATACTAGGGTTTAACGTCCCACTCAACACAGTATAGGTCATTTCGGAGACGGTGGCCCTGAGCAGTGATGTGCACCTCCCATTCAGTAATGGAGGGCCAGCAACATAATAACCCCCTTAACCCGTGTTGCTTTTGTTTACAACAGCCCAAAAGGGATGGAACTAGCTCCTAACCCACGCTATATAGTGGAGGTAGCTAAAGCTCTAGGAGGCTCATTTAAATTACTTACGTCAGCGCCAAAACCTGTAAGGGAGATGACTCAACTGCTCAGGGAAACACAAAAGGATGGGGACACACAAACAAACTAAAGCAATACAAACACACAAATTACAAACCTAGGCTAAATATAAAACACTCGGCCCAACCGGGCTGTATGAACTGGTCCTGGTAGCTGTGCACATGAAAAACTTCCGATGTACAGCCTAAATGCCAGGGACCACTTCAACTGCTCTCCCCTCCTTTTCTCAT
>Ga0049107_10000284_pt1 | contig 14286 bp, 13 predicted proteins | sample WorMetilPIANOSA1_FD_61187 | JGI IMG/M metagenome (GOLD analysis project Ga0049107, IMG submission 61187) | Marine gutless worms symbiont microbial communities from Max Planck institute for Marine Microbiology, Germany - Olavius ilvae PIANOSA.1 | ecosystem: Host-associated > Annelida > Digestive...
CCGAGGCCGAGGCAGTAAGGTCGAGACCGAGGCAAGACCGTGTGAGGCCGAGGCGAGGCCGAGCCAGCTAAAAAAACTGCCTCGAGGCCGCCTCGAGCCGAGACAGATGCCTCGAGGACTCCATCCCTGCCCATTTGTAAAATGCTCTCCGCCAGCCTAACTTCGTTCGCACGTTACCTGGCAAATTTGGAACACAGAAAAAACGGAGACAACTTCCATAACAGTCAATCAACGCAGCAATTTGTTCAAACAGCAGGCTGTTAGCAGTAGCCAGTGTGGCAATCGCATAAAAGAGAATTTTCTTCAAGAGCGATGTTTGAAGCGATCGCCTTATTTACGTCAGCAAGCGACATCGCTGTTGCAGACGACGACACGTGTCAGACGGTGAACCAGTGAGCGCCGTGTTCAGTGCCTCGCAACATCCGCATCTGCGTGGGGCGCTGAGCTTGCAAGGGGCTGCGAACGAGTGGGAAAAATAATTTGCGTCTGCATACTTACTGTCGAAATTAGTCTAAACCGTAAGTTAGAGCCAACGTTGCTTCTCAGTGGTCGCGCAGTGGGTCTCGAGAGGGGCTGAAAGAAAAATCTTGAGGGGGACAAGGTCACTAGCTGACACGTTACTGGGTTGAACGACATGAAAACTCGAGAAACGGCAAAGTGACAATTATACAAATATACTCGCAGAAATTTAGAATTAATTCCGCAGCTTTATCATCCGGCAGTCAGACAGTGAAAAGCGAAAGTAACTGTTATGACGAAATGAAGTTGAAGCTGCAGAGACTAATGCGGCGAGAATTGCTGGTATGCGTGAGTACGGTTACGGGTCGTTTCGAAGTCGAAGATGTTTTCGGTCAATCACTTTCACTGATACTGACAAAACATGAAAAACAAAATGAGAGGACACTACAAAACACCCAGAAGAAAACAATTCAATGAATACAGAGGACAGAGAGAGAGCCCGGTTTAGTCGCCTTTTACGACATCCAGCCAGGAAACGGATTGGACTATTCTTTGCCGGCCGGAGCCCGCACAAGGCAGATAATGGTAGGGTATCTATTTCTTGTGTTGAAGACATCCAACGCAGTTTATTAATTACCACTGAATTATGCTCCCAGTTTATTCTCTTAAATAAAGTTCGTCCTTTCTCCCATCCAGTTTCTGCATCACCCATTTCTCACTTACTTGGAATAAATTTAATTTAGGCCTATTTTAAATTTAACTGGTAAAATTTAAAAGACAACAACTGTACCGTACTATTCGATCTTCTTGTACCAACTAGGTCGTAATTTAATTATTTTCCTCGGCTGTCGGCGCTCGTGCTATTGCTGGTTTGTTCACTTCGTCGACGCTATGCTACGGGCTGCGACGCAGCTCTGCAGCGAGTTGTTCCGCGGCGGCCGCCATGCAGCCTGCGGGTCACATGATCCAGACGTGCTCGAAAGGGTCGACCACGGGTCAACCAATGCTGGCTTCCAGGCCGGCCGTCGTCGTCCCGACTTGACCCACCACGGCCTCAGGTCGCAACTAGACGTGCTTCGCATGCACGCTGCACCGCAAAACAAGGTGTCTTACTCTGAAACATTTACATCGCTATTCCGCTAACAGTGTGACGGAATGTAACAACTGGCGCAGTCCCTTGACCAGCTGCTGGCACCGACTGTAGTTGTGACTCTCAGAAGCTGCAATACTTAGGTGTCATGTTAATTTGACGGTGCTGTCATACGCTGCTCTTGGGATTCTGAAACGAACGATATCATAATACTACCACGCGAGTCAAAAAACCGGGACACCCTACTCTTGACCATAACTGTGCCAAGTATTGACCGATTTTCAAAGTTTTTTAGTCATCGGACTCAGCAATAAACGTGTAATAAAGTCATCATTAAAAATCTCACCACACCTGAAATTCATCACTACGCTACCTTGTGAAACGTAAGTGTCAGGAAACTAGCGGTAATCTGAAAGAAATCTCTTGTTTAACAATAAATTTAAACTTAATTTAAACGTTTTGATTAATTTTAGTCACAGCGAATATTCAATATGCATGTCCTCCTGTGGCTCGAATACAGATATCAAGACGCCTGCATGGCTGGTCAATGACATTGACAATAATGCTCTGTTCCACTCCAGCCCACACATCAGTCAGACGCTGCATCAAATCAATCACATCATGCACTTCTGTCTGGTAGACGCGCTATTGAATTATGCCCCGGATTTTGTAGTCAGTTGGAGTGATCGAGGTCAGGGCTGTTCAGCGGCCACGAATCTGGAAGTTCATATAGCGACCACAATCTCTTGAGATTATTGCACTTTCGGAGTGAAGGCAGCGAATGATGCACAGACTGTTTAGGTAAAGACGGCATGCGGAAAAGATCACAGCTAGAAGAATATATCAAAAATGATACTATGATACCGTAATGCATATAATAAAATCGCTTCAGACTTCTGAATAAACCAATAATCCCAGGGGCGTAGATCCTGGGGGTTGGGGAGTCCCGACCCCCTGAAAATATGTAGGAGGGATCAGAGTATGTTTTGACCCCCTAAAATGTCACATTCTTTCATTCAAAACTGTTGTTGTATAACTGCAAGTTTCACAGCATCAAGGATGAACAGTTGAACATTATCACTTCACTGATCTTCCTTATGCTGACGATGCTACCATCCCTATGTCTGATCAGCTGTTTCCTCCAATCAATGCCTTCGCTGCTATACTCGGCTTAAAAGTTATCGTGGCCCAAGACAAAACTCCAAAACGTGGGTGCAGGTGATCCGCCGTCGACAATCCTAATAGATGGTGTACCAGTTGAAGGAGTAGAGGAGTTCATCTACCTTGGCAGTATAAGCGGAGTTCTAATGGCTACTGCCGACCGGATGTTCTACGCAGGATTGGACTTGCCTATTCAGTGATGAATTCTCTACAGAGGGTATGGAATTGCAGTTCTCTCATGCAGTATCAGCACCAAAGTACATCTGTACCAAGCACTGATAAGGTCTGTTCTGCTCTAAGGTACAGAAACGTGGACCCTCTTGGTCGCCGACATGAATACACTGGAGGCTTTAGACATGAGGTGTCAGCGACAGATACTTGATGTATGCTGGTGGGCTCATGTCTCCAATGCAGAGGTGCTTCAGCGATCTGGTTTGTCAACCGTTGGTGACATCTTACGTCATCGAGGCTTATCTCTGTTTGGCCATGTTGCATGCATAGACCCTGGAGTACCAGCACATGATGCTGTGCGTCTGATGGTGGATACCTATGAAGGCAGAAATCCAATGGCCAGCTAGAGAAGACCGCCGGGTTTCCTTCGCAACGTCTGGCTCATCAAGGTTCAGGAGGATGCCAACGCTCTACTGCTATCTACGCTGTGGAGATCTGAGATCGCCAGGGATCATGGAGCGGCGCAACGGTTCACCCAGAGTACGTGACGACGACGACGACGACGACGATGATGATGATAATGATGATGAAGGATGTAAGACTTGTCTCAAAAATGGAGGGTAAAACTAATTTTTCAAGGCACCTACAGGCTGTCCGGAATCGGGATTGTTGAGCGTTTGAAAATCATTGACGTAGGGTGTAATCTGAAACAGTTTGATTTAGAGGCCGATCGAAAATGCATTTTTCATTTTCGGCCGTAAACGAAAATGCCGACGAAAATGAAATTCCATTTTCGACCGTAAAACGAAAACGAAAGTCACCTGCCTATATCACAGAACTTAGTTACGGTTCAGTTTCGAACATAACATTTTCGGCCCAACACAAATGACATTTTTGGAACGAAAACGAAAAATGAAATGAAAATAAAAATTCATTTTCGGCCGAAAACGAAAAAAAGCCGAAAAACCCATTTTCGGCGCCGAAAACGAAAATTTCGGTCGGCTTCTAGTTTGATGGCTTGACCTGACTGACCCTGACCCCTCAGATTTTACAACAGATCTACACTACTGAATAATCCTGTTCATAAGCTCACGATGGACAAGCTGCAACCGGTGCTAATTAGAGCAGTTTTTGAACAATAAGGCTTGACAAGGTATTGTAGCGACACGTTTAAGGTATACGGTGCGATCTTTAATGAGAGTTTGTTACACTGTCACTGCTGAGTCTGCTGGTGAAAGATTTTTGAAAATCGGTCAATATTTGGCAAAGTTATGGGCAAGAGTGGGGTGTCCTCCTGGTTTCTTGACTCACGGCGTATATGAACCCGTTATGAGCATATTGTATGGTTCTTCGTTGTTGTTTGTCTCTATATGCTACTGGATAACTATCATCACCATCATCATCATCATCATCATTCTCGTTTAACAGCCAGTATTTCAGGTCAAACTAGGTGAGTCGGCACCAGAATGGCATAGTCTGGATTTCATGCAGCGAGAGATGCTGCAGGCGAGATGGCGCAAACCGGGACTCTAATACTTGCAAAGCTCCAGTCAGATCACCATCCCAGAATACCATATTATATTTATGAAATAACCATGTTAGACGTAATAAAACATTTAATAGACCGACAATTTTTCTGTACGAAGACTTTACTGACCCTACCCTACGTTCCCTGCTTGTGCTTAACAATAATTATGCCCTCGCCCCCTAGGCGGGGGCATTAAGCGATGACGCTGTCTGACGTCTGTCTGTCTGATGTCTGACATCTGTCGCGTACATCGGGCCTAAGTCGAGAACAGAGAGGCCTAGGAAGACTAAAATTGGCACAGAGGTAGCCCACGTCACACGTGTCTCGGACACCACTTCCATGGTCAAAAGGTCAAAGGTAAACTTCCAGGGGTGGGACATATTGTGGCGGCCTCCCGCACAGCTTGTTTTATGTGTAAATGGTTTGCGGCTGAGAAGCTATCCAATAAACAAATAGGCTATATTATGTTATTACTGACATCCAAGATTTTTATCATTTAGCAAAATCTGACGCTAGAAGATCACGATAGCGGTTTTTCCGCTTAGTATATAATTATAACAATAGGCTTAATACGTTTCCATTTCAATTAACACTTTGGCCTAATAGTTGTAGATAGTATTCAGGCTGATGTTCTATCATGTTCGTTTCGTATATATCGTGGTGATTGGTGAATGATGATTCGCGGTTAATAAACTGTTCAATGGCTCGAGTCTCGCTTGTTGTTTAACGGTTAACCAGCAGAATGACGGAACGTAATTTCTGCCACTCGGACAAAAATTTGAAAGCAACGTTTGCAAGGCTGCTGCAGCGTCTGGGCATGTTCTCGGCTGGCGCTGCTCGACAAGCGTGCCAGACTGGGTACCGTGAGCCTGCGACCTATCGACCATGTTTGGCGGTGACGAGAGAGCAACGGCGTGACCTGACCTCCGTATAATGGACTCACGGCAGGCCCAATTACTTGCCTCCGCCGCCGAGCACTCCGCCGCACCAGCGCCGGCACTCGCGGCAATGGCTCACAGCCGGGAGGCAAATTGCCCGCTGCGGGGGAAATTGCAACAAAAAATTGGTGCCAATGAAGGATGCTCGTATGGAGCTTAAATGGTCCGTTGCCGGGAGCTCGGGTGTGTGCGAAAAAGCGACAACGCGAAGCGCTGAAGGCGCCGACCGCATCGTCAGCGTCGTCGTTGTGATGCTGATGAGAGTCGCAGCTCAAGAATGCAATTGACGGCGAGGTGCGTCGACTGTGACCTAGACCCGACGCCGCGGCGGCAGCGGTCGCGCTCTGATCGCCGTCATACCGTCAGTCTGTGCGTCCATCCACGTGACCGCCGTGTGGAACACACCGGTATTCACGACGTGGCCCACTGTCGGATGTGTTGCTGCTCTCCAGAAGGAGTTGGAGGTTATTGTTATCTGCGGGTCACCTAATAGGCCTAGTTCCAGACCCTGACCGTCCTGTTAACGACCAATGGGTCGCCAAGACGTATGTTGACACGCATATCTAATAAATATTACTTACTTACTTACTTACTTACTTATAATAGCCCTGAGCACAAGATCGTGTCTGTTGATGTATTTGGGACCGCTATGACAAGGGAATGCTACTGATTCAGCGCAACAGTTCGACGCTGTATCGTGAAAACCGACTTTTTGTTAACGTCGCTGCTGCTTTTATTCAATCGAGAACGCGTAAAATCGCCAAGGTGCCACCTACTACGACCGTCAACGATGTTCATTTCATTTCAGTCGCTCAGCACTTCATGCATGACACACTTCTTTCTGTTTACTCACTAGTTTCTGTGATTTTTGATTTTATGCTTATATGATTTTATGTGGCTGTAATTGTTTAGTTTAGGCCTAGTTGTATTAGTTGTGTTTTTCGTGTTTTTTCGTACTTTTTATTTTTTTTACATTTTGTATTTTAGGTTTTTACAGTCTTTTCTTTCTGCTGTTTTACTGGTAGCCAGTTCAATGGGTTTGCACCTTTCTGGTAACCGTGAAATAAATATGATAATCAGCGTGCACCGAAACGTTCAACTCCGAGATCAAAGGAAGCCGACAGAACGTGTCGGCGCCGATGTGACACCGGCTGCGGGCCGGGTCAACTGCGTCTCACCTCGTCGCTGGTCGCCCACGACGCGCCTGCTGCCGAGATAACGCCGGCGTGCCCATTCGCCCGCCCGCCCGCCGGCTGGCTTTAACCCTGCCGGCCGCCGTCGGCGCACCGGCGTGTGGCCATTGGACCCACCGCATGCCCTCATCGATATTAGGCTGAATTCGGCCGTGTCCTTCCACTTATCGGCGACGAAACACTGCCGCGAAGGGGCCGGTGACCTTGTCCCGCACCGCAGCGTCCTCGCAGATTTTGTCTATGGACTTCTGCGGCTCGTCGAATTCAGTCTAAGGCGGATCTTAAACGCCGGCATTTGAGTGTCGGCGGCCGCCTGTTTGTAGACGTCACGTCATCTTAACATACACGAAATCTATACAGGAGGAGAATAAGTTTTAAAAAAAGTTTTGAAAAATCATTTGGTTAATGTTGCATTGTGATCTGACCCCTCTGGCATTTGACCTCTACTGATCTTTACGGAATTGAATAAGTTAGATTTTATTTTCGGCGACTTTCTACGACAGTTTTGAACGGAGTTATTCGCAAAACGATTTTGACTTTTTGACCTTTAGTGACCTTGACCTTGGATCAAGGTCACTCGAAATTACTGTTCGACGTTGTTGTAAAAAGATCACTTGTCGCACTTCGCAATGTGGTGCAGCAACAGTATAATGGCGAGGATGGAAAATTTTTAAGCTTTCGGCGATAAATTTCTCAGGATTTGAAAGTTTAAAAAATGTTATTAAAAATCGACTGATATTTCACCGACATGTTTTAAGAAGACAAGCTGTTAAGTGATACGTAGCACTTTCAATGAGTTCAAGTTCATTTCAAGGTCACACTGGCTATAGAAGCGAAATTGTGGCACCAGTGCGCCTACTATTGTAGGCATATCACTGCGGTCTCTTCTATAAATATGACGTGGCTTAGTCTGGATTTGTCATTGTTGTGAGAAATCAGACAGCTGCAAGCTATGTACGGTCCAACTTAACCGCAGCAGCCTGGAAGCTTGGGGCTAAGCTGGCCTGTCATATTAGTCCGCATCAGTTGCGGAAACTGAACAGCATCACAGTGCAGATACGCGCCACGCGTCAACCACGCAGCTTACAGGCCTAATTTGATAGTACGCCAAAGCGTCTCTTAGTTACATGACGCAAAGTCCAGACCTACGGTCGCCTGCTTTAGCTATGGAGCTAACAGTCGAATGCGTATTTAGGTCTATCCATTTGTTGTTTTGGTGCAGGCAAAATAAGAAACTTGCACATGGACAAAGTGCAACGACGTATAATGCGACTTCCTGATGAAAGGGTCGCATGATAAAGAGCGACTAAATATCACGTCTCCATACAGCCAATAATTTGAGGCAGATACAGGCCTAATAATATCGATATGACGTCACGTGACATATTCTCTAAGTAGCGAGTAAATAAACCTTTGAAAGTGTACTGCTAGCATCATGCGTCAGAAAAAGCTCAAGTTCGTGTGTGAACTTTGTTACACAAATGTTACTTTTGCAATATATACATAGTATTTGCATGTGAAGTACATCACATAAAATAGGAAAATTAATTAATAAATATTTATACAATAAATTAAACACATATGTGTACAAGCTAAATTCACAAATAACAGCGATACTGACGTATCTATAACGAAACATAAATCAATCCGACAACTTACTAAATGTACATTTGTATAAGAATGTCTCGTAAGTAAACAAGTCGAAATAAAACAAAAATAACAAACACGTTTAAACAATTTTTACTACGCTGTAAGACATACACTATACTAATTAGGTTTCAGTGCATGTCGTTGCATAGAAGTACATTTAGCGTACATAACAAGTAATCAACCTAAAAGGAGGGAATGTTAATTACCTCCGCCAAGGACGGTAGAGTTTCTCAGTCTGTCCGTTCGTCTGTTAGCAGGATTCACTCAATTAGTTGCTAACGAATATTTTTTTATTTTTTTTGAGGGGTGCGATGTATGACTAACAAGAACAAATTAGCTTTTAGCGGTGATCTGGCTCACGTCATGTTAGCTTGTTAATGGAATCAATATTGGTTACCAAAATATTGGACATGCTTAACTATATATCGGAGAACAGAAAGAATCTCCGCAGGGGAGAGACAACGTTTGTTTGTTTGTTTGTTTGTTTGGTGTTTAACGACACTTTCAGCACATTTTTTGGCTACCAAGAAAAAAATAAATAAAAAAGTCACACAAAAAGTTATATTTCACCCCTTTTCCCAGAAGTCCCCCGTGAACGGATTTTTACCAAATTTGGAACAAACGTTCCTCTCGTGGACGTAATCAATGCTGACAAATTGTGTGTCAATCTGATCAAAGGTTTCGATTTTACAGGGGGTCAAAATTTCTATTTTCCCATAGGAAACTGACGTCGCCGTTATAACAGTGCTGCGCTACCGCGCAGCCTGTGATATCGTGCCATAGGCGTATGAAATATATATCGTGTAGGGCCGGAGGGAAACACATAGCAACATAAACAAACCAAACAAAAGAAAAATACACACAAACACGCTCTTCCACCTCGGCTTTGTGGAGATAAGAGACAACGAGAACAATGCATGCGACATACACAGTCGCGCGTTGCAACTAATGGCACTGGGACATTATTTTATAGCTTTTCCACGTAACATATTGTCTAACACAAAATACCCGATGTGCTGTCTGCATTATGCAGTGACAACAACATACGTGACAAAAACCGTTAGCAGTGAGTTGAGTGTTTAACGTCCCACTCGAAACATGGTCATTTGGATACGGGTCTACAGTCAGTCATTTGCACTGATACTGACAATCAAACCGACAACAACCCAAAGAAAAACAAGAGAAAACATACAAACCACCAGCCTAACAGGAACAAACTGTCCCCTCCCGAGAAAGTCTTTTGGCTAAGTGTATGGATCAAGTAGCAGTGTTGTAGTCGAGTCCAATGAGTTCGAGTCCAAGTCCGAGTCCATATGGTCAGAGTCCAAGTCCAAGTACGAGTCCTCAGGGTCCGAGTCCAAGTCCGAGTCCAAGTCCTCATGGATAATTAGCGATTTAGGGATTTATGTGGCTCGGGAGACAAAAAATGCCAACTTTGATAAATGTAATCACAAAAATTTATCAACATTAAAAACAGTTGTCACAAAACTAGGACTGTCACACACATGCAGTAAGTCAGTAAGTAACGAATTACGCTCGGGATGGAAAAACAAACTTTTCCTGTGATCAGTCGTTAACCAAGAGTTCACGAATCGCCTTCACCTTAGTTTCATGCGCAAAGTCCAAGTCCGAGTCCTTAGGGTCCGAGTCCAAGTCTAAGTCCGAGTCCGAGAAGTTCGAGTCTGAGTCCAAGTCCGAGTCCCAATAATATGGACTCGAGTCCAGGGGCGGACTCGAGTCCTACAACACTGTCAAGTAGTATAATGTTTTACGTGCGCTCGAATACTGATGGGAAGACTTAGGCTTGGCTTAGCCTTCCGCACAAAATCAAACAGTGAAGTATCAAAATTGGGGGAAGATAACTTGGTTACTTATTTACATCTCACCATCTGCTGCTGGTCTGTGATGACGCTGATCACGTGACTGTAGGAGTGAGTTTATGGGTAGTTATAACACTCCACACGGTGTGGTGAAACATAGCGGGTGCATGGTTACAGTATAGGTCACAGCTGTATGGAATGACGACGTAGTTCTACTGAACAGACATGTACGGCCAGTTGAACGAGCCGCCGCTCAGCAGCATGTCGCGTATCAGCGTGTCGATCGGCGTCTTGCCGACAAGTCGCACGAAGAACAGCTGCTCGATGACCTGCGCCGACACGGTGCGCAGAGACGGCAGCCGCAGCAGCAGCTTGCCGAAGCGCGTCGGCTGTCCCGGGTACTGAGTCCGCACGTAGTCTTCCAACGCGCACTGCGACTTCTCCTGCAGACCGTCGATGTGACTCGAGTCCGCCAGACCGCACGTGTCTGTCGATCAACCAGCCACAGCAAATAACTATACGCAATATCTAGATGATACAGTTGCAAGGAACAGCCACCATCACCTTACTTTTTGTTTTCGCGGTGTTTATAACAACGACTCGACTTCGACTCGACGGCCATTCGACGGGCGTGATTATCGAAGATCATCAAAGTCACAATGAAGTAACCCGCTATAGCCGCTGTCAAGATGACCGATACATTTTAGGTCGCAGTGCAGCAACCCAGAACAAGTAAGCCGCAACGTCGAGTGGGCGTATAGCGCGGTCGAAGTGCGGTCGAACGGAAGTCGATCGTTGCTGTAGCCATCGCCTTACTGTCGATGCGCCCGTCCTGGCTTAGCATAGCCCGCCTAGCCGACCCAATTAAACCACTGTGACATTAATGCTTATTGTTAACAACATGGATTCGATGCCTGTCGTAAAATTTTCAGATATGTGCAAAGACGGCGAAGGCAGCTCGATAACAGCAATGACGGACGGTCACGTAACCATTCGCATTATTGCAAGTTTTAAAAGACGTTGATTTCGACAAAGCAACATTGAACATTTGTTGCGACACGGCAAAATAATGGCAAACACGATCACTGCGGCGGTTTTATTTTATTATTTATTTATTTATAATATTTTATTATTTCACTGTGGTAAAATTTCGAGAACGCCAGTTGAACGACGCCGAGAAGTAGAACAAGACTGGATGAGTGACAAACCGCGCGACGCATTTATGCAAATGTAATACGCGGCTGACCACATATTGCATTATTAAGCTCGGCCCGAAAACAATGATTCTTCGCATCCAGCGTTTCAAGGTCATTCAAGGTCATTGGAACTGACACGGATCGATCCGCCATTTATTAGTGTTCTATAGCAACTGTGTCCCTAAGACACACCATTTTTTAGATATTCGACTGCAAAAATGCTGTGATCTTGAAATCCGGGTTAGCGGTCCGTCAAGGTCACCGGAAATGTAACCACTTGATAGAGCGCATCTGAGTTCTATTGACGTTCTACAGTAACTATGGCTCTATCTCGTGTCGTTTCTGAGATATTCAATGTCGAATAATCTCGTGGCCTTGAAATCCGGGTCTGAGGTTACCTCCGATTCAATGTTTTATCCATTGACTTTCTACGCGTTACAAATTGTTTATGATTAGGTCATTGAAAGAGGCACCATTCGATAGACTGTCTATGGTTTCATATTAGTGTTCTATAGTAACTTTGTCCCGAAGACGCGCTGTTTTTGGAGATATTCGACTTGTAACCTTGAAACCCGGGTTATGGGTCACTCAATGTCATCGGAACCTATGATTTCCTATTAACGTTCCATAGCAACCATGGGCCTATCTCGTACCGTTTCCGAGATAAACGGCAATTTCAGTCGAAAATCGCAAAATTATCCCACCCCGTCCCCCGTGTACTTTGCGCCCCTGCTGAAGGGGTTCACCTTGGAATTGGGCACCGGCGCTCGGAGTCAAAAAAACTAGAGTGATAGGGCTACCGGGCCTAGAAAGAAGTTTGACGATATCTTCAGCCGTCTGGATACAATGCACCAACGTGACAGACGGACGGATGGACACCAGGCGACAGCAAAGACCGCGCTTACGCATAGCGTCGCGCGGTAAAAAAAATAGAATAAAGCCGTAAATGGTCTTCGCTGCGTGGCTGGAGCGCTCCCGCGACCGAAAATAATGAGCGGCGACCGACAACGACGCACACGGGAACAGGTAGCCATCATCACCTGTAGGTAATTGTCGACAAATTCACGTGCGTAGACGACGACGTTGTATATTGAATATTGCATGCGACGCTTCACAGATAATTAGGCTGCTTCGTCGCTAAAATCCGGTTCACGCTATTTTGCAACGACAGAAGCAAACAACGAAGAGCCCGGTCGAGTATCACCATCAGCAGCAGGTCAATAATGGAGCCGTTCTCCAACATGATCGGATCGGTCCGAGCGATCGCTCTACTCGCGTTCTCTTTCGCGCCTGGAGCAATCCACTTCCTGTTCTCTCTGTGAAACGTTTCGACCCCAAGAGATCTGAGTGATCTCTCTCTGCACGTGGCACGCCAAGTAATAAGATGACGACCAACGGAAAAGGTTACGTTTTTCTGTGCGTCTGTCTGATTATTAACAAGATAACTTTAAAAGCTGTGGACGAATTTGGACCAGATTTTCAGGGTCAGCAGATTGTGGGCCAAAGAAAAATTTATTGGATTTTTCATCCGCGAGGAAGAGACCCCAAAAGGAATTTTGGGACCCCAACGTCCACGCATGTTTAACTTACAGTGTCCAAATTCTGCGTGTAAGCCATTTAGGGGAGGAAGAAGTGTTTTGAATCCCCCAACTCATTCTGTATGCTCATACTCTTTTACGTAAAACTGCCAAATTTGGCACGGTATAAGGGTTTAAGAGAGGGGAGCTTTTTAGGGGGCCGAATGCCACGGCAGGATTGCCTAGCTATTGTCTAGCAAGGGCCTTTCTAGTGTGTTTTATTTAGTTATTTGGTTTTGCTGCAATTAACCAAGATTACCATGTGCAAAGATCAGGAAAAAGCAATCGAACCGTTTTTTGATTGGGTTCGATTGGGTCGATGAATTCTAAACGGCATATTAGAACGCACCCAATATTGACACGGGGAAAAGTGTCAAGTGTCGTGCCACGTGACAATTAACAATAACAACGCCTCTCACCTTTATTTACCTGTCGACCAATTATAATAATAGGCCTGCACCTTTCCTCTGAAGATTATTACTTCCGCCAAATACCTATGCTTATGCAAATACCTTATTTGCATAAATTTGCTTATGCAAATACCTACGCCTATGCTTTAGCCTGCGTTTGTCTGTGTCTGCCTGTCTGTCTGCAGGAAAACTCAGCTGCTGACGAATTTTAAAGAATTCCTTGGAGGGGTGCGTTGTGTGACTACCGAGAGATGATTAGATCTTGGTCTTAATCCGGATCACGTTACGTTAGGGTTATGAGGTTAGGTTTACTGTTACAGCTGTTTTAGCGGAGGTTTGCTCTCTCTGAGTGCTCTTGTTGCATTCTCGTTGCCGGCTTCAGCAGACAGTGAATCTCTGTGTGAAGGAACCGGTGTGTTATTATGTACATTCTCTCAAGCGACTTTCGAAGTCCAACGATTCCAGACGTTGGATAATTTACTTTAAAATTTGATGGACTACTGTATCCAACAAGACTGGCAGACTAGTAGCAGATTTTGATTTTTACAAGAGTTTCGTAATATAAGTGCATTTTGCTACACCCTATACAGGTCTAACTAAATGGCGATGAGGATGATGGACGATATAACTGTATGCATTAACGTACAGCTCGAGTAACATGTTATATCTTGCATACATAATAATAATAAAAATTAGTCCCGTGGGGGACTGACGGTCGACTTCCCTTGAGTGACCTTGACCTTGACCTTGGTTCCGGTCATACGGCATATCGTCGTGCATCACTCATCGACCTCTACCTACATACCGAATTTCATTGAGGTCGGAAGAAAAATTTTTTCGAAGGTCACCAGTGAGGTTTTGGTCAAGTTCAGAGTCACGTGACACAAAAACTAGGACAACTATCAAAAATCCGGCCCGATCAAATTTAGATATTGTGCTCTAGTTTAAGAGTTAGTGGTCACTTGCAAGCTTCTATTGTAAATGGCGGAGGAGATAGGTTTTGAAAATGGAAGGAATTCAAACTTTCAAGGGCTCGTGACCTTGACCTTGACATTGGATCCGGCCATACGGCATACCGTCGTGCATCACTCAT
>Ga0049107_10000286_pt1 | contig 14275 bp, 7 predicted proteins | sample WorMetilPIANOSA1_FD_61187 | JGI IMG/M metagenome (GOLD analysis project Ga0049107, IMG submission 61187) | Marine gutless worms symbiont microbial communities from Max Planck institute for Marine Microbiology, Germany - Olavius ilvae PIANOSA.1 | ecosystem: Host-associated > Annelida > Digestive...
GTTAAGTTAGCAGACTGAACACCGAAGAGCACGAATGACAATGTCAACACTCATTTCAATGGCTAGTATTCCACGGTTACCAGGTGTTGCAAGGTGGTTTATTGTTGGAGTTGGAATTGAATGGTGACTGATTGCAGCTAGCAACAGCATTGGAGGTGATGTAGAGTGGTAGGTGTGCTGTCTTCTATCAATACCCGACTAACTAACTAAAGGACAGCAACAGACTGAGATGATTGCTGCTGAGAGCAAAGGTAACATGCTGTAGGCGGGCGGCCGCCACGATATGCCCCCGCCCCTCTCCTCCCTCTGTGGGTGCCGAAGCGCCTCGCTCCGCCGAGCTGACCGCCACGCCTGCAGACGGCAACGTAGCAGTAGGTTCCCACGGTGAATACTTTCCCACGCTCACCGCTGCAGCTGCCTGATGTGTAAACGCCGCGATGAGTAAAGCGGCCTGGTGACCTTGACCTTTTGACCTTGAAAGTTTTGTACGAGTCACATGTGACGTGGGGTACCTCTATGCCAATTTTGGTCTTCCTAGGCCTCTCTGTTCTCGACTTAGGTCCGGTGTACGCGACAGACATCAGACATCATCATCGCTTAATGCCCCCGCCTAATAGGGACAGGGGCATAATAAGTGCCGGTGGCCTGGGTTTTGCCTATCCTTCACTGATACCAGAATGTCAAACCATTCTTATCGCGACTCCTACATACCGACCTACACTGGCCGGATGTTTCCGAGCAAGTCATGTATAAGCTCGGCGTCATGGCGTTCAACTGCCTGCACGGTCAAGCGCCCCCCCCCCCCTACCTCGTGGAGTTGTGCCAACTAGTTGCAGATATCGCGTAGCGGCAACTTCGCCAATCCACCACCCGACAGCTCCTAGTCGTACCACGCTACCGGCTCAGCACTTACGGCCGATGGTCTTTCTCTGAGCCTGGTAAGTCGGTTTGGAATTCCCTGCCGGAGAGCTTGCGGGATCCAGTCATTGACGGGAACAATTTCAGACGACTGTTGAAGACGTTTCTGTTTGTGGCATACTGATGCATCCAGTGCATTAGAGGTTTTTTTGATGATGCGCTATCGCTATATAAATCTACGTTTTACTAACTTACTAACATTCTGGATTTTGTCTTCCTTACGCCACCAGTGACTGAAATGGGTGACAGTGGGAACTGAACCTGAGTTTGATGTCTTGAAAGTCCAGTGCTTTAACCACTGAGCCACGGCAGCTGTGTGTGAAAATGCTGTTAAACTGTGACTAAATCACTTGCTGTGTTTGTGCTGAAGGTCGTCCGAGGTCGCCACCTGGTGATTATTGTAGGATCATTCCACAGAAGGAGACGAAACGGCGCACCGGTCCACCAGTATTACCGCAGCAGCTACTGCAGATTGTGTTGAATCAAGAAGTCCCGCGGCATGTGAGTAATAATAGTAATAGTAATAATGTCACAATTTCTAGGGCGCCATAACACGGTAACTGATTTAATGGCGCCGTACACGCCGTGCATGCAGCAACATAAGGATGTAAGATGAAAGGTAGAGATAAACATTGACAGTGAACAGAAATGTCTTCAGAGCCGTCTTGAAACTGTCCACGGACGGAGAGTTGCAAATGGAGCATGGCAACCAGTTCCATGCTGCCTGACCTGTGACGACAAATGCACGTCCACCGAACTTTGTTCTCGTCCGCTTAACTACAAGATCGCCGTAAACGGAATTTTAATGTCTTTTCATGTTTCTCATGGCACAAACTTGTGAGAGTTTGGTGCTGTCTTGAATTAGTCGACTGTCTAGTTTTCTCATGGACTTTCTGAGACAGTTGGCTGCACTCACATACTGCTGTGATGTAGCATGTTTGGCATTTATTGTATGTGGCCTTGACAGTTCGAGTAGTCATTTGATTGTTGTAAAGTAAGTATGAAACATACACCTAGGTGTGCTAGTGGTTGTGTGGTAGAGCACCGGATTTGCAATCGGGAGGTTGCAGGTTCGAATCTCGGCCGGGGCTACTTCACACCAAGGTCTACTCAGCCTTCCATCCCTCCGGGGTCGGTAAATGAGTACCAGTTATAGCTGGGAAAGCAAAGGCAGGTATGGCTCATTCCAATTGCGGATGAACGTGTGGGTGTGCAGGTAAAAATGTGAAATCCCTTGAGAACACGTGCCATAACTGAGCGCTTCTGCGGTGGTGATTCACTATGAAGAGGCACTATATCAAGTGTATACTTTTGCCTTTGCACAGTGGCACTATTGGATCAACTGGTTGCATTAACTGCTGCTGATGAGCCATTGTACTGTGTGCTAGTGAATACTACTAACGCTACTGCTACTCTCTCTCTCAGCTTTGACTGCCATTTTCCCAGGTAAACCTGGGTGTTAGCCGGTTTTATTGAAGCTGATGCTGATGGAAATGGTGGTGACAACTGGAGCTATAAGATGTGCAAAGCTCCAGTCAAATCATCACCAGCAACAAACCAACACCCAATGTTTTACAGGCCGGATGCCCTTCCCGTCACCCATGCAACAGTGTCGGAGCACACTTTCTCTCTCTGTCCGTTTTAGCGGCCATTCTTCAGGTGAACCTAGGTTAGCCGGTGTTTATTGAAGCAAAGGATGATGGAGGTGGTGGTGACAACTGGACTACTGGAGGTATAATTCATGCAAAGCTCCAGTCAAATCATCATCACCAACAAACCAACATCCAGTTTTTTTTACAGGCCGGATGCCCTTCCTGTCGTCCAACCAACAGTGTCAAAGCACTGAAGGGAAAAATATCACATTCCAAGGACTTGCTCATCCTAAGCTCATCTGTGGTCTTCCAACTTTATCTTTGACCACTAAAGGCTCCTGGTTACCTTGGAGGAGGGTTGTCATGCCTCTAGTCAGCCCTCTGATGCAGTACCCCAATGCTACTGCTACTACTAATTTTCAGTTTTATTCAACTGACCTATTGCTCCAGGTCGGGCCAGGTCCCCGTAGGTCTCCCTTACTTACTTACTTACTTACTTTACTTACTTACCCCATAGAAGGGATTGCTGGTAAACATAGACATTTTTCGGTTGATGTGACGACTGATGCAACCATGAAACGGATTTAATATATTTATTTTCAATGATGCAAACTCTGTCAGTTGCCGATCCAAGAATCACAGCCTGCTGTGAGGTCATTGTTTCTGCATAAAATCCTGTCGGTCCAGTCCCTGATTCAGCGCCTCCTCTTGACTCCACAGTTGCGTCGTATGAATACTCCTCATCCGGCTGCATCACCTAATGGTTCAACTAGTTGGACCAGTTGCCACACTGTGTTAAGAGGGCCTTAACATTCACTCAGAAACTATGGGTGGTCAGCTTGAGTGTTCTTAATGTAGCCAGACAGGAAATTAGTGAGAAAAAACTCGCAATAGAACTGATGATCGTGAAAATTCAATAAAGCCGGAAGTATATATGTATTTCGTACGTGCATATTTTTGTCATATATATTTTTTAATCTTGCTGACTATTTTAACCACCAAATGAAGGCTGCAGAGTGATTCAGTTGTACGTTTATCTGCTGCAGTGTGAGCCGTTTTTGCTGCCGAAGCCCAACCACGTGATGTTAAACCACTTGTATGCACTTTCTATCAAGGTAAGCCTCAGTCCTGTATGTCAGTAGAAATGTGATAGGGGCCACGTGATTAGTTCAGGTGCATTGTATTTGGTATTGGCAAACAGTTAATTTAGAGGTTCCATACTCCAGTGGAGCATTCACGGGTGCTCATCTCCCTCTCCGAGGCAGTGAGCCTGTAGATGTGTATTGCAAAGCTGCACAGGAATGGAGATGATGGGAACCCTGCAGCATCAGCGGTGATCCTGGCAGAATGGATCCTGAGTTTCCAGTGAGAATGGAAACAAATGTTGTGAGACTTCCGCGACGTGGAAGATTTATGTGGGATTGCCACGGAAATGAAGATGCATTTTACTGCACTGCTGTTAATGCTGCAGCTCCGGTGGCAAAAAATAATCAGTCATCAGTTTCTTTCAAATCCCATTCCCTTGACAATGTAAAGTCAGGCACCATCTTTGACGTCCGAGAGTTGTCATTGATATGTATTTATTAGACGTGGTTTGACATCTGTACCGGTAGCAACTAGTGATGGAAAAGGAATGGGAAGATTTTTTGTTGGAGTAGGTGGGGATGGGATGAACCTCTACAGGGACGGATGTGGATGGAAATGAAATTTGCGGAGATGGGTGTAATTTTGTGCCTATGTATCTTCTGTCTAATAGTTATTCCACTGTTGGGTGTGACCAGTGTGACAACCAGACCTGTATGCCGCAGACCTTCCGAGCTGCAGAACCTTGGACCTGTTTGAAATTATACTTAGTAAAATAACACCATTGTGCCTTCAGTGCTGTGATACTGTGAAACAGCACTAGGAATGGAGACTGGAGCCTGTCATCAATCTCAGTTTGATGGTTTACCTATCGAGAGGTAACACGTGGTGGTGACCTCCAAAAATAGTCTGTTCTGTTATTCCCAGCATCGGTTTTGCATTTTTTCAACATAGGTTCTAAAGTTGAGGGCCCCAGTAAGGAGCTTTAGGATTGCTTAATGAGAAGCGTTTGCCTTTGATTCACTTGCAACATACATGTGTTGGAGGTGGTGGCAGTTAACAGTTAACTTAAGATTCGAGATGTGCTTGATTTGTAGTATGTTGCAAACTGAACCGATAAAGTAATTGAACTATTGAATTAGTCGATCAGTCACTAAACATTTTTCACAGTTAAAATTATTTTAAATTGCCATGTACCTAGTGAGTTGACATCACTGGCAAAGAGTGAAAGACTGATGGTCGATGAATAATTGTCATCGTTATCAAAACTGACATTTTTTACTACTTTGAAATTTATTTATTTATCATAATTAACTGTTAATTAATAATTCATTTGAAAAAGCTAGTGTTAAAAATAATTAATCATTACAGACACTAGTTTTGCTGGTTTTAAATGATTGAATACTATTAAATTTACTTACTGCCTTGCAAATATAAGGATTTTTACCATGCGACGCTATGTGTAAGCGCGGTCTTTGCTGTGGCCCGGTGTCCGTCCGTCTGTCTGTCTGACACGTTTGTGCATTCTATCCAGACGGCTGAAGATATCGTCAAACTTCTTCATCGGCCCAATAGCCCCATCATTCTAGTTTTTTACCCCCAGCGTAGGTACCTAATTCCGAGGGGAACCCCTTCAGCAGGGGCACAAAATACACGGGTGGGCAAATTTTGTGATTTTCGACTTAAATTGCTGTTTATCTCTGAAACGGTACAAGATAGGCCAGTGGTTGCCTTGGAACATTAATAGGAAATCATCGGTGGCGGATCAATCCGTGTTGGTTTCGATAACCTTGGATGACCCCTAACCCGGGTTTCAAGGTCACAGTATACTTACAACTCAAATGTCTCAAAACAGAGACAAAGTTACTACAGAACACTAATAGGAAACCATATCAAATCTATCAAATGGTACCACTTTCAATGACCTTGAGTGACCTGTAACTCTGGATTTGAAGGTCATGACAGTTTTCGACATTAAATATCTCAGAAACGACACGGGATAGAGCCGTAGTTACTATAGAACAGCAATAGGAAGTCGTATGCGCTCTATCGAATGGTGACATTTTCAATGACTTTGACGGACCCTAACCCAGTTTTCAAGGTCACAGCATTTTTGAAGTCAAATATCTAAAAAAAAACGGTGTGTCTTAGTTACACAGTTTCTACAGAACACTAATAGGAAAGCATACCCAGTCTATCGAATGGTACCCCTTTCAATGACCTTCAGTGACCTCTGACCAGGATTTCAAAGTCAGGACATTTTTCGACATTGATTATCTCAGAAATGACACAAGATAGAGCCATAGTTACTATAGAACATCAATAGTCACATGTGCTCTATCGAATGGTGACATTTCCAATGACCCCTAACCCGGGTTTCAAGGTCACAGCATTTTTGAAGTCAAATGTCTCAAAAACTGTCATAACACTAATTGGAAATCATAGATGGCGGATCGATCCGTGTCGGTTCCAATCACCTTGAGTGACCTTGAAAGGTCGGATGTGAAGAATCAAATTTTTTCAGGCAGAGCTTAATAATGCTGGTTAGGTCGGCCACGTCATTGCATTTGCACAAATGCATCGTGCAGTTTGTCAGCGACAGCTGAGTTTCTTGTATTAAAGTAAGCAGTGGATGTTTGCAGGATGGTGTGATGATACTAAGTTCAACGTTTCGATATCGCAAGAAATACATTACAACTGTCCTCTACAAACCAATCTGAGTCAGGCAGTGACTTGCCACAGAAACAACACTTATTTATTTTGCAAACCATTTTCTCATCTATTTTCCTTTGTCGACAGTTGTCTGTGGTTGTGTTAGTTAGGAATTTTCTCTATTGTTAACAACAGGTAGAACAGATCTTTTGATTTGTTTGTGTGTCCCCTTCCTTTTATGTTTCCTTGGCAGTTGAGTCATCTCCCTTACAGTTTTTGGCACTAGCGTAACTAATTTAAATGAACCTCCTAAAGCTTTAGCTGCCTCCACTATAATGTGGGTTAGGAGCTAGTTCCATCCCTTTTGGGCCGTTGTAAACAAAAGCAATGCGGGTTAAGTGGGTTATTATGTCGCTGGCCCTTCATTACTGAATGAGAGATGCACATCACTGCTCAGGGCCCACCGTCTCTAAAATGACCTATACTGTGTCGAGTGGGACGTTAAACTCTACTACATACCAGGTAGAACAGATCTAATTGGACTTGCTCACTGGCATTTTTCTGTTGTACATCCTTTTTGTGGATACAGTACGCGAACGTATTTGGTCAGTTGCATGTGATGTATTATGAGTACACGTAGTAACCAGCTTTTAGACCTAGTTTTTGTTTAGAGTCATCCAATGTCCTCAGCGATGCCAAGACGATATTCCAGAGCTTCAGTCCGCAGCGTACATGTGGGTTTCTGAAGGTTATTAGTCACACTCATGGAGTAATGTTACGGCAGCAGGCTTCTCTGTATGACTGCCACGTGGTAAGTCAAAATTCAGGATTAAAGCTATGGTCTCTACACGTGGGTTCCGGGAGCTGTAGAGCAGTAGAGTAGGCCCAGTTTGTTTCCTTGTTGAATGTTGTATCAGGTGACTAATCCAGGCTCTGTGTGTCATTTCCTGTCTTGTCATGCGTTTCTTTTGAGAGTGTTTTGTGATGTTAACTGGGGCTATTTTGATTGTTTTGTTTTGACTATGCTGTTGCGTGTTCTGTACCTTGGTTTTTCTAGTTTAGTTGTGAGTACTTGCCATATGATTGGCTAGAAAGACCCTTCTGATGAAACCCTAGCGAGTTGAGGAGATTATCTCCACAAAGACTAGGTTGAAGATTGTGTTATATTTTTGGGTTTGTATTATAATTATATTTTGTTGTATTTCATGGCCATACATACATTAATTTAAACTACCGACACATGATCTAGCGTAGATTACCAGATTTGGTACGTAATGACCTTGTGGCATCACGTTGTGGATGTTACCTTGGATGCAGAGGTCAGAAATCAAGTTCACGTGGTTGGAAAATAATTGTTCATGAGTTGGTGTTATACTGTCTTTAAGTGGTTGCCCATTTGATTACCGATAGCAGCTGTCTTTTGAGTACTCTGCCTAGTTAAAGGCAGGTCCAGGCCTCCAATGACGCCATTCTTCTCTGTTGTGAGCTCCATTCTTTAATATGTTCATATTCCTCATCATTGCTGTTCATCCAGTCCAGCATTGTAGTACTCTGTCCTCCGCACCTTCTCGTCCCTTCCATCCTACCCTCCAACACTTTTCGAAGGTGAGTCACCCCTCAGCACATGCCCCAGCCAATTTTTATGTCTCTGCAACTAATACTATTTATCAAACCTCTGTTTTCACTCACCATATCCAAATCTTGATTGGATCGATGTTCCGTCCAGCTGATTTTCATTACCCGTCTCCATATCCACATCTCACAGCCTGAACTGGTAGCAGCTAGATTGTCACTAATGGCCACACTACGATGTCCACAGACTGCGCTTAAGTCTGCTTCGACCTAGCAGTAGCCCCGTGCGGGTTCCGGGGTTGAAGAATAGACTCACTTCGTTTCCTGGCCGGATGTCGTAAAAGATGCCTAAACCAGGTCTGTCTGTTGTATATCTTAGCATGTTTTTTAAATTGTATTCTTGTTTATTAGGGCCGCTTTTTATGTATTGTTAGTTTTCATTGGTATGTGTTCTGTCTTTTTAGTTGTTCTGGGTAAGTTGTCATTGCTTGCCAAGTGATTTGCTAGAAAGACTCCTCTGAGGAAGCCTAACGTTGGCGAGGATTGTCTCCATAATGCCCAGGCCGAGGAGTGTTTATGATTTTCTTGGTTTATTGTATTATTTCATTGTTTAATTGCATAATATGTTTGTGTTGTCCGCCGTCCCTACGTGATATACTTCATACCTCTATGGCACGATATAGCCTATTTGTGCTGAAAGTGCCATTAAACACTGAGCAAGCAAACAAACAAAGAAATTGACTTAATTAGCAGTAAGTGATTTTTATCTTTAAAATATTTTCATTATAATTGCATATGTATTCCTTCAGTACCTTGATACTGTTGGTTGGTTGGGAGACTGAATGGGCATCCTGTCTGTAACAAATCTTGTGCCAGCAATCCCAAAGGTACTTTTAGGAAGACCTACAGGGAGGGCCTGAGCCTAACCTTGAGTAATCTCTTGAAATAATGGGCCAGTTGAACAGAAGCCGAAGTAGTGTAGTTACATTTATAATTATGAGCAGCCATAGCTTGTTGGTTATTGGGGTTCTGTTCCGCTTGTGTGAGTCACTGTTGATGCCAGGAAGGGCGTTCGACCAAAATTACTTAAGACCGCCAAAAATCACAGTTTTCACATGAATACACCCAAGCCTTGAACGGAGGAATGTGCAATGTTTACAAAGCTATTGTTTAATATTTGTAGTTAACAAAACCTTTCAGTTTGCTTTATGGATTTTGTTATAGTGTAATTATCAGTTTTCACTGCGCCCGTAATGGCAGTCCAGTCAGTTGAAGTTATCTAGATATTCCACTGTAAAAGACTTGCTACTGAGTACCTCTGCCAAGGAGGTTTTGTTTTCATCGACATCTGTTTGTTTGTTAGTTAGCAGAATTATGCGGGTCTACGTGAAAAGTGCACCACATCGTGTTTTATTATAATTTTAGCACAGGTAGGGTTTGGGTTAGGGTTAGTTTTAGTGTTAATATGTAGCATAGCGACAGCTAACGGGCTATCATACATCGTAACATAGACTAAAAGAGAATGATGTGGTGCACTTTCCAAGTAGACCCGGATTATGCTAAAAACTGCACAACTCATTTTCACGAAATTCGTGTAAGGTGGCACGACGTGGGCCACAGAAGAAACGATTAGATTTTGATGGTAATCCGGATCACGTTACGTTAAGAGTTGGGGTTATGGTTCGGTGGAGGCCCAGACATGCCCCATAGCACTGGTGTGTTTTGCCCGGCGGTTGACTTGTAGTAACTGTTTTGTGGGATCGGTGGCCTCGGTGGAGACCTTCGCATTACTGAGTGCTGTTCTAGTTTATTTATGTTGTTGACGTTGTTTGATATCATTTGTAGAATTGTACATGTTTACTTGCACTGTAACGATGTCCATTTTCGGAGCATTGCAGCTGTTTTGGCCGGCTGCCGTTCCCGACACCAACGAATAATAAATTCTTCTTCGCTTCTTATATAAGCCGGGTCTTGGTCGTGGTGGTAACTGAACCCGGTTTCGCGAGCTGTCAATCCGTCACCTTAACCACTGAGCCATTGGCTGCTTCCGTTTTATGCTTCTGAGATGTTTGCAGTGCCAAATTACTACTTTTGGTTTGTTTTATCGGCCCACTTTTCTGGTGGCCTGCTTCCCACAGAGAGAACCTATGGAGCAAATTTTTTACGGGCATGATACTCGTCCAGTCCTGTCACCCGCTGAACGGTATCAGAGACTGTAGGGTAATTTTCTCTAATTTAGCAAACTGCGGGTTTCTTTTATCATGTTGTATGTGATGTGTTTCGTCAGTAGGTTGCATGCATTATTACTTAGCTGGAGCTGAGACTATACTTTGAACACCAAATCCTGATGGAAGTGTTTGACCCGGTGATTCCAACCTCGTTGGTTGTTCTGAAATACAAATACCTTGAATGTTTGGTAGTCACCAAGCCTCTAGCTTTCTTGACCCGACCCGACCTGCACAATCGCTTGACCCCTGACCCAGAATCCTGGTCCCAGCTGTGATTGTAATTCGTTCAGTTAAGTGTTCAGGGGATTCCTCTCCATTACTGCTGTACGTTGTCATCCTGTTATATTGTACATAGCTATCATGTTGTTTGAAATCGTGTACACTGAGTGCTTGGACTGTATTCCTCCGCCCGTGTGATCAAATATACTTCATGAACTGATACCGCTTTCGACTTTGATTTCCCGCGGCTGTTTGTCTGCTGATCACTCCAGGCTACGCCAGGTCCCCATAAGTCCTTACCATACGGGGAAGACGTTTTACAGCCTAGCGCTGAGGCATCTTAAGTCCCCATAAGTCTTCCAAAGAAGAAATGGGGGGGGGGGATTGTTGGTGCTAGATTTTGGGGGACCGTATTCCATATCTGTCACCCAGCCAGCAGTGTCAAAGCAGTGATGGAATCATGGTAGTTATCAAGTATATGTGGCCTACGCTAACAGCGGCGTTACGCATGCCCCCTGTGAGTTGCGATCGACTCTAGCGCCACTCGATGGAAACAAAATAGCGTCTAGGTCGTGTGAGAGTTTTGTCCTCCATATACCGACGAAGATGTCCGCATATTTGACGGGAGTTGCCGTATGCGCTCCGTCGAATGTTGTAGTTTAGGACTACTCGTAGGTTGCTTAAGTAGCATCAGGTTCGATTCTAAAACACGTGATCGCTAATCCACTTTCTGTTATTTCAGTTGTCTGGAAACGTGATAGCGTTATAACCTGATTACACAACAAGGTTAACTACCGCAAACAGATCGCGCATCAGCATTCGTGTATCAACAACAAATATTGACCAGGGGTAGGCCTACGTGGTCGAGTCGGTGAAATTTTTCCTGGCGTCTAGTTTGATTCAGTGATGTAGTCTTCCTAGACCAGGGTCTTGGTCTCGATCGAGGCGCCTCGAGGACAAAAATGAAAGTCTTTGGTCTTGGATCATGGAGTTTTGGTCTTGAACATTTGGTCCTGGTCTTGGTCTCGGTCTTGAAGAAACAGTCTTTGCAGTTTTTCCAGACTTTTGTTGTAATTCTTGTCAGCAGTGAGCAAGGCACACCATGGCATTTTGTGAGCGACAACAAAAGCAGTTTGCCATTCGGAAGCCATTGTTTGAGAGAACCTGTGCTCCATGCACATCAGCCTCAGTTGACAGGGTATTTAACAGTGAGGGCTATTTGTTAGGCCACACAGACGTCAGTAAAGCACAGTGCATAGATTGTGGCAAACTGCTTTCATCCGGTAGCAATAAACCAGGAAAGGAAACTGTTCACGGGTTGAAATGTCATCTAGAAAAATGTCATAAAGATATCTGTACACTGTACGCGAGGAAAGTCAAATCTCGTCAACAAGGACCACCTGCAAAAGGACGAAACTGGACTAGGTATTGGCGGCGCATTGTAGGCTGACTTGGTGACTGAATGTATGAAAAGGAAAAAAACACTAATATTATCAGGTGACTTTCGTTTTCGGCCAAAAATGAATGTTCGTTTTCGGCCGTAAATGGAATTTCATTTTCGTCGGCATTTTCGTTTACGGCTGAAATTAAAAAAAATGCTTTTCGGTCGGCCTCTAGTATACATCATATTAAGGTGATAAGGTCTTGAGATGCAAAGACGTGGTCTTGGTCTTGAACACTATAGGCTTGGTTTTGGTCTTGAAAGAATTTTTAAGTCGTGGTCTTGAAATTAAGGTCTTGGTCTTGGGAAAAAAGTCTAGATTACATCACTGGTTCAGTGGTTTGATTACCATGCAAAATTTGGTTGCTGTGTGTCATGCCATGTGGGCGCATGTAGGAGAAGACTCTAACAATTTTTTGGGACGCTGGGCCCCTTGTTGGGATGGGATGTAGCTGACCCCGTAGATAAATACGCCTGTCCGCACGTGTTATTTTGCCAAACGTGGTCGTGCCAGGTCAAACGGTACAAGCGTAATTACGGAGATTCCACGGAAAAATTTAACCCCTCGCGTCCCGCCTTTCAAGGTCGCTGTAGGTCGGAACTGACACGGATCAATGGGAAACCTGTGAGTTCCTATTAGTGATCCATATTAACCATGTGAGCATGTCGTACCGTTTCCGAGATAAAAGACGATTTCGGTTGAAAATAGCAAATTTTTCCCACCCCCGTGTATTTAACGTCCCCTTAAGGTGGTTCCCAAAAACTAGAATGATGCCTACCGGGTAGCTACCAGACCGTCAAAAATGATATTGTGATTATGCCCATGCATTCGTTTAGACATTAATACCAGCATTTGACAGACGGACGGAACTGGTAAAACAATTTTTTATCGCGCTGTGCATGATGACGCGCGATAATAAAATGCAGCGTAGTGCGTATGGTGCCACTGGCGTTCCGTCTACGTATCATACGGGAGCTTTCATTGTCTGGCCTCTCACTGAAGGCACAATTAACATCTATGGTCTATAGAATGACGTCAATCGTTCTCGGATGTCCATGCCGATTACTCAACGAGTTCTTTGTCCTATGCTATCGACGAATTTGCACGCAACGTTGAGTGCTGTAGGCCTATGCGCCTTGCGTCATCACGTGGTTTAGATGTTGGCGCCGAACACCGATGAATCGACAATGACCGACTGTTTCACTTTCCTGAACGTGCAAGTAGCCTACGTGCGAAAACTGCGAACGCGGAAACAATTGACAGTCTTTCGCATGCAGACAGCTGCGGCAAACGAAATGAGAATGTTTCAGTGTGAATGGAAATTAAAAGATTTCTACGGCATTCCCGATGTTTTCAGAATAAATGCTATGAACGTAGCAATTGCGCTCATAGTATAATTTTTGACGCAACAGATTAGTTCATTAACCCCAACGACGGAGACGTTACAAAATTCCAATTCAGCGGGGGCGTTAAATACGGTGAGTGCGAAAATTTATCAAATATCGCTCTTTATCTCGGAAACGGCACGAGATAGGCCCATAGATACGGAACACTCGGCCTAATAGGAAGTCCTAGGTAGCCGATCGATCCGTGTCGGTTTTTTTGGCAGATCTCCATAATTACGCTCGAACGGTTTGACCTAAAAAATCAAATTTCAGGTGGGGGAGAAGCATATTTCTAGCAGTCAAGGGGAGGGGCCCCCAGTCCCCAGCGTCCACAAAAATTGGGGACTATCTACATAGGCCAAAACGGTTTGACCCAGACCGAGCAGATTCGGTATACGGTAACATGAAGCATGGAGCGTGTTTCCTATTATATTGTTCCGTAGTTTAGGTCTAGTTGTATTGTGTCTTTCGTGTTTTTCGCATTTTTAATTGTTTATTTAGGGGCCTACTTTTTGTATTTTAAGCTTTTATACTTATCTTTCTGCTGTTTACTGTTTTATGGTAGCAAGTTCGATGGGCTTCTACCTTTCTGGTAACCGTGAAATAAAGATGATTTCTTGATGGTCAGCCACGCGAGGCCCCAGCGTCCCCCAAATTTTTGGACCTCTTACATATGCGCGCACAGTATGAGAAAAGACAACCAGATTTTGCATGGTGATCGAATTAGATGCGAGGAAAATAATTCACCCGGTCGACCGCGAATGCCGACGCGCGATCTGTTTGCGGTAGCTATAACCTTCTTGTTTGACGAACTGAATGGCCTCAAGGTCATAGACCATTCTGTGGTCGGTGATAAAACTAGAAGGGCACTCAGTAGAACTCACTGTAGATCAGCCGGTATCCTAGCTGCGCTCAGTGGTTGAAGTGGTTTTGTGAAGCAGGGTGGGGGCTCACCTGACGAAGCCAGGTTGGAGCAAACCCCATACCCATTCCAACCCCACTAATTTGGCGTTATTTAGGCATAAATATAGCACTTTATAGATTCAACCAGGGGGCTCATACTATTGCAGGGGGCTCAAATGGGAGCAGGGGGGCTGAGCCCCCCCCCCCCCCCCCCCCCCCCCCCCCCCCCCCCCCCCCCCCCCCCCCCCCCCCCCCCCCCCCCCCCCCCCCCCCCCCCCCGC